>Ga0075301_1000027_pt1 | contig 45146 bp, 38 predicted proteins | sample Browns_TuleA_D1_FD_120053 | JGI IMG/M metagenome (GOLD analysis project Ga0075301, IMG submission 120053) | Natural and restored wetland microbial communities from the San Francisco Bay, California, USA, that impact long-term carbon... | ecosystem: Environmental > Terrestrial > Soil > Wetlands ... | reverse complement strand
GCTGCTCACTGTCACCGTCATTGTAGCACGTGTGTAGCCCAGGGTGTAAGGGCCATGAGGACTTGACGTCATCCCCACCTTCCGCCGGCTTGTCGCCGGCGGGCCCTTTAGAGTGCCCAACTAAATGATGGCAACTAAAGGCGAGGGTTGCGCTCGTTGCGGGACTTAACCCAACATCTCACGACACGAGCTGACGACAGCCATGCAGCACCTGTCTCTGCGCCCCTTGCGGGGAAAGCCCATTTCTGAGCCGAGCACAGGATGTCAAACCCTGGTAAGGTTCTGCGCGTTGCGTCGAATTAAACCACATGCTCCACCGCTTGTGCGGGCCCCCGTCAATTCCTTTGAGTTTCAACCTTGCGGCCGTACTCCCCAGGCGGGATGCTTAATGCGTTAGCTGCGCCACTGACAAGCAAGCTTGCCAACGGCTGGCATCCATCGTTTACGGCGTGGACTACCAGGGTATCTAATCCTGTTTGATCCCCACGCTGTCGCGCCTGAGCGTCAGTAACGGGCCAGTGAGCCGCCTTCGCCACCGGTGTTCTTCCCAATATCTACGAATTTCACCTCTACACTGGGAATTCCACTCACCTCTCCCGTACTCGAAGCCAAGCAGTCTCAAAGGCAATTCCGGAGTTAAGCTCTGGGATTTCACCTCTGACTTGCAAGGCCGCCTGCGCGCGCTTTACGCCCAGTAATTCCGAACAACGCTAGCCCCCTTCGTATTACCGCGGCTGCTGGCACGAAGTTAGCCGGAGCTTCTTCTCGCGCTACCGTCATTATCGTCGCGCGCGAAAGAGTTTTACAACCCGAAGGCCTTCATCACTCACGCGGCATGGCTGGATCAGAGTTTCCTCCATTGTCCAAGATTCCCCACTGCTGCCTCCCGTAGGAGTCTGGGCCGTGTCTCAGTCCCAGTGTGGCTGATCGTTCTCTCAAACCAGCTAAGGATCGTTGCCTTGGTGGGCCGTTACCTCACCAACTAGCTAATCCTACGCGGGCTAATCTTTCGGCGATAAATCTTTCCCCCTAGGGGCGTATACGGTATTAGCGCAAGTTTCCCTGCGTTATTCCGTACCGAAAGGCATATTCCCACGTGTTATTCACCCGTCCGCCGCTCCCATTGCTGGGCGCTCGACTTGCATGTGTTAGGCCTGCCGCCAGCGTTCGTTCTGAGCCAGGATCAAACTCTCAAGTTGATCCGTAGAGCTCTCTAAGAACGCGTTGTTCATCTTTACATGACGGAGTCATGTATTGATTGAAGAACGCGAGTCTAAGCAAAGCCCAATCTATTCACCCAAGCTTGCGCCTGGGCAGGCGATCGAGCCGCCGCCCACGTTCCCCTTCCTTCACTCACAATGTCAAAGAGCCGATTAACTCAACAAACGCCGACACCCCGAGAGAAAGACCGCCTCGCGGGGCGAACTTACAGTATTGCAAATGTGCAATCCCACCCGCAAGAACTTGCAGGCGGGAGGCGGTATATAGGTGTGAGACCGGCCCCTGTAAAGGCCTAAATGCTAGGTTTTACGGGGATTTGGCGAGCATCGGCCACTTGGGCGGGGCGCCGATCTCTTCCCCCCGGCGGTCGGAAATTCCAATAAGAATCAAAGGCTTGAGCCAGGTGTTGAACGCCTCAATGCGGCCCGCAACCTCCGCTCTTGGGCTTCTCTTCATGCGTTTCGTGGTCGCTCTTTTCCTTGTCCAAATGCTCTTCCGATTTCTCGTCACGCGCTTTGTGTTCGTCGCCGTGATGAGAATGGCTTTCGTGATGTCCGCTGCTGCCGCCAATACCGATGCCAATACCGAGATTGAGTCCGGAGCCTGAATCCGTTTTTTCCGGACACGCGCGCAGAGGCGTTTCCGTCGGCGGGCATGGCGGACAGAGTTTGTGTGAAACCACTTGGCCCGTGAATTTGTCGATCCACTGATCCTTTTCGTGATCGTATTTGTAGGTCGTGGACGTTTTCGGATCGAACGCCTCATCCGGCGTGTCACCCGGCTTGGTGGCGCCTGGAGGTTTTGGGCTTGAATCCAGATCAGCATGGCCCGCATCCGAGCCTGGCACCCATTTGTCGTCTTTGGTCCAGTGGCCCGGAGAAACGTGCTCGTCCTCGCCGTTACCCTCCTTGCGCCAAAGATCGCGTGACACCCACACCCATTTTTTCTTCAGGCAGTCATAATAATAATGATCGATCGCCTTGATCATGGTCTTGCCGAGATGGTCGATGCTTATCTTATCGGCCTTTGATGGATTACCCGGGTCGGCAACGGCGCCTTCAGGAGGAAACTCGGCGTGCACCGATCCCGCCGATAGCATAACCACGAATGCCAGTGTTGCCCCCCACCCGAAACTTTCTATTCGCCATCTACTCACTGCCGTCCCTCCCTATTTGACCTAACCGTCAAACCAATTCATCAATCATCGTCACCGTCATCGTCGTCGTCGTGGCCATGCTTGTTATCATCTTTTTCATGCTGGTCAGGAGCATGCCCCGCGCTGTGGCCGCAGCCATCAATTACACTCCCTCCTCTCTACATTGGTGGAGAGGATGTCTTGCCGTCGTCATGATGATCGTGTGACTTGTTCTTGTCGTCATGGCCGCTGGGCTCGTGCTGCTCGTTTTCGTCGCGGCCGCTCGGCTCATGCGAGATGTTGTCATGCCCCGTTTCGCCGTTCTCCTCGTCTGACTTTTTGTCGGCATCATCTTTCTCGTGCGAATGGCGCGTAGCTTTGTGGCCATGCTCGCCCACGCCGACGCCAATCGTGACGTTGCCGAAGAAATCGAGCGGACCAGAGGTCTCGCCCTTGTGTTTCTTCTTTTTCTTCTCTTCAGGCGGCGGCGTGGTCTCGCTTGGCGCCGGGCAACTCTCCGGCCCGCCATAAATGATTTCTGCTTTAATTTCCGCCAGGATCTTCTTACCAGCTTTAAGGCTTAGCTTCTCCCATTTATCTCTTGCTTTAGAAAAATCGCTCTTTGCTTTGGCGATTTCGGAAGCGCCGCTGTTAGGGTTCTTTTCCAATCTCTCCAATATTTTATAGTAGTGTTCACGGCCGTCGAATGCTTGGCTAACCTCTTTCAGTTTCTGCGCCTCATCATTGATTGCAAATTTCTCAAGAAATAATTTCAGGTCTCGCCATTTCTTTTTGGCGGCCGACTTCTGTTCCTCTGTACCTTCCAAGCACGTTTTCTGATATTGGTTATAAGCATCTTCCACAGAACGCGCGACGGCTTGCGTATCTTCTCTTTTCCCTGTTTTGATATTCAACCAGCCCTTAGGCAGTTCTGATTTCTCCTCCTCTGAAGCGGATTGCGACGAAGGCGCTGCTTCGTCCTTCTCGTGCTTGGAGGACGTTTTGTTCGCGGGAAGTTTGGCTTTCTCGCCGCCGCCTGGTTCCGTTTGTGGCGTGGGAGATGGAGCCGGCGTCGGCTGCGAACCAGGCGTCTGCGCATACGCGCCACCGTCAATGTAAAGCCAGGCAACCAGCACCGCTGCAGCAATACTGGCCGTCTGAATTCGCCCGCGAGTGAAAATGGAAGTCACCGTCTTCTCACTTTGCGAGGCGCTACCCGTCAATGGTCCTTGTCTTTGTGACCTTTTTCTTTGTGGTCGTCTCTGTCTCTGTCTTTGTGTTTTTTTCCGTCGCCGTCCTTCCAACGATCGCCGTGCTCGTCATGGCCGCGCCCGTCATGCTCGTCACGCCCATGACGTTCATGCCAGTGCTTGAAATCGTCTGACTTGTAGTAGTCCATGCCGAGCGCAGGTCCATAATGGGTGTCACCCACCCAGTCGGGACGCTCGCCCCGCCACTCGTCCTCATGCCAACCGCCATGGACGTAGTATTCGTAGTAGCCGTGGTATTCGCGGTAATAGATCGGGCCCTCGTACCACTCGCCATCGAAATAGATCGGCCCGTAGAAGACTGGGTAATCCCAATAATCGCCCGGGCAGCCCCAGCGGTCGCAATAACCGCCCGTGCCTACGTCGAGGCCGATCCAACCGTGATGCCCAATTCCTAAGCTAATACCGAAATTGATGTCGGGACCATGTCCATCATGCGGCCGGTCATTTTTCCCGCGTCTGCACTCGCAGTGATAGCCATCCTTCTTCAGGGTATCCAAACAGTGTTTCTTGGTATCAGAAGTATCGCAGGTCCCATGCGACTTGCAGGTTCCGCCGCTGATCTCGGTGCAAGTATCGGCATTCGCGCCTGTAACAGGCGAGAACGCCGCTATCAGCGTACCAAAGAACAACGCGCAAGCGAGTTTGGTTGAGAGTTGCCAGCTCATAAAAATCTCCACAGTCAAGATGACAACGTCAAACTGCAACTTCTCAGTTTGCGCTGCACCGATTTTGCTTCGTCACGAAGAGCCCGCGGCTCCCGCAAAGCCCGCATAAGATTATCACTTCCACCGATACACGGCAAAAGGATGCCTAACCGCAAGAGACGAGAGTGAAAAGTCCTGTTCGCTCTAACCCGCGGCGATGTATTGTTTCAGCGCGCTTGCTTCGCGCTCGCTCTCTTCGATGCGCGTCTTGACCACATCGCCTATGGAGACGATGCCCGCAAGGCGCCCGCCTTCCACCACCGGCACATGACGGAAGCGTCCGTCTGTCATTATCTCCATGATGGTGTCGATGGTATCGCGCTCCCCGCAGGTGGCGACTGAGCGCGTCATGTAAGTGCTGACGGCACGCGCCAGCGCGTGCGTTCCGTCAACCGCGAGCGCATTCACGATATCGCGTTCGGAAAGAATACCGGCTACGTCTCCTTTGACACCGATAACCACCACGGCACCGATCTTGCGCTTGGCCAATGTGTGTGCGGCCTCGGCCAGCGCGATGGTGGGGCCAACGGTAACCACGTCGCGGCCTTTTTGACGGAGGATATGAGATACCAGCATGGTGCTGTCTCCCTATATATAAGGAGCCGGCGGCGACCGGGGCCCTGGGCACAAGGGTGGCCAAGCCAGCCCTTCAAGCAGCAATCCTGCGCGCAATCCCGCAGCACTGGCAAGCCTTCGCAACCATAATGCGGCTTGCGAAATCCCCGGAAAAAGGCTCAAAACTTGGAACCTGCGGGGTCTGAGCTACCCCTCGTGTGCAGCGGAGTTGTAGCTGAGAGGCCGCCGCCCGCGATCAGGGCGAGCAGGACATAAATTGAGGCCTTCAGCCTCTTTGCAGGTTGAAGGAGCCCAGACGGAGCTGTGGCCGAGAGGCTGAAGGCGGCGGTTTGCTAAACCGTTATACGGCCGTAAAGCCGTATCGAGGGTTCGAATCCCTCCGGCTCCGCCAGTTCTCCCCGCGATCCACGAAAGACAAACGGGCGGGAAAGCCCCGCCCGTTCGCCAAGCCGATGGTGCCCTCTGCTACAGTCTGAAGTTCAGGCGGCCGATGACAGCGTTGCTCTGACGGTCGCCGTTGAAGCGGCCTTCGTAATCGAGCACCGCATCGACGTTGCCGCCCCAGCTCATGGCGAGCTCGCCGCCGACAATCAGGCTGTCACGATCGTAGCCCTCGCCGGTAAGCCTGAAGGCGGTTGCCGGCACACCTTCGAAGGCGGCGTTGACCGACCACAGCTGGTCTTCGAACTGATGCTGCCACGCCACTTTCAGCGTCGGCACGATGCTGGTCCCATCCGAAACCCCCCGACCCAACAGCGCCAACCTCACGCCGAGATAGGACGAGAAGGAGGTCGCTTCCGCCGAGCTGACATGGAGGTTGACACCCGGGAAGCCGTGTTCGGTGTAGGCGTCGACATCGCCATGCAGATAGTACAGCGCCGCATATGGGACCAGATCGACGCGGCCGTTGGTGGCGATGTGGTAGCCGCCTTCGCCATAGACCTGCCAGACGTCGTTGCCGAAGCTCCCCCTGGCATTGCCCGACCCGAAGCCGGAGATGGAGACGAAGCGGCGCGTGTCATCCGAATAGCTGCCGAACGCGGCCAGGCCCTGGAGATAGAACTGGCCTGCATTGTGGCGGCCATAGACGCCAATCTGGTAGCCATCGAAGCTCGCGGCATTGCGATTGTCGAAGTCGAGGTCGCCATCTGCCGTCCACGATCCGACAACGCCCAGGAGCGTGTTCTGGCCTACGCGGACATCGACGCCGCCGACCAGGCCGTGCTCGTTGGAATCGAAGCTGGGCCCTGAATCGGTGCGATCGAGCGAGCCCCACTTGCCGTAGGCGCCGCCCCAGATGGACACGCGGCCGCCACCAGCTGCCGGGCTGATCGAATTGCGCATCTCGGTCATCTGCTCGGGGCCGCCCCAAATCGCCTGGAGGTGCGCACCCACCGCGTCCTTCAGGATCTCGGCCGATTCCAGATTGGCATAAGCCGTTTCGCCGATCTCTTCACCCTTGAGCTGGTCGACCGCTTCGCAGAACTCGTTCTCGTTGTGTAGGAAGAGCAGCCCCTGCACGAGATCGTGGAACGCGCCCGTAAGCGCCGGCGAGTAGGCATTCTCAAGCCCCGCCGTGAACGACTTGTTGTTTTTCGAGGTCTGGCAGAAATCGTTGAACGCTGCGCGCGCAAGGATGATATCCGCCTCGAAGGTCGTATAGAGAGCCTCGGGATGCAGGAACAGGCTTTCGGGGAAGTTCGTAACCAGATCGTCCCAGGTGCCCGTAATCGGATCGTTGCTGAGCACGATGCGCCAAACTTCACCGCCGAAATAATCGCCCGGCGCGAAGTCGACCATGATCGTGCCGTCGAGCGAGGCATTGTCGGCATGAATGAAGACGAAGTTCGGATCGGGATTGTCATCGACGTGGAAGAAGATGGTGCCGTCAGCGAACTGGTTGCAGCCGTTCACATAGGCGTAGGCCTGACCTTCGATCGGATTATGGACGAATTCGAGCGTGCCGGGCGCCGGTCTCGAACAGGTCGCCCGTATTTGTGATTTCGATACCGACAGCCCGGCCGAAATTGCCTACGCCGATCACGCTCATGTGACCGGAATCGTTTATGATGCCGCCAACCGTGCCGTTGAGCACGGCGATGCCTGCGATCTCATTCCCTGTCATCGCATTGTTGATGACCAGGATTGTGCCATCCCGGTTGGAAATGTCGCCGCCCACATTTCCGTAGTTTACGATGCCGTAGGTGTTCGCCGTGATGAACCCGACATTGATGTCGAAGGGGGAAATATCCGTTGCGCGATTGATGATGTCGCCGGTCACGGACGCGCTGGAACCGATTTCGATCGCATTGCCCGCGCCTCCGAAAATCAGTCCCGAATTGACGATATTGCCGTTCACAACGCCGGTGCCGGTGACGAGAATGAAATCGGTGGTCGAAGCGGGGCCGGCCACGGTCACGGGCCCGTGCGCATTCGTGTTCACCGTGATCCCCGCTCGCGCGAGGGACGTGGGCAATGCAAGAGAGAGCGCGAAGAACGAGGCGCCGGAGAGGAAGCGGCGCGTAATCCTATTCATGGTATCCCCCAATGGGCGTCGCGCAGCCGCAGGCGGCATCCCCAACAGCTGGCGATTCGCGGCAGTTTTGGACCTGCAGGGCAGATGGTCAACCGCTCGAATTCACCAAATAAAAGCCGGGTTTTTTAGCTGTAAGGGGGTGTTATTTCGGTAACAGCACGCACCGAAAACCCAATGAAACCAATGGGCGGCCGTCTTCGCGGCGCTGTCACAAATTCACGGTTTTGCTCGGTTCACGAGCGTGAGCGGTCGGCTCATTCCCCTGATTCGGCCTCTTGGGCCTCAGCGTCGCCAGCACCTCGCGGGTGATGTCCGCGCAGGTTGCCGTGCCGCCGAGATCGGCTGTGTGCATTCCTGCAGCAAGTACTTGCGAGACCGCATTTTCGATCGCCGCCGCCTCGTCCAAAAGGCCTAAGCCATAACGGAATAGCATCGCCACCGACAGAATGGCGCCAATAGGATTGGCCTTGCCGGTGCCGGCGATGTCAGGCGCCGATCCATGTACAGGCTCGAATAAGCCGGGCTTGCTCTCGCCCAGCGAGGCGGAACCCAGAACGCCGATGGAGCCCGTGAGCACCGCCGCTTCGTCGCTCAAGATATCGCCGAACATATTTTCGGTGAGGATGACGTCGAAGGCGCGCGGGTTCATCACCAATTGCATTGCCGCCGTATCCACCAGCATATGGCTCAGCGCGACATCGGGGTATTTCGCGGCGCCGATACGACTCACGATGTCGCGCCATAGCCGGCTGGTTTCAAGCACATTGGCTTTATCGACGGAGGTAACGCGGCTGCGCCGGCGGCGCGCCGCATCAAAGGCCACGTGTGCGATACGCTCGATTTCTTTTGCGGTGTAAACGCATTGATCGGACGCCGAAGCGGCATCGCGCCGCTTGTCGCCGAAATAGAGTCCGCCGGTCAGCTCGCGCACGATCAGAAGATCGGCGCCTCGCAGGACCTCGGGTTTCATGGGTGACTTCGCGAGCGTTGCTTCATACGCACTGACGGGCCGCAGATTGGCGAACAGGTTAAGACCTTTGCGTAGCCCAAAAAGGCCCTCCTCGGGCCGGCGCGGTTCCATGTCCCATTTCGATCCCCCGACGGCGCCCAGCAATACGGCGTCCGCTGCACAACATGCCGTTAGGGTACTGGCGGGCAAGGGCTCGCCAGTTTTTTCGATGGCCGAACCTCCGACTGGTTTTTCTTCGTGTGACAGTTGGTGGCCGAACATAGCCACCACCTTTTCGAGCACGCTCCATGCCGCCTCGGTGACCTCGGGTCCGATGCCATCGCCAGGGAGAACCACGATATGGAACTGACTCATGGATGGTGCTGTCGCCGGACGTTTCGAGGTAAGGCCATGCGATCGCGTATCCAGCCCAGCTTGTCAACGCCGCGCGGCTTACTCACGTTGAGCTTGATCCTCCTCAAGTGACATCACGGGGAGCGCGCTGGTCTCTTGCAACAGGCGAATGTGATTGGGTTGAGCGCGGACGCGCTCGAACCATGGCTCGAGATTGCGATACGGCACGAGATTGAAATCTCCTTCCTCGGCAACATGGGTATAGGCATATAGCGCAATGTCGGCGATGCCGTATGCGCTGCTGCTAAACCAAGTGTTGTCGGCAAGGTGTCTATCCATGATATGCAGCGCGTGCCTGCCTCGGACCGCGTTCGAGGCGATCTTGCGAAAGGCGGAGAGGTCCGTATCCCATCATATCGCGCGACCTCGACGCGGCGATGCGGAATGCCCAGATGCGCAAAGAGCAGGTGCTCATTCCTTGCTCAAGGGCCATCGTTTCGCGACGCCCGCTCACCGCCGGATCGCTTGCCTTTCTCTGGCCTTGCGCGCAGCACGCGCAGCAGCTCAAAAGCAAATTCTGACAGTGTGTCGTCGCGGGCGCCCATCACAACGATGCTGTCGCCCGGCAGCGCAAGCTCGAGCAGTTTTTCTCCGCATGCCTCGCGGTCCACCAAAGCAAAGGCGTGGCGCTCCCGCGCCACCACGCCCCGCACGATGTCCCCGCTGCTGATGCTGCGATCGACAGTGCCGCCAAAATAGATGGGTTCGGGCATGACGAGCACATCATCCCGGCCCATGTTGCGGGCGAAGCAATCGATGAAAGCCTGTTTCATTTTGCGCAACGGGCCATAGCCCTGCGGCTGAAACATGATCAGCAATCGGCCGGGCGCAGCATGCAGCGTGGCGAGTGTCGCTTCGATCTTGTCAGGATTGTGCGCGAAGTCATCGATGACTGTAATATCGTTGGTCGCGCCGACGCGCTCAAAACGCCGTCCTATGCCAACGAACCCCGCCAGCGCTTTCGCCGACTTTTCGATCGGCACGCCGCAAGCAAGCGCCGCGCCCATGGCCGCAAGCGCATTGGCGACGTTGTGCTTACCGGGCACCCGCAACGGAACCGGCACAGTCACGCCGCCTTCGCGATCGCGCACATCGAACGAAATCGTATCCGGTCCAGGGCTTAGGTTTGAGGCCAATAAGCGCGCGCTTACATCGCTGAAGCTATAGGTGATCGTATGGGGAATTTGCTCCGCTATCGCCTTGGTTTCCGCGTTGTCTATGTTCACCACAGCGATCTTGGCTTTGCTGACAAAATCACGAAACAGCGTGCGCAATTCGTCCATCGATTTGTGATCGAGCGCGATATTGTTGAGCACGGCTATACGCGGCGTGTAATAGGCGATCGAACCATCGCTTTCGTCGACTTCGCAGACGAAGAGATCGTTCCCGCCCGCGACCGCATTGGCGAATGGCATTTCTGGCGTGACGAAATTCTTCATCACCCCGCCGTTGACGATCGTCGGATTGAGGCCAGCCTGGTTGAGAATCCAACCGATCATACCCGTCGTCGTCGTCTTGCCGCTGGTGCCGGCTATGCCAATGCTTTTGGGGGCGGCGTTGAACAGCTTTGCGAGCAGTTGCGCGCGCGTGATCAACTCGGCACCGATCGTGCGTGCGGCCTTGACGTCGGGCACGGTGTCTTCCACCGCCGCCGAGGCGACGACGATGCTGTCTGGGTTCGTCACGCCGCTGCCGTCCTGAGGAAAAAGCTCAATCCTACGCGCGCGCAGAAAGGCGAATTTGTCGCTCGTTCGTCCCTGATCGAGCGCCCGATCGGAGCCCGACACGGCATGACCTTTTGCCCGCAGAATGAGCGCGAGCGGCAGCATGCCGCTGCCGCCGATGCCGCAAAAAAAATAGGGCCTGTTTTGATCCATTGCTGGAAGCTATAAGCCAAATGGGGCGGCTACAAGTCATTGGGGCGGAACGAAAAATGAAGATAGGCGTGGTCGCTACCGGTTCACGTCTCGAGCCAGCGCTGGCCGATAAAGTCAAGGCGCTTGCCGCTGTACATGCGAAAGGCACGGAGATCTTTTTCCATCCGCAATGCTTCCTCTCATCAGGTCATTTCGCGGGCGATGACGATGCGAGCGCCAAGGCCTTTCTTGAAATCGCCAACGACGAAAATTTCGATGCGCTATGGTTCGCCCGGGGCGGCTATGGTTCGTGCCGCCTGAGCGAGCGCGTGCTGCCCAGGCTGAGCGCGGCCGCGCGCAAGAAAATCTATCTCGGTTACAGCGATTCAGGCGCGCTGATGGCGCCGATGTACCGGCTCGGTTTCACCCGGCTCGCGCACGGTCCCATGCCTTCCGACATGACGCGCGAAAACGGCGAGGTCGCGATTCTGCGGGCGCTCGATTTCCTGGTGCGTCAATCGCCTGCGACGCTCGAAGCGAATGTCTCGCCGGCGGCGCCAACAGCCGCTTTCAATCTGACCATCCTGTGCACGTTGATTGGCACGCCGTTTCAGCCTGAGCTTGCGCGTCATGTTCTCATGCTCGAGGAGATCAGTGAATACATGTATCGGATCGATCGCGCGCTGTTTCAGCTCACCAGCAATGCCGATATTCGCAGAGTTGCGGGCATCCGTCTGGGACGTTGCAGTCTCATTCCCAGCAACGATCCGGATTTCGGGCAGACGGAAGAAGATGTCGTGAAGCACTGGTGCCAAACGTCCGGTATCCCCTATCTCGGCCGCGCCGATATCGGTCATGATGTCGAGAACAAAATCGTGCCGTTCGGCAAACCCTGGTTCAGCACGCGCACGGCTTAAGGGAGTTCGCCATGATTAGAGGGTCAGCAGCCGCTTTCGCATTTGCATTTGCCATCGCGCCGCAAGCCCAGGCGGCTGACCAATGTGACGCGCATAAGACTTTCGCCGTCGTTGCTCATGGCGGCGTGATCAGCAAGCCGACGGAAGACGCTGGCCGCCTTGCGGCGATGAAGGCCGCGTTGACCAAAGCACGGGCGGCGCTAGCGAAAGGCGCCAGCACTCTCGACGTGGTCGAGACGATTGTGCGGACATTTGAAGATTCCAGCATGTTCAATGCCGGCAAAGGCGCGATCGTCAACGCGGCGGGCTTTGTGGAAGTGGACGCATCGATCATGGAGGGCCACGATCTGCGTTCGGGCTCGGTCGCTTCCATGACCGGCATCAAGAATCCGGTCTCGGCCGCGCGCCTGGTGATGGAGAAATCGCCCCACGTCCTCATGGTGGGCGACCGCGGCGAGGCTTACGTGAAAAGCTTGGGCGCGGCCGCTGTTACCTCCAGCTATTTCGTCAATAACAAGAAGTCGTCGGCTGCCGAGCACGGCACGGTGGGCGCGGTGGCGCTGGATCGCTGTGGGCACATCGCGGCGGCGACATCGACAGGCGGCTTCGGCGTCAAGGTGCCGGGCCGCGTCGGTGATACGCCCATCGTGGGTGCCGGCGTCTACGCCAATGACGAGGTCGGCGGGTTTTCTGCCACGGGCCACGGCGAGATCTTCATTCGTTTATCAATCGCCAAGGATGTGGCCGACCGCATGCACTACGCGCACCAATCCATCGACGAGGCGATCTACGCCGATATCAAGCAAAAGTTGGGCGCGATGAAAGAAGAAGGCGCACTCATCGGTGTCGACCGGGAGGGCCATGTCGCGACCGCATGGAGCGGCGACGGCCTCTTCCGTGGCTTCGCTACAGACGAAGAAGCAGCCGTCGTAGCCCTCCATGAAGGGCCAACTGCCAGCAAGCCGCGACATTGATCATGCGTAGTATAGTCTGCATCTTCCTGTGCGCTTGCGTCGCGACGGCTGCACAGGCGCAATCCGTGCCGCTGAACGCGCACGAAGGCGATTTCACTGCCCGCGATTTTCGTTCTCGCTCTGGAGAAACACTTGCCCAACTGAGATTGCATTACACGATTCTCGGTGAGCCCAAGCGTGATGTGAGCGGCAATATCATCAATGCCGTGATGATCCTTCACGGCACTGGCGGCGACGGCCATCAATTTTTCCGACCGCAATTTGCCGATGTCCTGTTCAAGCCGGGCGGACTGCTCGACCCAGAGCGCTATTTCATCATTCTGCCCGACGGCATAGGGCATGGGAAATCGTCAAAGCCGAGCGACGGAATGCACGCGCGCTTTCCGCACTACGACTATGACGACATGGTGGCGGCGCAACATGCCCTGCTGACGCAAGGACTCGATGTGACCCATCTGCGCCTCATCATGGGAACATCGATGGGCTGCATGCATTCCTTCGTCTGGGGCGAGACTTATCCCGACTTCGCAGATGCGCTGATGCCGCTCGCCTGCCTCCCGGTGCAGATCGCGGGCCGCAATCGCATGTGGCGCAAGATGGCGATGGATGCGATCCGCAATGATCCCGCATGGAGAAATGGAGAATACAAGATGCAGCCGTTGGCCGGATTGCGTACCGCCGCCGATCTCTTGATCATTGCCGGCCAGGCGCCGCTGCTGGCGCAGAAGACGTATCCGACGCGCGAAGCCGTGGACAAATACGTCGAGGATCGCACCAAAGACCAACTGGCAACGCTCGACGCCAACGATCTCCTTTATCAGATCGCTGCTTCGCGCAACTACGATCCGTCGCCCGCACTGGAGAAGATCACAGCGCCTGTCATGTGGGTGAATTCGGCTGACGATTTCATCAATCCGCCCGAGCTTGGTATCGCCGAGCGCGAGGCGAAGCGGTTGAAACGCGGGCACTTCGTGCTCGTTCCCATCAGCGAGCAGACACACGGCCACAGCACGCATACCTGGGCCGCAGTCTGGCAGAGTTATCTGGCGCAGCTGTTGAAGGAACCGGCCACAAGAGGGACCCCATAGGGGAGAGATTTTCTCAAGGAAAAGCTTGGGTTTAGGGGGTAGTCCAGCTCCACTCGGCGCTCGATTTGCGGCAACCGCCATCGGGCCAGCCGGTCCAGGCGCGGCCGCGCACCACGCGGCCAGAATGCGCGCCAGTGGGTTCGCCGTCCCCAAGCGCCTCCGTGCCGTTGACGAAGACCTCCGAGACGCCGGTAGCAAAAGTCTGCGGCTTCTCGTAAGTGGCGTGATCCCGGATGGTCGCCGGGTCAAAGACAACGACGTCGGCGTAATAGCCCTGCTTCAGGGCGCCGCGGTCATGGAGTGCAAGGTTGCTTGCAGGCAACGATGTCAGCTTACGGATGGCATCCTGAAGCGTGAGGCGCTTTTCATCCCGCACATATTTGCCCAACAGGCGCGCGACGTTCCCATACGCGCGAGGGTGCGAGCTCGATTTCAGGAAGACGCCTTCCGGCGCGCTGGCCGCTTCATCGGAGCCGAAGCTCACATAAGGAAGCCGTACCTCCTTGGCGATATTCTCTTCCGACATCAGGAAGTAGGCCACGCCCACGCGGGAGTTATCTTCGATAACCAGATCGATAATCGTGTCTTCGGGACTTGTGCCCCGCATTTTGGCGACTTCACTCAGGCGCTTACCGGTGAGGGGTTTCAGCCGGTCGGACTTGAAACCTAGAAAGAGCGTCCCATCTGCGCCCGCGTGGAGATAGAGATTCTCCCATGAGGTGTGCGGATTGCGCATTTCGGCGATGACACGCTTGCGTATCTTCGGATCTTTGAGGCGCTTGATCCATTCCTCGAGTCCACCCGCTTGCACCCAAGTCGGCATGGCGGCATCAAGACCAGTGGCGCCTGCTTCATAAAGGTACATGTCGGCGGTGATGCGCTGGCCTTTCGCGCGGGCCGCATCGATCCTGGCAAGCATCTCGGGGAGCTTCGACCAATTGGGCCTGCCCGCGGCCTTCAGATGATAGATTTCGGCCGGCGCATACGCCTTGCGACTGATGGCGATGAGCTCGTCGACCGCTTGCAGCACATGGTCGCCTTCGCTCCGCATGTGCGAGATGTACATGCCGCCGCATTTGCCGGCCTCGTCCGCGAGCGCGATCAGCTCCGGCGTCCTGGCGTAGGTATCGGGCGCGTAAATGAGCGAGGAGCCAACGCCCATTGCGCCCTCCTCCATCGCCTGTCGCACAAGGCCACGCATGCGCTTGAGTTGTGCCCCCGTGGGCTGAACGTCGCCCTCGCCCAGCTCATGCGCGCGCGCGGTGCCGGCGCCAACAAATGAGGCGACGTTGAGCGAGACGCCCTGCGCCTCGAGTTTTTCCAGGTATTGGCCGAGTGTCGTCCAGTCGATCTCGTATTTAATGTCTGTCTGGCGCTGCTCGGCCAACCGCTTCATCTCGTCGTTGAGCGGACCCATGGAGGAGCCTTCGCCCATCACTTCCAGCGTGACGCCCTGCCTGAGATCGCTTTGCCCGCGGCCGTCGACCAGCAAGGATTCGTTGGCCCAGCTCAGCATGTTGATGAAACCGGGCGCGACCGCCTTGCCCTTGGCCTCGATGGTGCGCACGGCATCGCCGTCAGCGTGCGGTCCGACATAGACGATGCGATCCCCCTTGATGGCGACCTCGCCCACAAAGGGCGCGCCACCGGATCCGTCATAGATCGTGCCGCTCCTGATCAGCACGTCATAGGCGGGCGTCCGCGCCATATGGGGCGCGCATGCAAACGCGGCAAAGGCGATTGCGGTGAGGCTTAAGCGAAACGCGTTTCTCAACGTGCCGTACCGGCGTGTGCCGAAGCGGACCATTTCATCCCCATCTGATCGAGCAGGAAAGTCAGCTCATCCGTCTGCTCGGCAATGCGCTCTGATAACGAACTTCCCATGCCGTGGCCTGCTCCCGCCGTGGTGCGCAGCAGAATCGGTGACGACGAAGATGTCGCCACCTGCAGCGCTGCTGTCATCTTACGCGAGTGCATGGGATTGACACGCCCATCATTGGCGCCGGTCATCATCAGGACGGCCGGATACGCCGTTCCTTTTTTCACATTGTGGTAGGGCGAATAGGCGTAGAGCGCCTTGAACTGATCCAGATTCTTCACTGTGCCGAATTCGGTCGTGTTGAACGAACCGTTGGGGTCGAGCTCAACCCGCACCATGTCATAGATGCCGACCGCCGAGCTCACGGCGTGCGCGAGGCCCGGGTGCTGAGTGAGAACAGCTCCCATCAGCAAGCCGCCATTGGAGCGACCCCGGATGGCAAGCCTGTCGTGCGAGGTGTAATGGGCCGCGATCAGATACTCGCCGGCTGCGCTGAAATCGTCGAACACATTCTGCTTCTTGGTCAGCATGCCCTGCTCATGCCAACGCTCGCCGTATTCGGCGCCGCCGCGCAGGTTTGCGATGGCATAGACACCGCCCGCCTCGATCCACAGCCGCCACATGGCGCCGAGAAAGCCCGGCGTCATGCTGACGCCGTAGCCGCCATAACCATAAAGCAGCATCGGGTTCCTGCCGTCGAGCCTCGTCCCCTTCCTGCGGATGATGTTGATTGGAACCTTGGTGCCATCTTTTGAGGTAGCGAACTCACGCACGACTTCGCAGTCTGTAAAGGAGACAGGCGAAATAACTTTCAGTGCGGTTTCCTCGCTTTTGCCGCTCTTAGGAGCCCAGCGCATGAAATAGCGAGGGCGCAGATAGCTCGTGACATCGAAAAGTACGTCGCCGTTCTTGAGCGCTTCAATTTCCTGGTTCGCGGAAATCTCCGGCAATCGCAGCTTGCCCATCGCCTTGCCGTCGAGATCGAAGATGCGAACCTGATTGGGTCCGCCGACGATATCGCGCACGAAGAGGCGGTTGGCGCTCAGCGTCAGATCGCTCCCGCCTTGAGGAGCGCTGCCGGAAAGAATGGCGACGTCGCTTTCCGGGACGATGACGGGCGCATGTGCGAGACCGCCATTGGCGAACGGCGGCTTCAGTTTGATGACTTTACCGTTGGGCGCGTCCTTGCGCGAAATGCCATAGATCGCATAGTCCGGACCGATCGTGGCGTAAATGATGCGATCCTCATATGTCGCCACCTGGATCGGCGGCTGGCCGGCGCTCAAAACGTAGTGCGCCCATTCACCGCCGTCGCCGCGCTGGACCATGGCGAGCACGGCTTCCCGGCCATAGCGATTGTCCAAGAAAACCTCCGAGACGCGTTCGAGCCCATCCTTAGTCCCTAAGGCAAGCGTGTCGCTCTTCGAATCCGCGCCGAGCTTGTGGAAGTAGACCTGCATGTTGAAATGCCGGTCGGCTTCGGGGATCTCGTTGCCGGGGTAGCGCGTGTACCAGAAGCCGCTGCCGTCAGCGGCCCAGGCGAGGCTTCCGCCTGCTGTCGGGTACTGCACACGCGTGATCGGCGTATCGAGCTGCCTGCCGCTGGCCACGTCATAGATATGAAGCGTGCCGTCCTCGCTGCCATTCTTCGACAACGACACGGCCACGCGCTTGCCATTGGCCGACGGTACATACCAATCGATGGCCGTCGAGCCCTTGGTGTCCAGCGCATTGGGATCGAGCACCGTCTTGCGTGTCCTGGGGTCAGCCTTGGCATTGAGGCGGACCAGCATCGGCTGCTGTTTCGATGGGTCGGCGTATATGGCGAAGACGGCCTTACCGTTGGTCGACAGCGCAGTATAGGAAGGAGACGTGGCCGTGATCAGCCGCGTGAGCTCGTTCTTCACCGCGGTGCGGTCTGCCAGCGCGTCCAGGTAGCCGCGGGTGCGCGCGTTCTGTGCATCACTCCAGGCCGGCACCTTCGGATCGGCAGCGTTTTCCAGCCAGCGATAGGGATCCATGATCTTCACGCCCTGCACGACGTCGGATGCATTGCCTGCGGGGGCAGGTGGAAGCGGAGGAAGCGGCAATGCCAGGGCACTTGCGGCAAGACAGATCACGCTCGCAGCGCCGAGCAGGCGAATCTGCATGGACATGACAGGCTCCATAGCGGCTGGGCCCCCGAACCTGCCCCCAAATTTGCGCTCGGGCAAGGTTCAAATCACTTCGAGCCGCGATTGCGTTACGTGGAGGGGTCGCGCTTGCCCGGGGCCCTTGCGGCTAATTCAGCGAGAACGACAATTGCAGCGCGATGACATTTACTGACGCCTTGGAGCGTCCGTCGAGATTGCCGCGGAACGCATTGGCGGGCTCGGTCGCGCTGAGGTGTATGTCGCGATCCGAAACGAAGAGATGTGACGCGCCGACCGAGACGGCAACTTTGTCACTCGTATGATAGGTGGCGCCGAGCGTGACCCATGTGCGGTCGCCATCGGGGATGCGCGGGCCCAAAGTGGAATCCGGTATCGGACTTTCGTCGAAGGCGCCGCCCGCGCGCAACGTCCAGTGCTCGTCGGCCTGATATTCAAGACCGCCCGAGAAGAACCAGGAGCTGTCCCAGTGCGCAAGCGTGACATCATCCGGCTGCACGGGGTTTTTCGAGCGGATGCGCAGCTCGTCGAACGAGGTCCAATCCGTCCAGTTGGCTTCGCCCAGAAGCGTCCAGCCGTTCCCTAGACCCAAACGCGCGCCGATATTGAGCATGGCGGGCGTCGTCAGTGAGGTGGAAGCTGGCGTGTTGGCGAACAATCCCGTTGCTCCATTGATAATCTGCGCGATCGTGTTGTTGGCGATGTTGAATTTGAGGGTGCCATCGGCATCCGTATCGATGGACGAACGATATGCCACACCGAGCGTAACATTGTCGCTCAGCTCGGCAATCGCACCCAACGTCCAGCCCCAACCCCAACCGTCGGCGCTGAAGCGCGCGCTGATGTCTTGTGCGCCCGGTATGGAGCCAGGGATAAGAAAGCCCGCGCCGATCGTGCCGACGTCAACGGCATTGGAGAAATCGCCATGCGCGTATTGTGCCTGCGCTCCACCGGCGATGACGAAATGCGGCGTGATTGCGAACGAAACGACGGGCGCGATATTGACGGTGATGAGCTTGGTGTTCCGCGCGTAATAGCGGCCGACCCAATCGTTCGGATAAGCGGTGCTGAGGCCCCACGGGCCGGTGACGGAGACCCCCACGGCCCAACGGTCATCCAAGCGCCAGCGTGCGGCAATCGCGGGCAGCGCTGCATTGTCGATGAAGTCATCGGGCGAACCGGGACCGCTGACCGGCGTCAGGGCCGAGGTGATCGCCGAATAGTTGGCTTCGGAACTGGGAAGTATGCCCGCGAGGGTCACCGAGAAATCGGCACTATCGACAAAGCCGAGAGCGGCCGGATTGAAGGCGATATAGCTCGCATCGCTGGTTGATGCGCTCGCCCCGGCATTGGCTGCGCCCAGCGCCTCTGCGCTATGCTCGCGCAGGCCGAAGCCCGCGCTAAACGCCATCTGCGGCGCTAGCACGCCCGCCAGCACCAAAAAACCCAACCCAAATTTGCGCATGAATATCCCCGCGAGTGGAATTGCCGACAATTCTCGGCGAATAAGAGTTAAAATTTTATTTCTTCGCGGGTAAACGCTTAAGCAACGAGGGAAAGCGGTTGCTAACAGGAACGTTTTTATTCGATCGTTTAACCCTTTACGCGAGGATATGGCCCAACGACTAACGGGTGGATTAAAGGGCCTTGTCCTCGCCGTTCGAAACCACGGATCGGAGCTTCGCGCTCGACAGGGTGCGTTTGCGCTTTCGCGACCCCAAGGCCGAAGCGCAGTTCACGCGCGAGTCGCTGGCGCAATCGATCAACTTCATTCGCACCTATCTGATTGCCGGCACCGGCCTTTACATGATGTTCGGCGTGCTCGACCGCATTGTCGGCGGCGCCGATTATCTGACGCTTTGGGGAATCCGCTATGGTCTGGTGACGCCGCTCCTGCTTGGGGTCTTTGCCCTCACCTTCTCGCGCAAATTCTTCAAGTACGCGCAGCTGGCCTTGGGCTCCACCATGATGTTTGCGGGCCTCAGCATCGTCGCCATGACGGCGATCATGAACGCCCCGTTCAACAGCCAGTACTACGCCGGCCTGATCATGGTGGTGATCTATTGCGGCACGCTCATTCGCCTCCGATTTATCCACTCGCTTTGGATCTCGGTTTTTCTATTCGCCTGCTATCAGGCGGTGTGCTGGTGGATAAACCCACTCCCCCTGGAAACGGCGATCAGCAATAATTTCTTCCTGGTCATGGCGACGGGCGTCGGTCTGTTCTCCGGCTACATCGAAGAGACATACATCCGCAAAGCCTATTCGAGCCAAAAGATTATCGAGGCCAAAAATGCGCTGCTGAACGTGCTGCTGCAGGAGTCGCACAAGGCCAATCGCTCAAAGAGCGAATTCCTTGCCACGATGAGTCACGAGTTGCGCACACCGCTCAATGCCGTGATCGGCTTCTCCGACATTCTAAAGAAGCAGATGTTCGGGCCCTTGGGCAACGACAAATACACGGATTACGTCAACGACATTCACCGCAGCGGTTCGCATCTGCTTTCCATCATCAACGACATTCTGGATCTCGCCAAGGCCGAATCCGGCAAGCTCGAACTCGACGAGCGCAAGGTCGACCTCGTCGATATCATCGAGCGCTGCATCCGCATGTGTCACGGTCCGGCGCAGAGCGGCAAGGTGCGCGTTGTTCCGCCACCGGTGCTTCACTCCGTTTACGCGCGCGTGGACGAGCGCCTCATCTTCCAGCTCATCCTCAATCTTTGTTCCAACGCAGTGAAATTCACGCGCGAAGGCGGCGAAGTGCGCTTCACCGTGGCGGCAAGCCAAGAGGAAGGCATCGTCATCAAAGTGATAGATACTGGTATCGGAATTCCGCAAGAGGATATCCCTCGGGTGCTGCGCCCCTTCGAGCAAGTGGAGAGCTCGCTGGCGCGCCGCCACGGCGGAACGGGATTGGGCCTGCCCTATGCCGAGCGCCTAGCCCAAATGCACGGCGGCAAACTTTCCATCGAGAGCGAGCTTGGCAAAGGCACGACGGCCATTCTTTCGCTGCCGCCCAGCCGCTTTATAGGCTTCGGGAATGTCGCGAGGCTGAAAGTCGCCGGCTAATCAGGCTTTGCGCACGAACAAGAGGCGGACGCGGCCAGTCGGATCGAGCTCGGTCCAGGCCTCTGCGGGCTGAAGTCCCTTCGTCCACGCCAGCATCTGCGCCTCACTGCGGTAGTGCAGCGTCCAGTCGGTAATGAACTCCATGGGCCAGAGATTGCTGAGCTCGGTTTCATTCATGTTTCCGATAATCAGAAGGCCGCCATGGGCCAGCGTATTGTACAGGCTCTGGGTGAGCCGCATGGCACGGCGATCCACCAGATAGTCGAGCAGGCCAACGGAATAGATCAGGTCCTGTGGCGGCACTGCCTCGAAGCCTTCGTTGCTCTTGAGAATCTCGGTGAAGGACATATTGAGGCAGCGCACGCGCGCATAGTCCTTGAGCCGCACCACATGCGGATAGGTCTTTTCGAAGGCATAACGCAGCGCGGCCTGTTCCTGATCGATCAGCGTGAACTCGGCCCTGGCATGGGCTGAATGCGAACCCGCCAGGAACAACTCGACTTCTCGCGCGGGGCCAGAGCCCAGGCTCATGATGCGTGCCGTGCGATCAATGCCTTTCTCGCGCACGAGCTTGGTCATGATGCTCTGCACGACTTCCATGCGCGTCTTGATGCACTCGGCGACCTCGAGGCCAAGGCGGTGCATCAGCATCTGATAGACGTCGTTGCCGCGGCGCTCCCAGTCATAAACCTGGTTCATCACTTCGAAATCGCCCGGATAGCCAAGCGGCTTGGCATAGCTGCGATCCCAGATGGCTCCCATGCGCAATTCGGGCGTCAGAACGACTTCGGTGAATTCCTTGCTGGCCTGCATCGCCTCCGCTTTGTGTTCGACTTCGCGCGCGAGGTCGTTGCCTGTGCGCCAAAGCGAACGCCAGTGCTTGAGCAGCGGCTCGAGACAGGCTTCGTAAGCCCCGTCGGCATCGAAATTGTGTCCGAACTGGCGTGAGAGATTGATGTTCTCATCGAGCACGGCGCGATAGGAACGCAGCACGTTCAGAACGTCGGAACAGAACGCGCGATAGTCCTTGGAGACAAGTTGCGCCGTTTCGCCGTTGAGCAGCGACGACCGCCGCGCGATCTGGGCCTGCGCATTGCGATTGAGCAGCGCGTCGAATTCGACATGGTTGTTGAGGAAATTGAACGCGACTTTCGAGCCGAACATCGTCGTCTCGGTGCGGCAAACACGCGCCTCGCTTTCGAAAATGGAAAGTCCGGATTGCTGGATGGTGAGGGGGACGACTTCTCCCACTTCGAGCGAAGCTTCGGCGCCATGCTGGGCCAGCACCGCCACACCACCGAGGCTGATGTTCTGGAGGTTGTAAAGATTGCCGTTGACGCGCACGCGCGGTAGCACATGCGGGAACAGCCTGCGGGCTTCGTAGCGTGGGGGACGGAACCAGACTTCGCGGCCCTGCGAACCGCGCAACTCCTCATACGCCAACATCTCGACACCTCACCTGCCGGTGAGGGCTTGGCCGCGGCCTTTATCCGCCGACTGGTTTCGCCCTTGCCCTCGTCAACGCCCGGTTACATGGTTAATAAATAATTAAAGTGCCGGAGGGTGTTGAAAGTCAAGGGGAATTTGTCCCCAAGCGTTAACGCCAGAGAAAATTTGAGTCTGGGGGCCGCTCGGATACAAGCCCTAGTTGGATTGGCTTTAGGTGCAAAGTGGGGACGCGGCCACGACGCGGGGCGCTCTGATATAGTCCGCGCCAAGTGAGGCGGCACCACACAATGCGAGATCGATATTATGTCAAGCCGAGTGCGCTTGCGGGCGCTGAGTACGGCAACGCCGCCTTTTGTCCTCAATCAAGCTGACGTTCAGACGCTCGCCACAAATATTTTCCACGGCACTGATGTTGAGCGCATGCTGCCTGTCTTTATCAATACGGGTATAGAGCGGCGCTATTCCTGCGTTCCAATCGATTGGTACACCGAGCCTCATGGCTGGGTGGACCGCACCAAACTCTATGTTGAGAATGCAGTAGCGCTGCTCGAGGCCGTTACCGATGGGTGTCTCTCGCGGGCGGGATTAGTGCGCCAGGACATCGACGCCATCGTCGTTGTCTCGACCACGGGAATTGCCACGCCAAGTCTCGATGCGCTGGTGATCGAGCGCATGGGCTTGCGGCGCGATATCAAGCGGCTGCCGATATTTGGGCTGGGTTGCGCAGGCGGCGTGATTGGGCTCGCGCGCGCGGCCGATATGGCCAAGGCCGCGCCCGGAAGCAAGGTCCTGTTTCTCGTAGTCGAATTGTGCGCCCTCACCTTCCGCAAAGATGATTTTTCCAAGAGCAACATCGTTGCGGCCGCGTTATTCGGTGATGGCGCAGCGGGAGCCATTCTCTCTACGGATGGGACGGGCCCCATGATAGGGGCCGGCGGTGAATACACTTGGCCGCATTCGCTCGACATCATGGGTTGGGACATTCAGGAAGACGGACTAAAAGCGCGCTTCGCGCAGAGCATTCCATCGCTCGTGGCTAACGACTTCCGCAAGATCCTGGACGAATTCTTGCGCCGCAGCGGCCTGCGCCTGGATGAGATCGGCGCCTTCGCCTGCCACCCGGGAGGCGCCAAAGTACTTGATGCGCTGGAAGGGGCGATGAGCATGAAGAATGGCGGCCTCGCCGACAGCAGGGCCGTGTTGCGCGATTATGGCAACATGTCCGCTGTCACCATGATGTTTGTGCTTGAGCGCATGAAGGATCGCCTCGCTTCTCAACGAACACTGGCGAGCGCGCTCGGCCCGGGCTTCAGCTGCGCCTTCCTCATGATCGAGGGCAAATGATCGCCTACATTATTATTGGTGCGGTCGCGCTTGAGCAGCTGGTTGAGCTCGCCTACGCCGAGCACAACACGCGCGCTCTGCTCGCGCGCGGAGCCATCGAAATTGGGCGCCGGCATTATCCGTTCATTGTTCTGCTTCATGCGGCCTGGCTGGTGACGGTTGCACTTGCACTGCCCAGCCCACTGTTTATTCACGGGATCCCGCTGGCGATTTTTCTGGTGCTGCAGGCCGCGCGCGTGTGGGTCTTGACGACACTCGGTTCCTACTGGACGACGCGGATCATTACGCTGCCCCATGCGCCGCTCGTGCGTCGTGGCCCCTACCGCTTCATCCGGCATCCCAATTACGCGGTCGTGGTCGGTGAGATCGCGGTCTTTCCGCTCGTCTTCGGCGAGATCTGGGTGGCGGTGATTTTCACGGCGCTTAATGCAGCCGCGCTGTGGTGGCGCATCGGGGAGGAGGATGCAGCTTTGGCGCCGCGCCGCAGCCTGCCGCAGCAATAATTCAGTCCGGTTTGAACTCGGTGGCCACACCGTTGATGCAATAGCGCAAGCCCGTGGGCTTGGGCCCATCCTCGAAGACGTGGCCCAGATGACCGCCGCAACGCGCGCAATGCACTTCCGTGCGGCGCATACCGTAACTCCCGTCAACCGACGTGCCGACGGAACCTTCGAGCGGATTGAAGAAGCTCGGCCAGCCCGTGCCGCTCTCGAATTTGGCGCCCGACTTGAAGAGCGGTTGGCCGCAACCCGCGCAGACAAAAGTGCCCGGCCGTTTTTCCACGAGCAGCGCGCAGGAACCGGGGCGCTCCGTGCCGTTGCCGCGCAGGACGGCGAACTGTTCGGGCGTAAGAATCCTCCGCCACTCTTCTTCGGACTTCACGACCGGAAATGTCTCTTGCTTGTTCATGTCAACCTCACGCTCCACTCGCCCTTATGTCGTAAGTGTCCGTCCCACTTGCAAGTCAGCCGGTTTCATTTTGTTGCCAGGGAATTTGCCTTGGGCGGGTCCGGGCGGGGCTTTGCCACTTCGAGAATCCTGCCGATATCGCGAGCACGCGCAACAAAAGGCGCTTGTATAGAGGGCGGCGTTTGTGGGACGCCGACCGACGGCTTATTCAGAGCATTGAGAAACCGCTCGCCCCAGAAGGTGATGTCGTTCTCCTTGAGCACACGAATAAGCGTTTCGTGCCGTGAAAGCCGCTCTTCGATCGGCATAGCCAGAGCTTGGGCGATTGCCGCACCAACCGCTTCCGGATCATATGGATTGACGAGAAGTGCTGCCTCCATCTCGGCGGCGGCGCCTGCGAATTGCGAAAGAATAAGCGCGCCGGGATTGGCCGGGTCCTGCGCCGCGACATATTCCTTGGCCACAAGGTTCATCCCGTCGCGCAAGGGTGTCACCAGGCCCACCCGCGCCGCGCGATAAAGTCCCGCCAGCGCAGTGCGGCTGTAAGCACGGTTTACGTAGCGGATCGGCGTCCACGAAACGTCGCCATAGCTTCCGTTGATGCGGCCGGCCGTGGAATCGACCCGGCGATTCATTTCGGCATATTCCGGAATGTCGGAGCGGCTCTTCGGCGTGATCTGAAGATAGGTCACCTTGCCACGCCAATCGGGGTACGCGACCAGAAAGCGCTCGTAAGCGTCGAGGCGCAGGGTGATGCCCTTCGAATAGTCGAGACGGTCGACACCGATAATCATCATGGCGCCACGCAAGCTATCGAGTGCACGGCGCGTGAACGGCGTTTGCGCCGAGCGCTCGGCGGTGCGGGCGAATTCGGCCGTCTCGATGCCAACGGGAAATGCATCGATCCGCGTGATGCGTCCTCCCGTGCGAAACGTCCGGCGATCTTGGCTTTCGAGCTTGGCAACACGCATGAGGTAACGCGCGAAATTGTCGGCATCGCCGTCTGTCTGAAAGCCGACCAGATCGTAATGACACAGAGCGGGGATCAGCCGTTCGTGATTGGGAAGCGCCGTGAGGATCTCCGGCGGCGGCAGCGGGATATGGAGAAAGAAGCCGATCTTGTTCTTGTGGCCCCGCTCGCGCAAGGCCTGAGCCAACGGCAGTAGATGATAATCATGCACCCAAATGATGTCGTCAGGTTGCAGGACCTTGTCGAGTTCGGCCGCGAAATACTCGTTGACGCGCAAATATCCGCTCAGATCGCGGCGCGAGAAATCCACGAGGTCCAGCCGGTAGTGCAGGATGGGCCAGAGCACCCGGTTGGCGAAGCCGCTGTAGTATTCGTTGTAATCTTCTTCCGAGAGATCGGTGGTCAGATAGGACAGCTTGCCCCGAACGACCGATTCCGTGCGCAAATGCTCGCGCTTGGCGACGCGTCCGCTCCAGCCGAACCATAGGCCAGGATTGCGCTTGAGCGTTGCGCGTACGGCGACCTCGAGCCCGCCCGCGCGGCCGTCGCTGTCCGGCACGCCCACGCGGTTGGAGACGATAACTACCCGCGCCAATATTTGTCCTCCCAGCTGCGCGACAAACGCATGCCCGACACGATCAAGCCGGCCATCGAATAGGTCTGCGGGAAATTGCCCCAAAGCACGCCTGTCTTCGGATGCACGTCCTCGGACAGCAGGCCGTATGAGTTGCGGTGCTTGAGGGCATCCCGGAAAAGATCGCGGGCTTCCTCGTGACGGCCGAGCGCCCAATATGCGTCGATAAGCCAGAAGCTGCAAATCAAAAAAGCCGTCTCGGGAAGACCGAAGTCGTCTTTCCCCGCGTATCGCATCACGAACTTGCCGCGCACGAGTTCACGCTCGATGGCCGCAACCGTGCTGACGAAACGCGGATCGCTGGGTTCGACGGCTCCAAGCTCCGCGAGGAGAAGCACGCTCGCGTCGATTTCATCGGAGTCGAATGCCGATGTGAACGCATTGCGTTTGGGATGCCATGCTTTCTCAAGCAGCGTGTGAAGAATACCGTCCGCGAGCTTGTTCCAATGCGCGGCGCGATCGCCAAAGCCCAGATGCGCGGCGATTGCCCCCAGCCGGTTGCATCCAGCCCAAGACATGGCGACCGAGTGCGTGTGGACGCGATTGCGGCCCCGATATTCCCAGATGCCGGCGTCCTGCTCGAACGCCAGCTTGGCGGCGCGATCGCCCACCGACTCGAGCAGATGGAACAACGCCTGGTCGCCCGGCCGCGGCACGCGCCGGTCGAAGAAGATCGGCATCGCCGCGAGAATAACGCTGCCATAGGTATCGTGCTGACGCTGTGAGGCCGCTTCGTTGCCGACACGTACAGGCCCATCGCCGCAAAAGCCGCGAAGGTTGGGAACGACGCGCTCGTCCATCGCGTCCGTAGGCACAATGCCATAAACGGGGCGCAGTTCTTTGGGACCTTCGGCCGCGATACCCAGAATAAACGAGATGAAGTCTTCCATAGTTTTCGTGGCGCCGATGCGGTTGAGCGCCTTGACCACGAAATAGGCGTCGCGCAGCCAGCAGTATCGATAGTCCCAGTTTCGTCCCGAACCCGGCGCTTCGGGAATGGAGGTGGTAAGCGCGGCAACGATACCGCCCGTCTCCTCGAAATTACTGAGCTTGAGCGTGATAGCTGCGCGGATAATCGCGTCCTGCCAGTCATAGCCGATAGACAGATAGCGCACCCATTCCAGCCAGTAATCGCGCGTATGCTCCAGGAATTCGCGGCAGGTGAGCTCGAGACCGCCGGGGAAGGATTCGTCCGTGCCGAAGGCAAGATGGACGGGCCGCGTCAGCACGAACGGCGCCTCGCGCTCTATATAAGAGAGCGGCGCGTCCGTGGTCAGGCGGATCGCCCCGTTCTTGCCCCAATAGGCGATGTGATTGCTGCCAAGGGTGCGGTGCGTCATCGGCTCGCCATAATCGTGGGTCGGCCGGAAGCGAATGGTGATGCGCGGCAATCCTGAGACCGGCTCGATAATGCGGATGAGCTGCGGCGGCCGCGTGATGCGCCCATAATTGCGAAAGCGTGGAGCAAAATCGGTAATACGGATCGAGGCCCCTTCGGCATTGGTAATCACGGTGCTGACGATGGCGGTATTGCGCACGTACGCGGACTTGTGCTCCATCGCGTGATCGAGCAGCACATCGGTGAATCCTTTTTCCTCGTCGCCCGCGAGCAATCTGGAGAAAATCGGATCGCCGTCGAAGCGCGGGAAGCACCACCAGACAATGCGCCCCTTCGGGCTGACGAGTGCGGCCGTGCGCCCGTTGCCGATGACAGCGAGATCGAGATCGCACTTCGTCATGCGCGCTTCCTCTCGACGAGGTTCGCAAGCCAGGCACGTACGTCGCCTGGAGACGCAAAGGCTTGCGCTACGCCCTCCATGGCGCGGCCTACCGGGAGCCCGATCCCGCCGAATTCCGGCAATACGGGAAACACGTCTTCATCGGTGACATCGTCGCCGATGAAAATTGGCCGGCGGCCTTTGAAGGGCGAATGAGCCATCAAATCCCGCACTGCTGTGCCCTTGTTGAAATGCGAAGATTTCACTTCGATCACCGATTTCCCCTGTAGCACGTGTAGGCCCTGCTGGGTTGTATGCGCGCAGATGTCTGCGACTTCCTTATACAAAACGCGCTCGACATCCGGCGCCAGGCGATAGTGCAGCGCAATGGCGTAATTCTTATCTTCAACGAGGACACCAGGCGTTACTTTCCCGATATTGACCAAACGTTGGCGCAGATTGTCCTCTATCGGATCGGCCTGGCGCTCGTCGCGACCGCCACGCGCTTCGAGACGCACCTCCGCGCCGTGCCCACCGATCACCGCCAAACTCAGGGGCACGAAAATGCGGTCGAGCTCGGCCAGCGGCCGACCGCTGATCAAAGCCACGGCACCGCCTGTGGCGTCACGCACCTTCGCCAAGGTCTCAATAAGCGATGCGGGCACCTTCACGGCGTCCGGCGTCGACGCGATGTCGAGCAGAGTGCCATCAACATCCAGAAGGATAGCGGAATGCGCAAGGTTGACGTGCCCTTGCAGTACGGAGCTCAAAGCCTCCGTGTGCCAACCCTGCCCTGATGCAGCGCGCCCTCCAGGCTTTTGCCTGTGATCACGCATTAGCTTCGATATGCAGCGAATTCTTGAAGACCTTCATTGAGGTGATTCTAGTGCATTGAGAGCGGCAGAGACAACACTCTGGGCCTCGTGATGGTAATCATCCTATTATCGATGCCGATGGGCCGAGCTCAGAAAGACGCGATGTCGGGGCTAGATGTCTATCGCGCGAAGCGCGACTTCCGCACGACGGCCGAGCCGCGCGGCAAGGTGGCGCGTGCAAAAGGTAAGGCCGCGCGCTTCGTCATTCAGCGCCACGACGCGACGCGGCTTCATTACGATCTCCGGCTCGAACTCGACGGCGTCTACAAATCCTGGGCAGTGACCAAGGTCCCCTCGCTCGATCCCGCGGTGAAGCGGCTCGCTGTCGAAGTCGAAGATCATCCGATCGAATACGGCACCTTCGAAGGCACGATCCCCGAAGGCGAATATGGCGGGGGCACGGTGCAGCTTTGGGATCGCGGGCGCTGGAAATCGCAATCCGACAGACCGGTGCAAAAAGATCTGGCCGAAGGCCATCTGAAATTTGAGTTGGATGGCGAGCGCATGCATGGCCGTTGGGCGCTTGTGCGCATGCGCGACAAGGATGCGCGGCCCGGGCGCAAAGTCCGGCACAACTGGCTGCTGATCAAGGAAAAGGACGAATATGCATTGCGCGGCGAGCCCGATGCGCTTCTGGCGGCCGATACTTCGATCAAGACGGGACGCACGCTGGAAGAGATTGCGGTGCGCGCAAAGCCCGGGTCGAAGGCAAGACGCGATGTGCTGACCCATGAGACCGCAGCCTTAAAAAAAAAGACAGGCAACCTACGCGCACCTTAGGCCGGCCCGCCGCTATGCCGGTTTTCATCGAGCCAGAGCTCTGCCGCGTGGTGGCGGTTCCGGCCAGCGGCAGCGATTGGGTGCATGAGGTCAAATTCGACGGCTACCGCATGCAATTGCGCGTCGCCAGGAAAGGTGCACGGCTGCGCACACGCCGCGGCCTCGATTGGACGGAGCGTTTTCCCGAAATCGCGCACGATGCTGAAACGCTTCCCGACTGCATGATTGACGGCGAAATCGTCGCCCTCAATGACAAGCACGCCTCCGACTTTGCTGCGCTACAACAGGCGCTATCGGATGCCAGGACCGGCAAGCTGATCTTCTTCGCTTTCGATCTGCTCTTTTGCGAGGGCCGCGATCTGCGCAATGAGCCGCTATCCACGCGCAAAGACGCGCTGGAAGCACTCTTGCGCCGTCGCGCGCGTGGTAGTTCGCGCGTTCGTTTCGTCGGTCATCTCGCATCGCACGGCGGGGCTGTTCTCAAGGCGGCCTGCCGCATGGGTCTCGAGGGCGTCATTTCCAAACGCGTGGATTCTCCCTATCGCTCGGGCCGCGGCGACGCCTGGACCAAAGCCAAGTGCCGTGGCGGACAGGAAGTGGTGATCGGCGGCTGGTGGGGCGATAGCAAGACACTGCGCTCACTCCTGGTCGGCGCCTATCGTGGCAAGGACTTCCTTTTCATGGGCGGCGTCGGCACGGGGTTCAATGCCCACAATGCGGCCGAGGTTCTCGAGGCTCTGAGACCGCTTGAACAGAAACAGTCGCCGTTTACGGGTACGAACAAGCCGCCGCATGGCTCGGACATTCGCTGGGTGAAGCCCAAAGTGGTCGCTGAAGTCGAATTCTCGAATTTCACCAGTACGGGAATGTTGCGCCAGGCGAGCTTCAAGGGCTTGCGGGAGGACAAGCTTGCGCGCTCTGTGGTGGTCGAACCCGCGCCGGGGCTGGTAGAGAAAAACAAGAAGGAAAAAACAATGGCGCGCGCCTTGCTTCGTGCCGACCCGCCCAAAATCAGGAGCGGTGAACCGGAAGTCGCCGGCGTCCGCATCTCGAATGCCGACAAGCAATTGTGGCCGGCGAGCAAGACCACGGAGCCGGTCACCAAGCTCGACCTCGCGCAGTTCTACGAGAGAATTGCTTCGCGCATTCTGCCTCATCTCGAAGGCCGGCCACTGTCCGTCGTGCGCGCGCCTGACGGCATTGGCGGCCAGCATTTTTTCCAGCGGCACGCGCTGGTGGGGCCTTTCGGCGCGATAAAGGTGAAAGGCGAAACGAAGCCTTTCCTGATGGTGGACAACAAGGAGGCCTTGGTGGCGCTGGCGCAAGCGGGCGTGCTCGAGATGCATCCCTGGGGATCGAAGAAAGACGAGCCGGAGACGCCGGACCGGCTGATCTTCGATCTCGACCCGGCGCCGGATGTAAAATTCGATCGAGTGGTTGCGACCGCCAAAGAAATGCGTGAACGCCTCGCCAAGCTCGGGCTGGAGCCGTTTGTCAAAACCACAGGGGGCAAAGGCCTGCATGTGGTGACGCCGATCAAGGGCAGCCAGCGCCACACGCTTACCTGGCCGATCGCCAAGAATTTCGCCCAAGCCTTGTGCAAGCTGATGGAGCAGGACAGCCCCAATCGCTACACGACTACGATCGCCAAGAAGGCGCGTGGCGGAAAGATTTTCCTCGATTACTTGCGCAACGATCATTTTGCCACGGCCGTAGCGCCGTGGTCACCGCGCGCGCGCCTTGGCGCGCCGGTTGCCGTACCATTGGAATGGAGCAAAATGCGTGCAGGATTGGATCCCGCCCGCTTCCATGTCGGCAATGCGGTGAGTTGGCTGAAGGCGGGCGATCCCTGGAAAGATCTGGGCAAGTCGGCGGTGCCGCTGGAAGCGGCCATCCGCAGGCTCACGCAGAGATAATCAGCGCTTGCGCCGGTGCTGTTTGATCACGGCTGCGGCCGCGCGCCGCGTATTGGTCGAGCTGCCCTGGCCTTTTAAGCTCTTGCGCAGGGCATCCATCAGATCGATGACGTTGCTTTCTTCGGGCGGCGGTGCCGCGACGGTTATCTTCTCGCCCTTTTGTTTGCGGCGGATGAGATCGCGCAACGCATCTTCGTAGCGATCCTTGAATTTCGCCGGCTCGAAGGGGCCTTCCTGTTGATCGATGATCTTCTCGGCAATCTCGATCATCTGGCGTTCGGGCTTGATGCCCGGGATGTCGCGGAACGCCTTGTCGACACTCAGCACTTCGTTCGCCACGCGCAGGGTATAGGCAATGATCCCCTTGCCGCGCGGTTCAAGCGCCATTAGGCGTTCGCGCGTATGCATGACGACACGGCCCAAAGCGAGGCGCCCGGTCTGCTGCATAGCATCGCGCAAGACGACGTAGGCATCGACGCCAAACGTGCTGTCGGGCAGCAGAAAATATGGATCGTTCCAATAAAGCCGGTCAATGGTCTCGGCATCGACGAAGCGATCGATCTCGAGCATATGCGTGGTTTCGAGCTTGACGGCGTCGAGCTCTTCTTCGCTTACGACGACGTAGCGGTCTTTTTCGAATTCATAGCCGCGCACCAATTCCGAGCGCGGCACGGGCCCCGCTTCGGGATCCGTTGGCACCATGCGAATACGATTGTGCGTTTCCGGATTGAGCAAGTGGAACGAAATGTCGCTCGTGCGCGATGTGGCGCGATACAGCGCGACCGGCGCGCTCACCAGCGACAAACGCAATTGCCCCTGCCAGATCGGCCGGCCGAGGCCCACGGCCGCGCCCGCATCCGTGCGCTCCCGTTTGGGCCGCGAATGCCAGACTTCTTTGTCCTTTTTTGTTTTCGCCTTGCGCTTTTTCGTGGCCACGACGGTTCTCCTAGCGATCATAGACTTTCCAACAAAGAACGGAATCTACGCTGCTTCGGCAACGACGCGGTTATGAAGGTGGCCAAGACCTTCGATTTCGGCCTCGACAACATCGCCGACCTTGAGGAATTTTCCCTTCGCGGTGCCGACGCCGCTGGGCGTGCCGGTAGCGAAGACGTCGCCTGGCTCCAGGGTCATCATGTGCGAGCAGTATTCGATCTGCTCTTCGGGCGAGAAAATCATCTCGCTGGTCCGGCCGTCCTGCATCATCTCGCCGTTGACCGAGAGCGTCAGGCGCAGATTCATGTGATTGGTCACGAAATCGCGCGGAACGAATAACGGCCCCATCGGAGCGAAGCTGTCATGATTTTTCCCACCCAGCCAGTCGCTGCGCAGGCCTGGCCGGTCTTCGCGCAGAAACAACGAACGGCACGAAACGTCGTTCGTCGTCATGAACCCCGCGATATGGTTCTTCGCGTCCCTGGCCGCGATGTGTTTGCCAGGGCGTCCAATGGCCACCGCCATCTCGACTTCCCAATCCACCTTGTCGAACCTGGCGGGCAAGACGATGTCGTCATCGGCGCCAATCAGCGTGCTGGGTGCGCGCAAGAACGAATAGGGCTTGGCGTTGTCTTTTTCGCCGCTGAAGTCCTTGCTTGCGCTAGCGAACTTCGCCGCCTGCATCTCCTTCACGTGCTCTTTGTAGTTCTGAGCCGCGTAGAGCATTTTGCCGGGGCGCAGAACGGGCGGCAGTTTGCGCAAATCGGCAAATCGGCTCTCGCAGTCCTTAAATTTTTCGCGGACCGCAAAGTTCGCAATGTCGCTCAGAGCGTCAAAATTGCCGTCCCAGTCCTGCAAAAGACCCAGCAGACTTTCGGGATTGGTCAGCCGCTTCGTTTTCTCGCCCCGCGCGCGACGATAGTAGGAATAAAGGCTGGCGAGCGACAGCGCCCGCTCGCCCATCACCATCACCACAAAGGGTGGACTTCCCGCAGCCGAAACCGTGGCCAAAGCAAACATCGTCGGTGCCCCACATATGCAGCGCGGCGACAGCTAGTCCCGCATGGCGAGGCTAGTCAACCGGGCGAGCTTCTCAGGAATGCTATTGCTGTGGCGCTGGCGCGGCCGGCGGAGCTGCAGCTGGTGCGGGTGCAGCCGACGCTGGTGGCGCCGGTGTCACCGCTTTTGCGCGCGCGAGTTCCTTCAGTTTCGAGGCCGCCTGTACGAAGCCGTTCATCGACATCGGCAGGCTGATCGGCTTGTTGCTGCGGTAAAGCGCGACCATGATGCTCCCCGTGTTGCCGCCATACTGAAGCTGCTCGACTGCGTTCTTGGCCAGTCCCGTCTCGACATAGCACCCATCGCCTTCGCAGCGACGGAACTTGAGGCCCTCGATCTTCTTGTCGCCCGCCGCGAGCGTAAGCCCGCTTTGGAAAGACACACCCAGCGGCACAATAACCTGCGCCGCATAGCTGTCGCGGCTTGGCACATAGGCAAGCGATACACTGCTGACGCGCTGCTTCTTCTCCTTGTTGACCGCGATTTGGATCATGTCGCAGGGCGCGGCCGTCTTCACATTGAAGCAGCGCACGGTCCAGTCGCCAAAGTTCTGCACGTCCGTGGCCGCGCCAGCGGCTCCGCCTTGCGCCGCCGCGCCGATGGGGCGTCGTGGCGCCGCGCCGGCCGGCCGTGTGGCCTGCGCGCCGGCAGCTGGCGCACGCGCGGCCGGAGCGGCGGGAGTGGGCGCTGCCGTCTGTGCGAAAGCAGAGATCGAGCCGAGAAGGGCTGAAGCTGCCAAGATCGTTACGAATTTTGTTGAGAACATTGTCGTCCTTCCAGTGTGAGAGCGCCTGGGCGCTTAGTCGAGGAAGCTCCAGAACGAGCGCGACGCGTTCGCGCTCTTAAGCTCGGCATAACCGTCTGTGAAGCCATTGAGCGAGAACGGCACGGCAACGGGCTTTCCGTTGCCTGGCACCACAACAATCTGCGCCTTCTGGTTCGACTTCATGGCATTCAAGGTCTGTTCATCGATGGCAAGATTGGCGATGCAGCCGATGGCATCGCACGTCTCATAGGGGCGCACTTTCATATCCACGCCCGTAACCGAAAGACCGACGCCCTGATCGAGCAGCACGCCATGCGGCACCGTCATCATCAGGTTCGGATTGGGATCAGCGTCCGTGAGCGAAAAGCGCAGGAGCGTTTCGCCGCCTTCGCGCGCAACGTCCATGTTGAGGACGCAACCCGTGTTCTTCTGTTTGGCCGGCGGGCAGATCACGCGCCAATCGTTGAAGGCGGTTATCGTGACCTCCTCGCGACCGGCACGATTGAGATGCTGCATCACGATGGTGGCGAAACTGCCGACCGCGATGAGCAAAAGCGCGATGGCGACGACAATCGCGATTCCCAAGATCCCGGTCGGCCGTATGCGCGAGGCCATCGAAGTGTTGGAAGCTGTCATTACGTTATCCCGTTGTGTGAGCCCGCGGCGCGGGGGCTGACCGCATGTCCTTGCGGGCCGCGACTTTTAGCCTGCTCGGGGGGCTTTGGCGACACCTCTGACGGGCCGTTCTTAACGGCGCAAGCGCGCTCGGCTGGGCCCGCCTTTATCGGGCGGCTTTCCGCTGCTAAATGACGCCGGTGACGAGGAAAACCGCCCACCATGAATAAGGTCTATGCCGACGCCAAGACCGCGCTAGACGGCCTTCTTTTCGACGGCATGACAATAATGTCAGGCGGCTTCGGCCTCTGCGGCATTCCCGAGAACCTGATCCTGGCGCTCAGGGATTCCAAGGCGAAGAACCTCACCGTGATCTCCAACAATGCGGGCGTGGACGATTTCGGCCTGGGGCTGTTGCTGCAGACCGGCCAGATCAAGAAGATGGTGAGCTCCTATGTGGGCGAGAACGCCACCTTCGAGAAGCAATATCTCTCGGGTGAGCTTGAACTCGAATTCAATCCGCAAGGAACCCTGGCCGAGCGTATCCGCGCGGGCGGTGCGGGCATCCCAGGTTTCTATACGAAGACGGGTGTCGGCACTCTGATCGCGGAAGGCAAAGACCACAAAGTCTTCGATGGCGAGACGTATATATTGGAGCGCGGCCTCACGGCGGATCTATCCATCGTCAAGGCTTGGAAGGGCGATCAGGTTGGCAATCTGATCTATCGCAAGACAGCGCGCAATTTTAACCCAATTATGGCGACGGCAGGCAAAGTGACGGTGGCCGAAGTGGAAGAGCTGGTGCCGATCGGCAAGCTCGATCCCGATCAGATCCACACGCCGGGAATTTTCGTTCAACGTATCGTGCGCGGACCCGCCTACGAAAAGCGGATCGAGAAACGCACGACGAGGGCTGCCTGATGGCCTGGTCGCGCGACGACATGGCGAGCGTGGCCGCCCGGGAGCTGCGTGACGGCTTTTACGTCAATCTCGGCATCGGCATACCGACGCTGGTGGCCAATTACATTCCCGAAGGCGTGCACGTCACGCTGCAATCGGAGAATGGCATGCTCGGCATGGGTCCGTTCCCACGTGAACATGAAATCGACGCCGATCTGATAAACGCCGGCAAGCAGACCATCACCGAACTCAAGCACACGTCTTATTTCTCATCTGCCGATAGTTTCGGCATGATTCGTGGTGGCCACATTGACCTATCGATTTTGGGCGCGATGGAAGTGTCCGAGACGGGCGATCTCGCCAACTGGATGATCCCGGGCAAGATGGTGAAAGGAATGGGCGGCGCCATGGATCTGGTGGCAGGCGTCAAGCGCGTGGTGGTGATCATGGATCACGCGAGCAAATCGGGTGAGCCAAAGCTCCTGCACAAGTGTTCGTTGCCTCTCACCGGGACCGAATGTGTCGACCGCGTCATCACCAATCTCGGTGTCTTCGACATCGACAGCAAAGGCATGCGGCTGGTCGAGCTTGCGCCGGAGGTCACGCTCGACGAGATCAAATCAAAAACCGAAGCGTCGTTCCGCGCGGCGCTGTAATCACCACAAATGTACGCGCGCGTCGGGTGCGAGATAATATTTGTCGCCCGGCTGAACCCGAAACGCATCGTACCAATCATCCACGTTGCGCACGGTGCCGTCGACGCGGAACATGGGCGGACTATGTGGATTGGACAGCACGCGCTGGCGCATGTAGCCCTCGCGTGATTTCTCGCGCCAGATCTGCGCAAAGCCCAGGAGCAGCCGCTGATCGCCGGTAAAGCCATCCCGCACGGGCGGCCGTCTGCCATTCAGCGAGCGGTGGTAAGCCGCTGTTGAAATGGTAAGGCCTGACAGATCGCCGATGTTTTCGCCGAGCGTGAGCTTGCCGTTCACATGCAGGCCTTCAATCGGCACATATTCGTTGTACTGCGTAACGAGTACACCCGTCTTGGCCTCGAAGTTCATGCGGTCTTCGGGCGTCCACCAATTGCGCAACACGCCCATGGCGTCGAATTTGCTGCCTTGATCGTCGAAGCCGTGGCTGATTTCGTGACCGATGACGGCGCCAATGCCGCCATAGTTCACGGCGTCGTCGGCATTGGCATCGAAGAAGGGCGGTTGAAGAATAGCGGCAGGGAAGACGATTTCGTTGCCACGCGCGTTGTAATAGGCGTTCACGGTTGGCGGTGTCATGCCCCACTCACTGCGGTCAACCGATCCGTCTAGCCGCGCAAGCCGGCGATGCCACTCGAACTCAGCCCCGCGCGTAGCGTTGCCGAACACGTCGTTGGGATCCACCTGATAGAGCGAATAGTCGCGCCACTTCTCCGGATAACCGATCTTCACGCGAAGATGCGACAGCTTCTCCAGCGCCTGCTGCTTGGTTGCGGGCGTCATCCAGTCGCGCGTCTTGATGTGCTCGACATAGGTCGCGATCAGATTGTCGACTAGTGCTTGCGCCTTGGCCTTGGCGGAAGGCGGAAAATGCTGCGTCACATAAATCTTGCCCGAGGCCTCGCCCATATTGTCATCGACGAAAGCGGCACCACGCTTGCTGCGCTCGAGCTGCTTCTCGTTGCCCGAGAGAACTTTGCCATAGAAATCGAAATTCGCTTCGTCGAAGCGCTTGGGCAGCACGGCCGCATGCGAGCGTAGATAATGAAAAGTCAAATAGTCGCGCCACACAGAGACGGGCGTGCTCTTGAAGAGTTTTGCCAGGACCGGAAACGCCGACTTTTCGCGTACGACGAGCGCCCGTTCGCTAGCAGAAGGGTTGCCGATCTCAAGCTCTTTCAGCGCACCTGCCCAATCGAATTCCGGAGCAAAAGCCTCAAGCTCGCTCACCTTCATGGGATTGTAGGTGTTATCCGCATTGCGGCGCTCGGCCGCCGGCCAGTGCGCCTTGGCGATCTCGGTTTCGAGCGCGAAGATGCGATCGGATTTTTTCTGCGCGTCGGCGATGCCGGCGAGGGCAAGCATCTTTGCGATGAAAGAATGATAGGCGGTACGCGCCGCGACCGATCCCTTCTCGTCGATCAGGTAATAATCGCGGTCTGGCAGTCCGAGGCCCGCTTGGGTCAGAAACACCGAATAGGCATTTGGGTTCTTGCTGTCGACGGCGATGAAGGCGCCATAGATGCTCTCCGTGCCCAGCCGGATGGAAGCCATTGCGCGCGCCACGTCGCCGTGGGTTTTGAGATCGGCAATCAGCCTAAGATCGGCTTCGGCGGGTTTGAGCCCAAGCTGCTCGATGCGATCCGTATCGACATAGCTGCGATAGAGGTCGCGAACCTTCGTTTGCTCGGGGTCAAGACCGGTTTGTCCCTGAAGCCCGTCGAGAATTGCCTGCAATTGTTCTTCGCTGCGAATTCTCAACGAGGTAAATGAACCGACATTGGCGCGCTCGGGAGGAATGACCGCCGCGTCGTACCACTTGCCGTTGGCGTAGCGGAAGAAGTCATCGCCAGGCTGGGCGCCGCGATCCATACCGTCGGCGTCGAAGCCCCAAGCACCGAGTTCGGCGCGCCCATGATCGTGAAACGTGTATGAGTTTCCGGCACATGCAGCCGTGACGAGAACCGCAAGCAAGACAACAACGCGTCGCATGATTTCCCCCATCCCAACGAGTGCCGCCTCGGACGGCGGCAGGCGCAATCAATCCCATCTTTTCGACGGACCTTCCACCCACCCTGTTTCACCCCTCCGCGCGCACGGCCGAGAGCGGCCTGCAAAGGGCTGAAGATACCGCGGCAACACCAAGTCTTAACCCTGCACAGGCCAATAATCCTCGCTGATTCTCGAGGTATCGGGGTTATGAACCTCTCGACCCGGCTCACCGGGGCGATGATTTCGTTGGTGCTGCTGACGGCGTTAGCTGTCGGCTATCTCTCCTATCGCAATCTTGAAGCGATCGTCATCCCTGCGGAAGCGACGCGGCTCGATGCGCGCGCGCGCATACAAGCGGCAGTTCTGGACTCATATGTGCGCTGGGCGCGCGCAGACATTCTGGCAGGCACGAGCCTGGCCTCTCTCGAAGGATTTTTACGGGCGCGCCTTGCCGGCGGCATTGATCCTCTCGACGGCACCAAGGAAACCATATGGCGCGAGCGTTATACGCAAAATTTTGTGGCACAACTCAAGGCAAAGCCTGAATACACTCAGTTCCGTCTTATCGGCGTCGCCGATGGCGGGCGCGAAATTATTCGCGTCGACCGCTTTGGGCCTAGTGGAAAAATCCGCATCGTGCCAGATGGCGAGTTGCAAGCAAAAGGCGACCGCGCCTATTTCAAAGACACGATCCGCCTGCGTCCCGGCGAAGTCTATATTTCGCAGATCGAATTGAACCAAGAGCGCGGCACCACCCAGCTGCCCCATCTTCCTGTCATTCGCGTTGGCACGCCGATCTTTGGGCCGGACGGAAAACCGTTCGGCATCATCATTATCAATATCGATATGAGGCCGGCCCTCGCGGAACTGCGCCGCAGTGCGCGTGAACACGGGTTCGTCTATCTGGTGAACGAGGTAGGTGATTATCTGGTTCATCCAGATACGGCGCACGAGTTTGGGCGGCAACTTGGGCGGCCTTACAGGATACAGAACGAATTTCCGGCGCTTGACCCTGAAGCGAAAGACAGCGCTAACCCGGCTTCCGAGGTCCGCAACGGGGCTGGCAAAGATTTCGTCATGGGCTCGTTGCGGACACGCCTTGCCGGTGGTCCGCAAATTACGATCGTTGATTCCTTGCCGCTCGATGTCGTGTTGGCATCCGCCGCGACGGTCGAGCAATCGAGCCTGATTGGCGCCATTATCGCGGCTCTTTGCGCGGGCCTGCTCGCTGCCTTGACCGCGCGCTCGCTGACGCAGCCGCTCCGTTCACTCACCCATTCGCTTGAGCATTTTTCCGGCGAAGAAGCCATCGATGTCCCGGAGAAGGCGGCAGGAGAAATCGGCGTACTGGCGCGAGCCCTTAAGCGCATGGCCGATGCCGTGCGGGAGAAGACGGCCACGATCCGGCAATATGCCGAGCGCGAAAAGCTCTATATTGCCGCCGCAGAATCCGCGAGCGACGCTATCTTCACCGTTGATCTCGCAGGCGCCATTACCACCTGGAACGAGGCCGCGGAGAGACTATTTGGCTACTCGGCGGAAGAAGCGATCGGGAAGCATGTTTCTTTTCTCGCCACGTCCGAGCAAAGAAAAGAGCAAGAGACCAATTTCGCCCGCATCAAGCGCGGTGAGCGCATCGAGAATTTTGAAACGACGAGAATGAGGAAGGATGGAGCCACTCTCCATCTGTCTTACAATTATTCTCCCGTTCTCTCCACATCGGGTGAAATCGTCGGCGCTTCGGCGATTGCGCGTGACATCACGGCGCGCAAGCAGGCCGAAGAGATGTTCCGCATGGCGGTGGAAGCGTCCCCGGGCGCCATGATCATGGCCGATCAGTCCGGCAAGATCGTCTTGGTCAATGCGGAGACCGAGCGCATGTTCGGTTACGAGCGCGGAGAACTGATCGGCAGACCTGTTGAGATCCTCGTCCCAAAGCCATTACGCGACATGCACGTTCAGCATCGAAATACCTATTCCGTTCAGCCTTCGCGCCGCATCATGGGCGCAGGACGAGATCTTTTTGGCGTACGCAAGGACGGCAGCGAAGTCGCGATCGAAATCGGTCTGAACCCGATCAAGACCATGAACGGTTTGGTCGTTCTCGCCGCCATCGTCGATATCACAGAGCGCAAACATCATGAAACAGCCATGGCCGAGCGCACGGCGGAACTACAGCGCTCCAATGCCGAGCTTGAGCAATTCGCCTATGTCGCGTCGCACGATTTGCAGGAGCCCTTGCGCATGGTGGCGAGTTACGCCGAGCTTCTGGCGGACCGCTATCAAGGCAAGCTCGACGAGAGGGCTGATAAATATATCGGTTATGCCGTGGATGGCGCCAAGCGCATGCAGCGCCTGGTCAACGATCTGCTTACCTATTCGCGCGTGGGCACGCAGGGACTTCCCTTGCAGTCAACGGAAATGAGCACAGTCGTGGGGCACACCCTGCGCTCGCTCAAACCCAAGATCGACGCAGTGGGCGCTGAAATCGTCGTTGACGTCTTGCCCACCGTGGACGCCGACGAAGTGCAGCTCGGCCAGGTATTCCAGAATCTTGTCGCCAATGCCTTGAAGTTCAACAGCTCTGGCAAGACACCGCGCGTCCATATCGGCGCCAAGCCGTCGCCACAGGGCTGGACGTTCTTTGTCGAAGACAACGGCATCGGCATAGACGGACAGTATTCCGAACGCGTCTTCCAAATGTTCCAGCGCCTGCATGACCGCGAGACCTACGAAGGAAGCGGCATCGGGCTCACCATCGCCAAGAAAATCGTCGAGCGCCATGGCGGACGCATCTGGTTTGAATCGGAACCCGGCAAGGGAGCCACCTTCTTCTTCACCTTGCCTGCAACAAAGGAAAAAGCCGCATGACAAAACCAATCCAGGTCCTTTTGGTCGAGGACAATCCGGCGGACGCGGATCTCATGTGCGAGGCCATCGCGTCGGGTAAGCTTCATCTTGAAATTGAATCCGTGCGCGACGGCGTTGAGGCGCTGCGTTATCTGCGCGGCGAAGGCCTTTACGAGGACGCACCGCGTCCCGATCTCATCCTCCTGGATCTCAATTTGCCCAAGATGGACGGACGCCAAGTGCTGGCGGCGATCAAGGCAGACGCCGATCTGCGCGGCATTCCGGTGGTCGTGCTCACCTCGTCCACGGCCGAGCGCGACATCGTGCAAAGCTACAATCTCGGCGCCAATTGCTACGTGATTAAGCCGGCCGATCTCCAGGCGTTCCAGACCATCGTCAAGGATGTCGAGAACTTCTGGTTCACGGTCGTGAAACTCCCGACCAATGCCGGGCGTAGCAAGACGAAACTGGAAATGGCGGGCTGATGGCCGCAGACAATACGGCCTTCAAGCTTCTTCTCGTCGAGGACAACCCCGGCGATGCCGATCTTGCGCGCGAGCGCTTGAACTCGTTTCCAGACTATGCGTTCGAGATAACACTGGTCACGCGGCTGTCCGAAGCCATTGCCGCGCTCGAGATAACGCCGGTCGATGCCGTCATTCTCGACCTCAACCTGCCCGACAGCACTGGCATCAATACGCTCAAGCGTTTGCGGGAAATCCGCAAGGAAATGGCAATCATCGTGCTCTCGGGCGCCAACGATGAAGCGCTCAGGCGCGAAGCACTGCGCGAGGGCGCGCAGGAGTTTCTGAGCAAAAATGAGCCGGCTTCCCGCCTGGTGGCGCGAAGCTTTCTTTACGCGCTCGAACGCCATCGCATAGAGGAGCAGCGCAAGCAGATCGAGCGGCTCGTCTCGGCAAACCCTGATGCCGTGATTGTGGTCGATAGCGAGAATATCGTGCGCTTCTCTAACCGCGCGGCACTGTTGCTATTCGGCAAGGATGAGGCGGGTTTCGTGAACAAACCTCTTCCTTATGCACTCAGCGAGAGCAAAGTTGCTGAAATTACCTTTGAGCGCGATGGCAAGCAGTGCAGCGCCGAGCTGCGCGCGGCGCCCTTCGAATGGAACGGCAAGCAGGCGCTTCTCGCTTCCATCCGCGATACCACCGAGCAAAAACTGCTGGCCGAGGAATTTCTACAATCGCAGAAAATGGAGGCAATCGGCTTGCTCGCAGGCGGCGTTGCGCACGATTTCAACAATCTTCTCACCGTCATCGTCAATTGCGCGACGTTCCTTTCGGAGGCGATTCCCGAAGGCGATCCGCGCCGCAAGGATGTGACGCAAATTCTTGGCGCCTCTGACCGCGCCGAAGGCCTCGTCTCGCAACTCCTCGCGCTGACGCGCAAGAAATCGGTTCAGCCACGCATCGTCGATCTCAAGGAAACGATTCAGGGCATGCATTCGCTGCTCAGGCGTACTTTGCCCGCGAATATCGACATCGTGGTCGACCTGCAAGATGTCTGGCCCGTTCTCGCCGACAAGGGCCAACTCGAACAGGTGCTGATGAATGTTGCCGTCAACGCCAAGGATGCGATGATGGGCAACGGCCGACTTGCGATCCAACTCGCCAACGAAGGCGAATCCCACGTGCGCCTGAGCATCAGTGACACGGGTTGCGGCATCGCGCCCGACGTCTTGCCGCGTGTGTTCGATCCTTTTTTCACTACCAAAGGACCAGACAAGGGCACAGGCCTTGGCCTCGCCACCTGCTACGCCATCGTCCAGCAGGCGGGCGGCGACATCGCCATCGAGAGCAAGCGGGGCGCCGGCACGACGCTCTCCATTCGCTTGCCCCGCGCGCAAGGCGCTGCGGCGGAAGAAGGCGATGAAACGGACGAACTGCTCGAGCAGCTCAATGGCAGCGGGACCATTCTTGTCGCCGAGGATGATTCGCCGGTGCTGGCCATGATTGCCGATCTCTTGCACAAGCACGGTTACGAGGTGCTGACCGCCAGCAATGGCGAGGACGCACTACGCGTGGTTGAAGAGCAAGAGGGGAAAATCGACCTCGTGTTGAGTGACATCGTCATGCCTAAAATGAGCGGCCGCGAGCTGGCGCGCTCGCTTGAGGCCTCGCGCCCCACACTGAAAATGCTTTTGATGAGCGGCTTCGCCGAAGAGGAAGCAGCCGACGCCGAGGCGGCACTGCCCGAGATCATCGCCAAGCCGTTTCGGCCCAAGGCGCTGCTGCGTAAGGTGCGCACGGCGCTCGCCTCTTAATGGAAGCTCACAGGCAGCCAAGCGCTCGGGGGGTTCTTTTAGTTAGCCCATGTTTTAATCGCCTTTAAACCTATCGTGGGACAATCGCCCACATGACCCAACGCGATGTCAGCTCGATCGCAACGCGCCCGCAAGCAGCTGAAGACCACCCGCAGCGACCGACCGTGTTCGTCGTCGACGATGAGCTTGGCATTCTTGACGTCGTCTCGCGTGGACTCGAGAGCGCGGGTTATCAGACAAAGACATTTTCGGGCGGCCGCGAGTTCGAACGCGCGGTAGCGCGCGAAGCGCCGGATCTTTGCATAATGGATCTGTCGCTTCCTGATCTTGACGGCGTCGCCATTCTGGGCGAGCTGGCGGCGCAAGATTACAAGGGACGCATCTTGCTGATCTCGGGCCATAGTCAGCAGCTGCTGCGCTCAGTAAGCCGCCTGGCCGAGGACTATCATCTCAAGGTCATTGGCTGCGTGCGCAAGCCCTTCACCATCAAGCCACTGCTTGAGGCGCTCGAGGCCTATCCGGCGAAAACATTCACGCCAACGCGCGAAGACGTGGTGCAGGCGATACGCAATGAAGACATTGTCGTGCGCTACCAGCCGATTGTCTCGCTTCCCGCGGGCGACGTAACGGGTGCCGAGGCTCTGGTGCGCTGGCAGCATCCGACGGAAGGCATGCTTGCGCCGTGCCGCTTCCTGCACAAGCTCGAAGAGAAAGATATGAGCGAGTTGACCTCGCTCGTGTTGCGCAATGTGTTCCAGAATCGCGTGCTGTGGGCAAAAGCCGGCCTGCGCCTCAACGTGGCCGTCAATGTGCCCATTCCGACGGTGCTGGATCCCCAGTTCAATTCTGAACTCTATCGGCTATGTGAGCGCTTCCAGATCGCGCTTGACGGGCTGACCGTGGAAATACCTGAAGGCGAAATGACCGCTGACGAGAAGCGTCTCGCCGCGGCGCTGTCGGGGCTTTGCCTGCGCGGCGTGCGTGTGGCGGTGGATGATTTTGGCACGGGCTATTCATCGCTGTCGCGCTTGCAGCGTTTGCCCATCGACGAAGTGAAGATCGACAAAAGCTTCATCCGGCACTGCGCCACGCATTCCGAAGACAAGAAGATCGTGGCTGCCGTAATCGCGCTTGCGCACGCACTCGATATGGAGGTCGTAGCCGAAGGCGTGGAAACGGAAGCCACCGCCAAGCTGCTTTCGGAGCTTGGCTGCGATTTTGCGCAAGGTTTTCTTTACGGGCGGGCTGTCACGCCAAGTGAGCTAACTGGCCTAATCAATCTTTGAGGAGGCGCGTGGCCGCCTCAGCAAGCCGCTCATAATCGCTTTTTTCGTTATAGATCTGCGCGGAAATCCGCAGCCAGAGACGATCCGCGAATGCGGAAAGCGGCACCTCGATCCCTGCGTCCGAAAATCTGCGCCGCAGCCTGAGCGCCTCATCGATCGTGCCTTTGGGACGAAGCTGAAACGCGGTCATGGCTGATTGCATGCTCGCGGGCGCCGCCCGCGGTGCCTTCAAGCGCTTCGACAGGAATTCACCTGCCTCGCTCGCAAGCGCGATGTTGCGCGCCATCAATTTGGCGCCCCCCAGTTCGTCATGCGCCTCCGCGGCCGCGCTGAAGCTCAGCCACGGGCTGGGATCGCGCGTGCCGATCCATTCGAACTCGGCCGCATAGCCGGCGCCCCAGCCATGCGAAGTCACGGTCGGATGGGTCTCCGTGCGGCGCGCGGGCGCCGTCCACAGCAGGCCGCAGGCTT
>Ga0075301_1000026_pt1 | contig 45730 bp, 77 predicted proteins | sample Browns_TuleA_D1_FD_120053 | JGI IMG/M metagenome (GOLD analysis project Ga0075301, IMG submission 120053) | Natural and restored wetland microbial communities from the San Francisco Bay, California, USA, that impact long-term carbon... | ecosystem: Environmental > Terrestrial > Soil > Wetlands ... | reverse complement strand
GACCATCGACCCGGTACACCCGAGAGCCCGATCCAGATGCTCCACGAGGAGTTCGTTCGGAAAAGAGTCCTTGTCTCCCCTCCAACCACGCTTGTAGGCCAGCTTCACTGCAGCCCTCATCATCGAGACACCCTCACCCGCACTGCCGAACAGGACGGTCCCGATGCCCACCGTGGCGGCAGTGGATCGCGACAGACCTGCTGCACAGTGGACCACGAGCCCAGAAGGCGGAGTACGCGCCAACGCCCTGGCGAACTCGGCGATCTTCTCCGCGTCGGTGATCGACGGGGGCGTCCACCAGTTCGCAACGGGCGACGGGTGAGTCACGTCGTCGAAGACCAGGTTCAACCTCAACCCAGTCGTGTGGACGGCCAAGGGAACGTCCACACTCCGAATCGAGAGCAAGGCCCAGTTCGGGTAGGCCTTCAAGATGCGCTCGACTGAGCCCTCCGGGACGACCACAACTGGAAACGGTGTGAACAACGTCATCTTTACCCCTCTACAAAACGACGGCCGGACGACTCTACCACTTCACGCACCGCGCTGATGGCGTCCTTCGCGCCATCGAACATGATGACGCGCTGCAGCCCAGGCTCTTTACGTAGGCACTCGGAGACGACCTCCACTCGAAACGCGACCTCCACTCGAAACGCGGCGGGGGTGCCGTCGAACACCACCGAGCGCAGCCTGATGTCGGTCCACTTCACCTCGGTCGACTCGACCATCTCGGTCACGATCGCACGCATCTCTCGATAGTCCGGCCGATCGGTGACCAGGACCACCCGGGAATCCCGACGCTGACCAGCACGACGTGCTGCCAGCAACACATCCAGGTTCCATCGGGTGTCGTAGCCGGGGGGCCGCCACCCGTTCAGGTTGAAGGCGTGGAAGTACCAGGTCGGGTCAGGCTCGATCGGAGTGGGGCTGTGGTAGAGCAGGTCGAAATCCACCAGCATGAGCTCCAAGGCCCGATCAGTCGACATGTACCCTCTCCACCTCGGCACCCCTAACGCGGCAGCGATAGGTATTGCCATCTGACAAGGGACCATCATGTCGAAGACCTACAAGTACACCGAAGTCGCTCGCGCAAGCGTCGAGGAGCTGGACCAGCTCGGCGCCCAGGGCTGGCGACCTGCCTCGCTGCGGTGGGAGGAGGGCTATGGGAGGGGTGACTACTCGTACTCCAACGGCTGGAGCGGGCTGCTGTACCGCGAGAGCACAACGGAGGAGGGGGCGAAGCCGAGTCAACCCGACCCCGCGGGACCGAACTGCCCCAACCTGCTGGACAGGTTGACCGTAGACCCAGAACGAAGGGAGGCCTGCCTCAAGGGGCACATTCACGGAACCGGCATCTTCTTGCGACTCAAGGGCAGCATCAACGCCGACCTCGCTGACCTGGACGGCCGCAGCCTCCACGAGTTACTCTCCACACACAGCCATCGAGAGCTGCTTCTCCTCATCGCCATCATCCTCAAGCACCCGAAGGGCCCACCGTGGGACGAACCGAACAGGGATGGAACTTGAGCCATCATGCTGTGACCCGTCATCAGGCGTTCAAACAGGCCCACGCCCATGTGGGGCTGGACCCGGACGGCACCGAGCCAGGATGGTCCGTCACGGGCGAAGACGGCCTCGCCTACCTCCGCTCCCTTCCCTCGGAGTCGGTCGACCTCTTCATCACCGATCCGCCGTACGAGTCACTCGAACGGCATCGCGCTGTAGGGACGACAACACGGTTGAAGGTGTCGAAGGCGTCGAGCAACCCCTGGTTCCCGGTCGTCTCGAACAGTTACCTCGGTGAGGCGATCACGGAGATGTACCGCGTGCTTCGCCCAGCCAGGCACGCCTACGTCTTCTGCGACGACGAGACGTCGTTGGTCGTGCGAACCTTCGCCGAGCAGGTCGGGTTCTACTGGTGGAAGTCCCTCACCTGGCTCAAGGTTCGTGGCAGTGAGCCGAAGCGAGATGGCAAGTCAGCCATCGACATCGTGCTCGACAACCTGCACAGCGGCACCGGCTACCACTACGGCGGGGCGAGTGAACGCATCGTCTTCTTGGAGAAGCGAACGAAACCGTACCTTCCGCCCGCTTTTCCACTGCCACGTGGCAAGGGACCAGGTCAGGGCAGACAGCTCAAGCACCCGAACCTGCCCGACGTGCTGCCGTTCCCCCGATGCAAGAACGGCTCGTACCCGTCGGAGAAGCCGGTCGGGTTGGCCGAGATCCTCATCGAGCAGTCCTCCGAGCCCGGAGAGCTCGTCCTCGATCCCTTCTGCGGCAGTGCATCCGTCGGGGTCGCGGCGGCGAAACTCGGCCGCCGAGCGGCACTCAATGACATGTACAGTGCCGAGTTCGCGCGGGCCCGGATGCTTCGAGACTTGTCGAACGACCATCTGGCCATCATCGCCGACTGGCAGCAGGCAGTCGAGGCGCTCTGCCAGACGGTCGAGGACTTCCTGGAGCCATTGCACGCGGGCGGGCGGGTCATGATCGACCACCTCATCCACGACACCACCGAAGAAGGTCTCGGCGCCTACACGACCAAGGGCCTCGGACTCCGATTCACGGGCGTGCCTGGCACGGCGCTGCTCCGGGCCCGATCGGCGATGGTGGCGGGAGTGCGGTTGCCGCGCGGCTCGTGGCGAACCCGGGTGCGGGGGCGGGTGGACCTGGCCTACGGAGCGATTCGCGTTCCGCTGACCCGGGATAGCGACGCGGACATGAGGTGGTCGATCGGCGTGGACGACGCCCTGGTCGTCCTCGACGAGTCGTCATTGGGGCGTGCCTTCAAGCTGATCCTCTCGCTGTAGGCAGTCGAGACTTGTCGAACGACGCGACGTAGTGTATTACACTACTCGTGAGCCAAGACGAAGATAAAACGGTGGTGTCCTTCCGCATCAGCGCTCGGCTGGCGGAAGCGCTGAGCACGTACGCGAAGGCAAACGGCTGGGTGAAAGCCCAGCAGGGCAGTCGCGGTGGCAGCCACAGGGGCCGAGACACGGGCAGGACTGCCCTGGTCGTGCACATCATCGAGGCCCTCGTCGAGGACCGGCTCACGATTCTCCCCAGACAACCGAACCCTTTCCCAGTGGAGCAGCCCATGCAGGTCGAAGTCATCCAGAACGGTCAGTGCCTCCGGAAGATCGAACACCTCGGTCACACGTACGTCGAGGCGCCGCCCTCGGGCGAGTACGAGATCCGCATCACGAACAACAGCCCCCACCGGCGCCTCGCCGTCCTCGCAGTCGACGGCATCAACGTCATCAACGGCCAGAACGCCAGCTACGACGGTGGAGGGTACGTCCTCGACCCCTGGCAGTCGACGACCGTGCCGGGATTCCTCCGCTCGAACAAGGAGTGCGCCCGCTTCACCTTCACCGAGAAGAGCGGCTCGTACGCGAACCAGACCGGGCGGGGGACCACGAACAACGGCGTCATCGGCGTCGCGGTCTTCGACGAGAAGCCGGCTGTCAAGTACACGGAGGGCGAGATGAGGACGAGCGGGGGGCCGGTTCGTCGGCGACGCGCCGTCTCCTCCAACTCCGTCGACCTGGGGACGGCCTACGGCCGGGTGGCGGAGTTCAGCACCAGCAACACGATGTTCAACCGCCAGGACCACCCCTCCCTGGTCATCACGCTCCACTACGCCGTGACCGAGAAGCTCGTGGAGATGGGCGTCCCGATGGATGCGCAGGTCAGCCCTCCCCCGACGGCGAACCCGTTCCCGGCGAATCCGGCCGCTCCGGGCTTCGCTCAGCCTCCGTCAGGCTGGCGCTGACCCTTGCCATCTGGGCTCCCCAGCGAGCCCACCAGGCCGATCCACGTCGCGAGCAGGGCTTGCACATCGCAGATAGCCCTGCCGCGCTCCAACCTGGACAGGTTGACGACGTCGATACCCGTGGCCCGTGCCGCCTCACCGAGGGTCAGCCCTTGGCTGCTACGCTGCTCCCTGATGCGTCGAGCGTCGGGGCCGGGTGGCGGATAGACCGGGAGCACGCGCTTGTGGAACCCGGTCCGTGGGTCGTCCTCGCCGTAGAACTCGTGAACGGTGGTGGGCATGTGGTCGATCGGTTGGCGCTCGACGTACTTGATTCGATCCAGTGCTTCTTCCCGCGTCATTTCCTCCCCCTCACCCGAGTCCGTTTATGGCATCGACAGCAGCGGTCCGGTGGCAACTCCTGGTCGATCGAGTGCCAGTACAGGTTCGCTTCACTCATGGCGGTCCTCACCCCACACGGTGGTTCTTCTTGATGTACTTGGCATGCACCTTCGCCGTACCCAAGTCACCCGCGAGCACGGCATCAGCCAACTCGTGGGCCCGACGACCCAGACAGTCGGTGACATGCCCCCGCACTCTCTCGCCGCAGTAGACGCAGAAGCCGCTCGGCCCCTCGACGTGAGTGAGACTGCTGACCCCCCACCGGAACACGAACCTTACACTGGCGGGGACCGTGGGGGTGTTGAGGCCTAGGCGAACGGTGTCGCCACCGTACTGGTAGCCCCAGTTCTTCTCGTCCTCATTCAGGGCCAGCACCACCGGCGGGAACTTCCTCGCCATGAACGGGATGGGCCAGGCGCCCTCTACGTACTCGCCATCGGGCCGTTCGTGCGCTCCGAACTCCTCTCCGTCCTCGTCGAGAATGGAGATGAGGTAGCAGTCGTCCTTGTGAAGCGGAACCTCACCAAGGCGCTGTCGAAGCTCACGAAGAGGAATCGTCACGGTGTAGGCCATCAGCGCTTCTTCCCCCCGGACTCCGCCACCATCGCCATAATGGCAATGCCTACCATCAGACTGCCTGCCGAGCAGCCCCAGCCCACAGCGCCGGTGATGCCCACTGCCGCCGCGTTCAAGGGGTCGACGCCGGCCAAGAGAGCGATGCTGCTGAAGGTGAAGACCGTAGCCAGGTAGCGAACCCAGGCCAGCCATTGCTGGGCGGGGGTGATCGCAGCCTTCACGTTGTCAGCCATCTTGTTTCCTTCATCCGACACGATCAACCTCCTCTACGACTTGGAACAACGGATGAAGCATCTCCGCCACCTTCGTGTCGACCTCCAGATACCACTGTGGCCCGGCAGGCCCATCTCCTCACCCGTTGCCATTTGTCATAGCCTCTGACAGCAAGAGAGTCAACGGCTCGAAGGGAAGACGCCCCGCTGGGCGAACCATACGGGGCATCGGAGCGGCTTGATAACCGAAACCCCTGTAACTCAGTCCCGGCCCATCCACCACCACAGCCCGCCGGCAAGGGCCACGGAGCCGATGAGGATGCCGGCCACCGGGAGCCACGGGGGGAGTCCGCTCGACGTGGGCGGGGGCTGAGGGGGGACCGGCTCGGTGATGGGCGGCCGGTAGGGAGGAGCGGTCGAGGCCGGGGACGGCACGAACGCTGCCGATGCGGCCGTCGGCAGGTCGCCTTCGGACGTCGCGACTCCAGAGTCGACGTCGTAGCCCACGAACTTGAGCGGGGCCTGAGCAACGTCCAGCAGGGACCACCCGTAGTTGTCCTGCCCGCTGTACGGGCTCGGCTGGAAGTTCCTCATGACGACCTCGTAGCCAGTCGACGCTGGCGACGCATGTAGGCCGCGAGACCTACGAGTGCTACGACCGATAGGCCGGCTGAAGCGGCGATGGCGATGGGGAGAACACGCTGCGCTGCCTGCGGAACCTCGACGAGAAGCCCCTCGAACCGATCCATGTGGATGTGGTCACCCTCGTCGATGACGTGCGCCCCGAGCCGAGCCCCAGCTTGACGCAGGGCGGCGATCTGCTCTGGGCTCAGGTTCGACACCCGAAAATCGAGCCCCTTGCCGGCAAGATGGCCCTGTTGCCACTTGCCCTCCGACAGCACTCGCTCCACTTCACCAGCCACCGCCGTTCGGTCAGGCATGAGAGGATGGAAGCGAGGCCCCTCACGCCCGTAGAGGCTTTGGAGGTACTCCAAGCCGCCGTTCGAGCCACCGTGGGCCTGCCAGTTGTGGACCATCGCGTCGGCCTGCTCCAGCGGGGTACGGAAGCCCGACGTCACGGTGATGTCGAAGTTCAGCAACGCTCGGAGCTTCGGCAGAAACTTCACCATCACGGGGGTGAGGTTGACCCCGCTCTTCATGTAGACCCCGGGGATGCCCGTGGTCCTCAACCCGGCCGGCGTCTCCACGACCGACTCGTCTGCTTCACGCCGAATCGACTGCCAGTAGAGGTAGCCGGCTGCGGTTGCTCCTCCGAGCACCACGATCCCGGGCACGAGAAGCGTCACGGGTGAGGGGTTCGGTCGCACCTCGGTCCAGCCGTCAGCCAGGAGCATCGCCCGATTCATCATGCACTCAGGACGACGATCTTCCCCGACCGTCGTACGAGTACCTCACCGACCGGCTCCCCGCTGATGCCGATGAGGACGACGTAGTCTCCGTCAGCCAGCTCCACCTGGGTCCCGCGCTCGGTCTCGACCGAGTTGCCACCGTGTCCCGGGTCGACCTGAAGGACCTCGACAGGCTGCCCCTTGTACTGGCCCTTGGCCCAGGCGAGCGCTGCCGCTCCAGCCTTGGCCTCGTCCACCACTCCACCGGACCAGGCAGCCCCGGTCGAGCCCGAGCTCCCGTTCCACCAGTAGAGCGCACCAGCCCCGACGAGCCCGAGTACGAAGATGCCTCCGGCAACGTAGAGCCCGAGGTTCGGGTTCTCCCGAGCAGGTTCCAGCTCGTACTGACTCATCTCTCAGGCCGCCTTGCGGCTGGCTGCACCGGAGGCGAAGTAGACGACGCCGAAGAGGAGGCCCATCCCGAGAAACGCAGCCACCGGGGACGCCACGCTCTTCTCGTCCGGGTTCCTCCGAGCGCCGAGCCGTTGCTGGCCACCACATCGGCAGGAGCAGGGGTTCGTGAGCGCCTCCTTGGCCACCGCATCGGCAGCAAGCTTCTCACGGAGCTTCTTCCGCTTCTTGCGCGCTTCCTCCAGCTCCTCCGCCGTCAGCGGTGCTTCGGGCGGGATGTAGGCCACGGAGCCGGGCGGATACCAGGGCTCCTCGTAGTAGGGGTACCAGGGGCCGCCGCCGACGTAGTAGGTCGTCGCCCCGGGCCAGAACCGGCCACCACCGTGGTGATGACCGTGGTGGCCGTGGTGACCGTGGTGACCACCGAACCCACGAAACCCACCACCGCCGCCGCCCCGACCGCCGCCGCCCCGACCGCCGCCACCACCTCGACCGCCTCCACCGCCACCGCCTCGATTCGGGCGGGCCAGAGCACTGAAGACCATGCTGCCTCCATCGAGAGCCTAGCTCGCGTGGGGTGTACGAGCTGCAAGTTCGAGTGCTACCGGCTAGAGAGCAGTGATGTCGGACCAGGTCCACTCCTTGCTTACCGAGGCGCGACGACTCGAAGACGAGGCTCGGCGTCTGCTTCTGCCGCCAGGGGCGAAGCGAGAGTTGGACGGCCAAGCACAACTTCAACGCGCCCTCGACAAGTCCCGAGCCGGAACGAAGAAGGCAGCCGAAGCCACGACGCTGATTCGCCAGATGAACCATCTCCACTGGGAAGTCGTGGGCCTGATGGAGGGAGCCGTTCACCGCTGGACTCGACGCTGGGCAGGCCTGAGTGACGATCTGCTCCAAACCAGCCGCCTCGGTGTGTACTCGGCGGCAAAGAGGTTCGACCCGAAGCGGGGGGTGCCGTTCTACTCGTACGCCGCCTGGTGGGTGCGGGCTTCCATCATGAACACCAACTGGGCCGACTCATCCACCCCAGTTCCTCGTGGCACGGCGGAGAGGCTCCAAACCTTGTCCAAGTGGGAGCGGGAGGGAATCGAAGACCCCCACGAGCTCGCCGACCGAATGGGCACGACCGTTGATCGGATTCAAGAGCTTCGTCGAGCACGAACCCACAATCGTTCGGTTTCGGTCGACGCGATCGAGGGCTTCGAGCCATCATCGAGCGGGATCGACGAGGGCGAGTTCTCCGACCGGAGGCTGGTGAAGGAGACGATCTTCCCGCTCATCGAGACACTCCCACCCCGCGAAGCTCGGGTACTGCGCATGCGGTATCGCGACAACGGGATGACTTACAAGCAAATCAGCAAGGCCATCGGGACTTCATCCGAGCGTGCTCGCCAGATCGAGCTTCGGGCAATCCGCCGTCTTCGAGAGAGTCTCGGGATCCAGTCGGGAGGAACGTGATGATCAACGCAGAGTACGAGCAGAGAGCGAGCAACCTTGCCAACGTCCTCCGCGTCGTCGCCGAACGCGTCTGGGCCAAGACTGCGAAGCTGCTCACTGCCGAACACATCGCCGTGAACAAGTGGTTCACGAAGGCCGGGAAGCTTCGCGCTGCCAAGGTGAGAGAACTGAGTGCAGCCTGTGCACGATGGCTTCCCCTCCTGCTCTCGATGACCGAGGAGGGGGGTGTCGACCTCGACTGGATCACGGCGGAGCTGACGAAAGGCCAGTTCGAAACCCTCGACGGCGCCATCGAAATCTTCGTCATGATGTCGATGAGCCGAGCCCTCTCGATCCCGTACACCGAGCCGGTGGTTCGGGCTGTCTCTCCGGAGTTTGCTACGGCATTCACTCTCGGATGGAACGCGACCACGGGTGAGAAATCGCAGGAAGAATGCGTAGAAGAGCTGGCCGACGCCATCCGATACGCTGCCCGGGACGGCGACGTGAAGGTCCTGCTCACCCAGATCAGCCGGGCCATCGACAAGAGGCCGACTTACTACGAGGACGCGTAGCACCCGAACTTCGTGCGGCTCCTCCTGGAAGTGTGTAGAGACAGGGCATGTCGAGCTACTGCTGTGGGTCGGGGTACGGTGCTGGAGGAGGAGGAGGGAGCGGAGCAGCCCTGTCCGACACCCTGTTCTGGGGCGCCGGGCAGATCCTGAACACCATCACCAGCCGCTTTCTCTGGCCTGGGTTCGACAACACCCTCGCCCAGGCTGCAGCTCCGCAGATTCGAGCCGCCCGAGCAGGCACCGCCCGCAACATGCGGGTTCGCCACAACTTCACCGCAGGGAACGGGAACAACATCGTGTACACTCTTCGAGTGAACGGGGTTGCAACGGCGCTTACCGTGACCCTCGCATCCACGGCGTCCGATGGTTCGGACCTCGTGAACAGCGTGGCTGTCGCTGCTGGAGACCTGCTCGACATCATCGCCACGAAGGCGATCGACATCGGGACGAGCCCCTCCGACATCACCTGCACGATCGAGTACGCCTGATGGCAGCCAAGGTCTACATCTACGAGTCTCCCGGGATCAATCCGACCGTTCTCGGTCGCCTGATCAGCGACCCCGCACCCGCATTCACCATCGAGAGCCTGGCCAACCCGACGCTCACCGCCATCGGAATCGACAGCGCGTTCAAGGCAGACCTGGACGGGGCAATGCTGGACCTCGGCTACACGTTCGTTGCCGAGCTCGACCCAGGCGACCCCCTCCCAGGGACCACCGAGCGGCCGTGCGAGGCAGCCGCTCTGGTCGGCGACCTGGTGTTCTTCGACCCAGTCGACGCGCAGTACGAGCGCGTGCTGACGACGTCTGCGGGCCCTGCGGTCGGGTACATCTCGGCCAAGGCTACCCCTGCCGCAGTGACCGCATTCGTCCTGTCCAACGGCGAGATCCACGACATCCTCGACGACACGGGAGCCGCACTCGTCCCGGGCACCGCCTACTACGTGAGCCCCACCGTTCCAGGGAGGGTCACCGCCACCATCACGGCGCAGCGGGTAGGCATCGCCACCGACGCAGGTGCACTCCTCTTCGCACCCGAACCAGGCAGCCCCTCTCAGGGAAGCTCGGGTGACAACCTCGCTCGCCACATCTGGCTTTGGGGCTAAACCGTGCTTCAGTTCGCTCTTCTCGCTGGTCCTACCGCGGTCACCTCGGCCGCGGTGCAGACCGTGTACACGGTGCCGGCCGGCAAGAAGGCCGTCCTGACGAAGCTCGTCGTCGTGAAGACGTCCGCGAATGCGGCCTCGATCACGCTGTTCTACGACACCGGTGGCGGTGACATCCAGGTGGCCGCTCCGCGAGCACTCAGTGGACTCGGGGCTGAGGGCATCTTCGACATGCGCGGCGAGACGCTTCCGGAGGGGACGGTCATCGACATCCAGTCGACGACGGCAGACGAGTACGTGTTCATCCTGTTCGGCGGCCTCGAAGACGCATGACGGCCGTACCGACACTGCTCGACGAGTCCGGACGAGTCACCCAGATCGGGGACGACTACGAGGGCACGCTCTACGATGCGAACGGCAACCCGGTGTACGGTCAACACCGACTCACGTACGGTGAGTGGGGGTTCGTCACCGGGGATCCGGGTGGAACCCTCGCCACCCCGTGGAGCGCGGCGAAAGATCAGGGGTCCGGCAACGGCATCCTCTTCGATCTCGACGTAGCCGCTGCCGGAACAGCCGACTTCACGGGCAACTTCGCTTACATTGCAGCTCCGCTCAAGGACCTCGGTGGACGGGCTGTCGGCTCGGATCTGGCTGCGATGGTCTGGCTGTCCCTCAAGATGCGTGGTGCCGCCCCCATCGCCACCGACATCTGTGCTGCCATCGCAATGCTGGCGAACACGGGCGATCCCACAACAGCCGTGATCGACGGGATGGGACCTGGCATGCTCTACGATGCTGGCGGGGTCAATCGCATCGTTCGAGCTTCTGCCCTGAACGGGGCTGGCTCGATCAACACCGGAGTGGCCACGCTCGGTGTAGGGATGAGTGCCGGTGTCATTCGCTTGTCGAAGCAGGACGCTTCCACGGCTGGCTTCGCAATCTCTCGGCCTTACCCTGTCGACGCGAACGGCGACGCGCTGACGACGAATGTGGCCGGCGCCGAGGTTGCATCGGCGGGGGTCTTCCCGTACTGGGTCTACCTGTTCTTCGGTCATCAGGCTGCTGGCCCAGCAATCGACGCGTCGCTCGACCTGTACTACACCATCCCGCTCAACTCGCCGCACGCCGTGTAGGGGAGCCCCATGCGGTACTACAGGATCTGCTTCCACCTGCCGGAGACGATCAGGAACGAGGCCGACATCGCGAGTCGGCTGACTGGCACCTGCTCTTTTCCCGGTGTCTTCGGGAACGGCAGCGAGGGTCAGAGGAAGGGCACAGTCGCGAAGGTCTACGTCGACTGGGACGCACGGTTGCTGTATGCAACCTGGCAGCGCAACCCGAAGGTTCCCTGGCTCGTCCGCATGCCGAACGACTGGGCATTGCGATCGACTGTTTGGGGCAAGGCAGACGACGAGGCCGAACTGGTCCTGACGCCCGAACAGGTAGCCGACATGAAGACGATGGAGGACCTGACCCGGGTGGCCTAGGGGATCGGCCCGATGAGACCGAACACGGCAGCCGCCAGGCGGTTGATCGCGTCGTTCTGCCCGTGTGACCGTCGGCGAAGGCGGCATCGATGGCGGCCTGGATCGAGCTGTACGGTGCAGGGTCAGGGTCACCCGGAGGACTGACCACGTACGGCGAGATGTACGCCCCCGCCATTTCGGCGTTCGCGCTCCTCCCAAGCCAGTCGAACCGACCCTGGCTGCCTCCGCTCCGCCTCGTCCTCCACCACACCGGCGAGTCGGGCGTAATGGGCCCGAACTGTCTCCGGGGACTCGGTGTCGGCTGCCTCGCGCCGCATCTGGTATGCGAGCTGAGCCAACCAGATCGGCTCCCTCGACACCTTCCACATGAAGTAGAACGAGCCGACAGCACCCCAGCCGGAAGCTGCCCCGCCCATCGCGGCGTAGTGGTAGACCCAGCCACAGTCCCCGAAGACGAGCGCAGCCAGGTTCCCGCACACGACGAGGCCGGCGAGCGAGACGAAGCTGTATGCCCAGCGGAGCATGGACTACTTCGGCGGCCAGGCTTCGGGATGTGCAGTCAGGTACGCATCCACGGAGGGCCGGTGGTGGCAGCAGAAGGTCTCGATGAACTTGTCGTGCTCCGGAACCACATCGGACGTTCGCGAGGCGGGATTCGCGGGGCAAGTCTCCCAGCAGAAGCTCTGCCCGGGGAGGAGGTTGGGGAAGTTGGGAACGCTGGCCACAAACCTCCTCTGCTCCTCACGCCGGCGATCGGCTGCCACCTTGGCGTTGTACTTGTTGATCGTGGGCTCATGCAAAATCAGGGTCACGGGGCGGCCGTAGACTTTCCGGTCACACTCGGGGTCCTCCACCCCAAGGAACGCTCCGACGAAGCCCTTGACCTCCAACAGTACGAAGTAGGTCTTGCCGTTGAAGTCGTAGTGCTCGCCTACAGGTGCACCCGGACCGAACAGGTTGAAGTCGAACATGTACCCTCCCCGCGGCCTTCTATCCCGCCGAGGAAGGAACCGGACCTTGTGCTGCAGGCCGCTTCGTCCAGTGCTCGCCCACATTTGCACCGAGCGCCGTGCCGACGATGAAGTAGACGGCCCAGGAGAGGTCGGAGAGTGCCTCGTCGTTCAAGCTGCCGTACGCGGAGAGGAAGGCCAGGATGAGCAGCGCGAGCAGGCCCATGGCGGTGATGACGATCTTGCGGTTCCCGCTCATCGCCGAGAGCTGGTGTTCCGCCGGGTGCGACGCCGAGACGAGTTCTGGCCAGCCACTTCGATTCCCTCGTAGTAAACCTCCTCCCCCGACTTCATCTTGTAGAGGTTGAGGAAGTCTCCCCCGAACATCGTCGTCACGTACTGCCGAGCAACAGGCCGACTGGGGGCCAGGATGATGATGGCGCCCCCCTCGTCCGGGTACGTCACCACGTACGGGTCCAGTCCAGGAGGGATCACCTCCACCTGACCCTTGCGAGCCAAACTCTGCTCCATCCCCGGGATACCGACGATGAACTTGGCCTTACTGGCCCACTCGGTCTCACTGATCTGCGTTCCGCTGAGCACCAGGTACTTCGTGGTCATGGTTGCCCTCTCGCTCGTTAGTATAGCGCGAGGGTTACGCCAGCTACCGGACTCGGAGTGCTACGCAGGGGCTCCGGCAGCATCCACGAAGGACGTGAGGACCGCGTTCCACCACACTGGTCTTGGCGGAACGAGGTCCGTGTCGAAGTACATCGTTCCGGGAAGCACGGGGCCGAACAGACCGGCTGCCGGGCGAAGTGCAGTCTCACCGGACCCGCCCACCCGACCGAACGCCGAGTTAACGACCGTCCCGAGAAAGTTCGGGATCGCCGGAAACAAGAGTGAGCCGTCCTGCACGTAGTTCAGAACCGCTGAAGCTGGGCCCGAGATCCAGTCTGTGGAGAACGCAGCTCCGTTGAAGCAGAGAGCCAAGACACTCGTGCCGGCTCCAACCTGAACAGCACTCGATGCCCCACCGCCGACGTTGACCGAGGCAATCGGGCCAAACAGTCCTACGATGGCGAAGTCTGCTCCTGGAATGACAATCACGGGGCCACCACCAGTGTTCGTTCCGATGTTGGCAGCCCGGTCGACGGCGTAGACCCTCGGCCCACCCGGAGTAGACGAGTCGTTGTCCCAAGCCGGCAACCCGGTGCTGTTCGACTGAAGGACCAGGGACCCAGAGATTCGTGACAGGTTCCGAAGTTGACCACCGTCTGCTACATCGACAGTGTTCGCCTTTGGGTCGCCAAGGTTGAGGGTGTTGAAGAACGAGAAACGCATCTCGAAGACGCCAGCCGGAACTGGACACGTGCCCACGACGTAGACCTCCAGAGGATCCACGCTCTGTTCCAAGACATTCATCACCTGCTCGAAGGTCTCCACGTCGCCGTTACCACTCGGGTCCCAGACGATCTGCCTCGATACCACTCCGCCGAGCTGCCAGAGAGCTCGGCCGGGGTCGGACGCCGTTGTGAGGGCAAGCATGGTGAGGACTAACCCCCAGCAGGCCCCCGTGGAGTCTCATCACCGTTTCACTGGTTGACGCAACCCCTTGATGGCCTCCTGGTTATCGGCCAAGAACCGCTTGAGCTTCTGCGTGAGTCTAGAGCCCACCCGTGTGTTCCGAGGGCCGAAAAACTGGGCGACGTGGCCCTGTTGGGCCAGCTCCAAGGTCGCACGCTCCTTGGTCTCGGGGTCCTCGAACGCAAAGAGCAGCGATCGGTTCTGGGGGAAGTAGCTTGCCACGCAGTTATCCATCTCCACGCCCTCGCGGTTGAAGTCGGGGCGTGTCACGAGCGGGCGGACACCACGAGGCAGGTTGAACTCTCGCCCCCGTGCGTGCCACGCCTCGAACTTTCGATCCTGCGGCCCTTCCCCAGCATGCATCCGGTACACATTGGAGATGAAGTCGTGGTCCCTGACCACCTGCTTCCAGTCACGGTTGGCAATGTGGACGAGGACTCGACGACCCTCCACGGTCTCGCCGAGAGCCTCTTCTACCTGCCTGGCCTGCATCAGCGCGTCCTTCAGCATGTCCACTTGGTCTGGGTTGAAGTCCTTGAGGACCTTCCTGACCTCGGCAGCCCTCAACCCGAGCTCCGTGAGCCCACGCCCGTGGGAGATCAAGAGCTGCAGCCCGTGCGAATGCCCGGTGCTGAACTTCGTGAGTTGTTGCTGCCAGCTCGGGACCTTGCCTAGAACGCGCTTCACCTCACGGGCAGAGGGTCGTAGCAAGGGAAGACCTACAGCGATCACCTTGGCCCCTCCCCCCTCCACTGTCGGGAACAGCACATTCCAGGCCCTCCTCGGACTCCAGGTCGTGAGCAGAGCCCGAGCGAACGTTCGCCGCTCCTTCAGATCGAGTGCGATTCGTGAGAGCATAGGCCGAACCTCCTGGATGCTGAGGATTCGCCTCGGCTCCTGATACAGGTCGGCAGCTACCTGATCGAACGGAAGACCGGACCAGGCGAGGAACAGAGCTAGTGTCTCCGCCAAGCCCACCACTGCAGTCGTGAGCAGGGAGCCTCGCGGGTCCCCATAGTAGGTGATGAAGGTGCCGTCGTCCGTCCTGGATCGGGGTGGAGCCGTGGTCTGCTGTCTAAGCTCCGCCTGTTCCTTCTGTTTCCCCTCAACGTAGGAAACCGTGTTGTGGTATTCCACCACGCGCCTTTCGCCATCTACGCCACTTTGGGGAAGCACCTTGACGATGAGCTGGATGTACGGGGCAAGGAAGCAGAGGAGCTTGTTCTGCTCCTTGTTCTTCACATGAATCTTGCCCTCTATTCGCGAAAGCGTCGCCTGGAGGGATGGTTGATACACGACTCGGACGTTGCCCAGCCTGAAGGAGTACGTACCGGCGTAGGGCCCACCGAAGATAGTGACCGAGTGGTCACCCCCCCTGAAGCTTTTCTCGTTCATCCCACCGTGCTTGCGCTGCTCGGTGATGAGCGTATCGATCAGCCTCGGGTTCGACTCGACGTTGAGGTTCATTGGGTCACTGAAGCGCTCCCCGACGACGAAGCTCCGCCAGGATGGTATGCACGTCGTCGGCGTACCAGGCCTCGGCGAGGGTGTCATGGCCTCGCATGTTCTCCCTCGCCTCCTTCGCGTCCTTCAGTGCCCAGTGGAGCTGATCGTTCGTGTAGGTCCGGTACAGCTCCTCCTTCATGGCAAAGGGGTAGGCGCCCTTCGTGGAGTTCTTGCGTGCCGTACGTTGTGCGGTGACGGGGCGAATGTTCCCGGTGTCGTACCCCCACTTCACCGCGTACGCGTTGGCAGCCTCCAGTGAGGGGAAGATGGCGGGAAACCCGTTGACGTCGTCATCGATCACCCAGCGACCGCTGCGGAGGCGAAAGATAGCCCAGTGCTGCTCACCCTGGTTCTTGCGTGCCCTCCGACGAGGGTTGCCCTGAGCTCGATGGAGGAGCTTCTTCTTGACCCACTCGTCCGCGTCTCGCTTCGTCTTGAACCCCAAGCGAGTGAACTCGTCGTAGGGAGCCCGATCGTAGCCCCCTTGACCCGGGACCCGGAATCGGATGTAGCCCCCCCAGTTCCCAGGTTCGACTTCCATCGTTCGGGCCTCAAGAACCTCCGCATCCGGGGGCAGATCGGGGTTGCCGTAGGCTCCACCTGCACGGGCCGTCTGACCCCAGTAGCCCCAGACCCTCCGACCTGCTCGGCTGCTCGGTCCATTGCTCTTGGCCTCCACGGCCAGTCGCTGACCGAGCAGGTACCGGGCCGTGTCCCGCTCGTCTGCGAGCTGCATCAGCGTGTTGTCGAGGCCGAGGCTGTAGTTGTCGTTGCCACTCGACTTCCGGGCGGCCTGCTCGGCGTTCCACGCGGTGCGGATGGCGAGCTGGAGGTGGTCCTCCAGCACAGAGAGGGCCCGGAGCGGAGTCGAGAACGAACGTACGGACTCGATGATCTGCTGCGCCTGGCTGTTGATCAGGGTGGGGCTGACCGACTTCGAGCCGAAGTAGGCCACCATGCGCTCTCCGAGCCTGTCGATCTCGTCGTTGATGTTCGGTCCGCCACCACTGCCCCCGTAGAGCCTCTGGAGCAGCTTGTGGTCACCGTAGTAGTTCGGCCCGGCTGCGGTCCAGTGAGCGGTCCAAGCGACCCATTGGAGTGCACGGAGGTGGGCTAGCACGTTGACGTAGAGCAACTGTTTGGGGCAAGGCAGACGACGAGGCCGAACTGAAACAGGTAGCGGCAGATCGGCGGGGTGCGGGTTGCGACGAGCACCCCGACGGGGGTTGCCCCGAGTCGGGTTTCGTCGAGCCCTGTTTGCGAGTTCGTTGAGCTTCGTTACGGCCATGGACAGCAGCTCCTGATCGGGGGGAACGTAGCCATGGTGGCCCAACCCACCGCGCCAGTCGAAGACCTTCGCATCGATCTGGCGACGTTCCGGCGTGATGTAGTGCACGCTCAGGACGTCCTCCATGTCGCTCAGGCCGTTGTCTGGAGGATGCTTCAGCACCCGGCTGATCCTTCCGCTGCTGCCATCCGGCAGGACCCTCGACCAGGACCAGCGCTGGTGGTCGGGGGAGACGCAGATCACCTGGGGAAAGCCCCACACGCTCACCTGCGAAGGGAACGGGCCCGAGTTGAGAACGGCCTCGGCGACCTCCAGCCCGCCCTTGGCCACTTCCCACTGCACCTTGAGTCCGCTCTTCGCGGTCTCGAAGATGCCGGAAGCCTTCCCACGCAGGCCCTTGCGCTTCGACAGACCTCGACCGAGCTTCACCGTCTCCTTTGCCTGGTCCCAGGCGCGACCAGCAGCCCGCCCGGCTGCCGGGGTTCCCTCGACGACGGCGAGCGCCTGCCCGACACCCGGGACAGCCTTCGCAGCGAGCTTCCTGACCCCCCTGCTGCTCACTTCGCCTCCAGGTACTCAGGGGTTTTGTTCCACGGGTCGACTTCCACGACGTCCGGCTGGTGCACCGCATCGCGCTGAACGTTCATGAACCAGCGCTCGTGGAGCAGCGCTCGATCGGGCCAGACCTCACGAAGCTTGTTCAGGTTCACGGTGAGGGGAACGTCGGAGACGTTCGAGTTGTCCCGCCGGAAGATGAAGAGCTGACCGTCACGGAGCCAGAGCTGTGCCTGGCTGCCCGAGTAGGTCTCGTCGTCCAGCAGAACGGCGATCTTGGCCACCTCCTGAACGAGCTGAGCGCCGGACCGGTCGTCCATCAGGTCGCTCCACCCGTACGTCCAGCCCCAGCACTCGATGCTGACGCCCCAGCGGTCTGCTCGGATGAACGGCGTCCCGACTCCGGACCAGTAGACGTGAACATCGAGCAGGCTCGTCGACCGGAGAATGCCCGCCAGGGTCTTCTCCGCCTTGTCGTGCAACCCGTCCCAGATGAAGGTCAGGGCCCTCATGACCTGGTCGAAGTCGTTCGTGTCGAAGTCCTTGGCCACGTGGATCGTGGTTCGAGTCATTGGTCAATCTCCGATCAGCCACGAGGGAAGGTAACCGGACACCTGCGACTTCACCGCTTCGAGGTCCACTCCGGTCTTCTCCGACACGACACGGAGTACGTCTGCCGACAGATCGACCACGTCCCCGGGCTCGACCGGCAGGAGGCGTTGCAGTTCGGTCAGCACAAGAGCGAAACCCTCGTCCGACTTCGTCGTGTTCATGTAGCCCACGACCTCGGCAGCCTTGTCCTCGGGGGTCCAGCTCACGAGCTGAGCGTCGAGTGCTCGTTGCACAGTGGCCGAGGCTCGAAGCATCTCGACGAGCTTTGCCCGCTCGGAGGAGCGGTACCAGACCCAGGCACCCCCACTGAGGAGGGCAAGGAGCCCAGCTCCGGCTGCCAGGGCGGCCCCGGATGGGTTCTCCTTGGCTGCCTCGACGTCGTCCTCGGGAGTCGCGAATCGAACGAGGAGGGGTTTGGTGGTCTTCCCGTGCTTCGAGCTTCGAGCACCGTGGCCTACTGCCTCCACAGCGATGCACCGGCGGCGAACACCGTCCACGACCTCATCGAGCTCACCCACGACACGAACCTCCGCGTCAGGGCCGGCCAGCTCACGGGCGTACTCGACCATCTCCTCCTTCGTCATCACGACTTCTTCCCCGAGGCGAAAAGGCTCGTGTAGACGAGGTAGGGCACCGGGATGAAGACGCCCTGGAGGACAGCCCAGAAGACCGACTTGTTGCGGTTGTAGCTGACCGCCATCGCGATCGGAGAAGCGATGAGGCGCGCCACGGTCGCACCGATCAAGACCTTCTGGTAGGTCGGACTCCGGTACCAAGGCTCCGACTCCGAAGGTGTCGACGGGTTGAGCATGGCCGTGTCGCCCGGGAGAGACCACGGGCCCGCAGGTCGGGACTCAGCGATGAACGGTCCGCCCCGACGCACGGCCACCGGGTACCCGAGGTACTGGTTTGGCAGGCCCTGGGGTCTCCGACCGTCGATCGTGAAGAACACGAGTACCGGTCGCCCCTGGACCTGCTCGACCGAGATGGCTTGGACCCCGCGCTGACCGAGCCAGCGTCGGCTGGCAGCCTTGATGGTCAGCATGTCCGTCGAGGACAAGACTCACCCTGCCACGTGGGTCGTGGTCGGACGCGTCGCGAGGTAGAGACCGCCACCGGCGAGGCCGAGAACGACTACGCCCCCGAGCAGCCAGGGCCACACGGAGCCTTCCTCCTCAGGCGGAGGGGGAGGTGGGGGCGGAGGAGCCTTCTTCCCGCCTCGCCGGCCTCGAACGGCGTTGATGATGTCCCCAGTCGCCTGGACGACTCCGGGCAGCGCAGCACCGATGGCCTGGCCGGTCTGGCCCGCCTTCGAGAGCTGGGGAACTTCCCCCTGATTCGCTCGGGCCGAGTAGCTGGAGGGCTGGAACCGACTCATGCCGATCTCCTCTTGCGCTTCGGAGCGCCGCGGGCCTTCGCCAAGCGACGAAGCTCCGCTCGACGCTCCAGATCGTATGCCGGCTGCAGGACCTCTGCCGGTGGGAGCCAGAATGCGAGCTCCCGAGCAGAGTAGGCGACCTTCGGTGGCTTCCACCAGGTGTTCGTCCGGCGAGGGTCGGACGTAGCACTCAACCTGCGGGCGACGGTCTGGGCCTCCTGCTCGGTCGAGTAGGCCTGGGGCAGCTTTGCGCCCGGAGGCATCGGCCAGACAAACCAGGCGAAACCGTCGTCGGTCCACGAGACGGGCTCCAGGGTGACCCTGTAGAACCCGCTCTTGCGGGCCATTGCGATGGTCTCCTCGTAGTCCTGCCGGTTCCGAACGAGGTGGTTCGGGTCCAGCGCCCGTGCAGCCGACTCGTGGACGGTCTTCTCGGTAGGCCTCTGCGACCCGGGCCTCAGCCGATCGTCCCGCTGCTGGACCGCAGTACCCATGGCGAACATGAAGCGGGACACGGCCTGACCGATGCGTTCCATGGGCAGCTTCGTGTCAGCTCGGCGACCGGTACGCGGGTCCCGGAAGGGTGTGCCTCTCGGCTTCCCGAGCGCGGACAGGATCTGGGTCTCGTAGATGGCCTGCCTCTGGGCTCGAAGTTGCTCCGAGCGGGGATCGTAGATGTCCGACCCGCCAGGGGTGCGCGGGTTCCAGAGAACCCGAGGATTCCACGCGATCTGGGGGAAGGCCCGGAAGTTCATGGAGTGGATGTAGCAAGAACCAAGCCTACAGGGTAGCTCCGACGCCCGACTCGGAGTGCTACAGGTCGTGGGCCATCGACCCGAGCAAGGCCTCTATGTAGTTCGCCTCGAAGTCTGCATCGGCTACCTCCTTCAGGTCTGAAAGGAGTGAAGCCAGCACTGCCTCCAAGGTGTCCAGGTTGTCGTAGAGGAAGGACTGACTGAGAGCAACAGTGCCCAGTTGAACGTTGTTTCGCTCAAGCCGAAAGAGGATGAACTCTATGTAATGAAGCGCGGTCGGCGCCTGAACCACTCTTTCAATGCAGTACCTCACACCCGTGTGAACCTCCACGCCGTGGATGCTGATCGTCCATCCATGCGGGTTCCTGACCTCGCACCACCTGATCTCGTAGGCCTTGTCACTCACCGGCGAGGGTCCCGAGGACATAGTCGATGTTCTCCGATTGGAAGTGCATCTCGGCCTCCTGTTTGCCCTGCACCACCAACTTCGACAGAAACTCATGGTCGAACCTTAGTCGCGTGCGAATGGTGCTGTCAGGCATGGTCGCCACTCGACTGATGATGGTCTCCTCCTGCCCCCAGGTAACGGTGAGGACTTGCTCGGTCCTGTGTGACTGCAGAACGTAGCTATTTCTCCCCTGCACCCGAATGGAGTAGATCGGGCGGGAGATCGGCGGTCTACCTGTAGCCAGGATACTTGATGCCTGACTCGGGCCGTGGACTTCGGTTAGTGCCCTTCGAATCCTGGTCCATTCCTCCTCGATCGTCCAGTGAGTCGTCCAGACCAGGCAGGCTGGCACCTCAATCATGCGAGTACCCTAGAGCTGACGGACCCGAATCAGGCCTTCCGGCCCATAGCCCCGCCGATGGAGCTCCGCTACCCGGTCAGTCAGCGTCCTGCAGGACCATGTTCGGGTCCTCAGGAATCGGGGCGATCTTCACCCCTTCGAGCTTCAGGGGTTCGTACAGGGTCGTCGTGTCGAGAGTCTCCAGGATCTTGACCCCCTTCGGCGACACGTTGCCCATACCCGCGAACTCCGGGTTCTGGAGGACCGGTACGAGCTGTGCCTCCTCCCCGCTCCCGAGCACGATGTAGCCGACGATGTTGAGGCCGGTCCCCGCGATGGCCCCGTGGACGGCGGCATCGAACAGGACGTCGGACCACTCCCGCCCCCGGAGGTACGAGATCGCAGCAGCCCCCAGGACCGAGACACCGTAGACGAGGGCAACCCGTTCAGCGAGCTTCATCGACCACCTTCCTCCCGAGCCCGAGCCAACATCGCTTGCACGACGGGGCTTCGCTTGCGCCGCTTGCCCTTCGTCATCTTGCCCTTCACCCTCTTCCCCTTGGGCAGGGGAAGCTTCGTCAGTCCCTTGCGGTTCTTCATGAAGCTGACGGCCATGCCTGTCTGGGCAACGGCGTGGTGAAGCCGATCGAGCAGGTAGACCGGAGCCTCCTCGCACGAGAGCATCTCGGCCTCGACGATCTCCGTAGCCCGCCGAATATAGCGGAGAAGCTCCTGTGCCTCCTCGATCGGAGTGCGGGAGCTTGGGCCGGGCTCGAACTTCGCCAAACGCTCTCCTCCGTTCGAGGTATCGCGTTTTCTGGCGGACGCCCTAAACTGCGGTGCTACGGAGGGGATGGCAGGATGCACCTGCCTCACGAGCAACCGTACCCGATGAGTGCTTGACGTACACGGAGTGCCGGCAATACCTCACCCGAGCACAGGTAGGGCGCCCGGGTCGAGTTCGGCGGCAGGGCATTCGTCTTCATGGACGGCGGGTCATGGCGATTTCGGAAGAAGTCGCGGCGAGGGAGTTTCTGTCTCTCTTGCCGTCCGACTCATGGCTGCTCAGCTATGCTGTTCACGCCTACCAATGTACCGCCTCCCCCCTGCTCTATCACTGTGGTGTCGGCCTCACCGTTCTGGGGGCGACATGCCCTTCAGACCTGCACCTGCAGTACGCCATTCCGACCTACACGAACAACTACTGCCTGCTGGCAGGTCACTCGGGTGGGTTCAAGACGGCTGCTGCCAAGATCGGCAGCAAGATGCTCATCGAGGCAGACGAAGGTCTGATCGGTGGGGATGCCACCAGCCGCGAGGGCCTGTTCGACCACATGACCACCCGCCCCCGGCAGCTCGTCGTCTGGGAGGAGTTCGGGGACTTCCTGTCCAGCTCGAAGAAGGGCTACCGGGAGTCGATGAAGCCGTTCCTCACGAGGATCTACGACGGCTCTCCGATGCACCTCCCCCGAGCGAAGAACAAGGAGAACGCGGGGAGGGTGTCCACGGTGCAGCGCCCGAGGCTCAGCATCCTCGCTGCTGGGTCGCTCTCGTTCCTCGAAGAGCATACCCTCGCCTCCGACTGGGGCGGCGGCTTCTTCCGCCGGTGGCTCATCATGTTCGGGGACAGCCAACGGCGAATCGCCATCCCGAAGCCTGACCCGGACACCTCAAGGCGACCGCAGCTCGTGGCTGCGCTCAAGCAGCGGGCAGGTCTCGGGAAAGCTATCGACCAGCTCGGAGGACCGAAGCTCAGTCCCTGTGCAGGTATCGAGCCGGTCTACGCAGCGCCGGCCTTCGAGGCTTGGTACAAGAACCTGTACCACAGGTCGCTCCCGACCAAGATCGAGGGCGTACGGGAGACGGCTGGCCCCCTGGTCATTCGAGCAGCCCTCATCCTGAGCTGGGACTACGGAGCGGCCTTTCGGGGGGAGGAAGGGCAGCCGTTCTTCCTCGAACTGGACGTCCTCGGCCCGGCCATGGCTCTCGTGGACCTACACCTTCAAGGCCTTGTCGACCTGAGCGAGAACCTGGCAGAGCACAACACGGCGCGGCTCCGTCGGCTGGTCGTGCGAACGTTCCAGGAGCATCCAGGGCAGCCGCTGTCCCTGCACGACCTGACGAAGCACCTCAAGCTTCTTGAGAAGGACGTACTCCCGGTGATCTCGACCCTGATGGCGGAGGGGAGGATCAACCGGACCGGGGTGACGATGGGTCCCGGGGGGCTGACGTACGGGTTGGCAGAGGAGTTCCCTCAGTGGACGAACAGTCTGTAGTTGAGACAGACAGATAGACGGCGACTTATACCCCTACTGCGCTGTACACTCTCTCCCCTCCTCCCCTCATACCCCTATATAACCCCAATACCCTCTATATAACCCCTCATACATATATCCCCGATCTAAATAAACTAATATAGTATATACGTATGAAGAAGTACATATAAGGGACTATCTCATGTATAGGGGGGTACATGGGGGAGGGGGGAGGGAGAGTACACACGCGAAGAGGAGCATAGGTTGCGCTTTGTCTATTTGTCTGATACATTTGGGTGTGGAGGTCGCCATGGCAGGTCGACCGGAGATCCAGGACGAAGTCACACCCTTCAAGTATTGGCTGATTGAATGCGGCCTATCCGGATCTACGGCCAAGGTGTACGCTGCTGAGATTCGCCGGATTCGTGCCGATCTAGGCCGATTCCTTGCAGAACAGGGGGCAGTGGATCGGTACTTCGAGATGCTTCAGGAGCTCAAGCCGCTCCATGCGTCTACTGCTAAATCAGCATGGCTGGCCTTCGTACGGTGGGTGTCCACCACGATGAAGTACGATCTGCCGGTTCCTTCCACTGGACCTCGTCGGGTCGGCCTGCGAGGTATCGGGCGACAGGCTTCGAGCGAGCTGCTACCGAAGTCGGTTGCCAGGGCTGTTCACGAGTGGGTCAAGTACACCCCGAAAGTCAAGGGCATCGAGTCACACGGACTCGACCTTCTCCTCCGCACGAACTGGGGCATGGTTCATCCTGACCTGCAGTCCATGCTTCGGACGCCCGGACTCACCTCCCTACGCCGCTTGGGGGCCGCGAACGACTTCTTCGACATGCCCACAGCGGTCATCGAGACCTTCGGGGCCTGGGCCGAGCCCAGGTGGCCCGAGCTTCGGCCCTCGCCCGAGACGCCCCTCGTTCCGATCGAGCCCGGGAGCATGCAGCCTGCACCTCTGATGGAGCTCCAGGCAGCGCTCAGGACGGCGGTGGAGTAGTCGGTCGGGAAGGCACCGGGAAGGCCTCCAGCAGGCCTGTAGACGCGAAGCACAGGCTCGGACGTCCTGGAACACCCCCCGGCGCGAGGTCAGCCCTCCTCGACCGCGACGCGCGTACCACGTGCGTATGCACCGTACGCGCGTGACACGTGCGCGAATAAAAGGTACCGGAGATATCGGAAAGTTTCCGTTTCGCAGCAAAAATGGCAAGCAGCGGAAGCAATCAGTTTGCTCTGTTGACCAGTGGAAACCGGCGGTGGTCGTCGGTAACCGTCGGTCAACAGGGCTTTTCGTGCTTCCAAGGAGAAACCATGGGAACGAAGAAGGCGACCGAGACCGAGACCCCGGCCGGCATGATCCAGCCCCCGGCGACCACGTCGGTGTCGGTGTCGGTCCCGTTCCCGTTTTATCGGGTCCGATCGGCCTGGTACGATGCCGCCAAGCTCGGCCTCAGCATCGACGTCGGCGAGATCACCCCCGCCGACAAGGCGGAGGCCGCCACCTTCGTGGCGGCCTCCGGGAAGAGGCTTGACCTCTCGGTCGTGGAGCGCCAGCAGGCGCTCCTGAGACTGGCCCTGGCCGCCGGGGCCACGGAGGCGGACATCATGTCCGTCTCCAGGGCTGCCCGGAATGGGCCGACGGCCACCCGGGCGGCCCGGGTGGCCACCGCCTTCGGGCGGCTCGGGGTCAAGGTCTCCAGTGGAGGGTCGGCCATGCCGACCACCCTCAGCGGCCTCGGGGGGGCCACCGGACCCTCCCTCGGGGGAGCGTTCGGGGGGCAGGTGCCCCTCGCCGCCGCCCCCCCGGCCACGACGGCCGGCGAGAGGGCGGCCGCCGCGGCCGCCGCCGCCCGGGTGGCCCTGCGCCTGAAGGCGTTGGGCCTGGAGGACGACGTCATCCTTGACGTCGTCAAGGACGCGGTGGGCTGACCCCCCGCGTCCTCGTCAGGGGACCGGGCTTCGGCTCGGTCCCCCGCCTCTGTACGTCAGCATCGGACAGCGGTTGGTTTGGCCGTTGTCATGGGCATTGGGCATTGTGTTGCCCGCTGTCCGATGCTGACGTACACAGGCGTCTTCACCTTACGCGCCGGGCGGTTTCCCGGCAAGGAGACCACATGAAACTCGTCAATCTCACCCCGCACCCCATCGTCCTCGCCAAGGGCGATCAGCGCGAGGTCGTCCCCTCGGCGGGAGTGGCCCGTGTGGCCACCACCTCGGGAAGCGAAATCGCTAGGGTCCGGGTCCGGGACTCGGTCCCGGCGGGGGCGGCGCACGACGCCGCCTATCACCTCCCGCAGACCATGCGGGAGGCCATGGACATCCCCGTCTACAGTCCCCCGACCTACGGGTCGGTCGAGGGACTCCCCGACCCGGAGCCGGGGCTCGTGTATATTGTTAGCGCCATGGTCGGGGCCGCCCTGCGGGAGGCCGGGGTCTCCCGGCCCGACGTCCTGTGCCCGGGCACCGGGCCCCAGGATGGGGCCATCCGGGACCCGGAGGGCCGGATCCAGGCGGTGACCCGCCTGATCCGTGCCACTCTCCTTTGACCGAACGGGGCCCGGAAGAGGCCCCGGCACTACGGCATTCCGCCGTAGCCCGCCCGCTGTTCGATGCGGGAAGCCCCTGGGTATGGGGCAGGAGTGGCCATGAAGCAGCTACAGGTTAGATTCTCAGCCGGCCTCACGGCCGGTGAGATCAAGGGGGAGGTCGTCGCCTTCCCCGGGGTCTCCGGGGACGACCGTCCTCGGAAGATCGTCTTCCTCGGGAGGGGCGAACGGGGCCCCCTCCCGAAGCCAGGGGAACAGTGGATCTGTACCCTGCTGAAGGACACCAAAGTCGGGTCCCCGGACCGGGGGGCGTTCATCGTGCGCCCCGTCTCCAAGGCCCACCTCCGATGGGAGGTGGTCCCCGACGGGGACCCCGTGCTCGGGGTCCAGCTCCTGAAGGCCGAGCCCTGGCTCGGCCTGGTGCGGAGTCCCCCGGCTGAGGAACGGCCGCCCCAGGACGTGGCGGCCAAGGTGGCCGCTCGCAGAGCGGCCCTGGACGTGGCCAAGACCCGGGTGGCGGAGTTGCTCCGTCCCCTGGCTCCGCCCCCCGCCGAGGGGCTGGAGGACGCCGCCGTGCAGGTGGTCCTCCCGGACCCGTTCGGGCCGATGACGCTCCAGTCGTCGGTCCGGATCAAGCCCGAGGGGGTGGTCCGGACCGACTGGTCGGTCCAGATCCGGCCCGACCCGAGCCTCGGGCAGGAGTTCGTGACCCTGCCCGGGACTGGGCAGGTCATCTCCACCGCCCTCGTCGTCCGGAAGGGCGACGGGGTGGTCAACAAGGGCGAGGTGCTCGACCTCGCCCAGGCAGAGGCCGACCTCGGGCCGGCCCGGATCACCCGGCGCGGGTGGTTCTGGGAAGCCACCTGGGACAGTGGTGGATGGGCCGTTCTCGTCGGCACGGTGGCCGACGAAGTTCTGGCCGCCGCTCGACCCCGGACGTTCGAGAACGTCCGGGTGGAGGGCCGGTATGTCCACGTGGACATGCGGGCTCTCGACAGTGCCACCACCCGCACGCTTGCCACCACCCGCACGCTTGGCGTGCTGGAGTGGGCCTTCACCCACCACCGGACGGTCAAGCCGTCCCGGGTGGAGATGGAGGCCGACGTCCCCTCCAGCCTTCGCCCGGAGGTGGTGGCCCTCCTCCGAGCCGAGCTCCGCCCGGAGGGCGAAGCCCAGGCGGAGGCGGAGCTTCGCCGCTTCGAGGAGGACATGGCCGGTCTCTGGCTGAGGAGGGACCGGGAGCTCCTCACGGGGCTCCTGGCCCTCCTCGGGCACGGCGACATCGCCGTGCACCACCGCGAGGAGACCGAACAGGTCTCGTATTCCGAATCCTCGGACGGGTACCGACCCGGTGGGAGCTACACCTCCCGGTACACCGACGTGTACCTGCACGTCGGACCGCACCCCTTCAACGGGGTACACATCGGGCGGGACCTCAGCGGTTCCGCCGACGAGCTCTGGCGGGATGCCTTCTCGAAGGCGCTCACCCGTATGGACGAGCGCCTCGCGAAGTTCCGGGCGTGGCAGGCCACGCCCTGGCAGGTCGAGACCGGCGGCGACCCCGAGGTCTACGCCGGCCGGCAGATCGGATCGGTCCGGACCGACGAGCTGCGGGCCGAGTTGGCCGCCGCCATTGCGGCCTACGAGGCCGAAGTGGCCGGATACCGGGAACAGGCCCGGGGCAGGCTGGCCGAGGCGGCCACGGCCAAGGCCGCCAAGGCTGCCCAGAAGGCCGCCGAGGAGGCAGCCGCCAAGGCTGCTGCGGAGGCCGCCAAGGTGAAGCGGGAGGCTACCCGCTTCGAGGTCCGGTGGCGGGTTGGAGGTAACTCCGACCGGGCCGCTGCCTGGGTCATCACCCCGGCAGGCCGGCTGCGGGAGCCGGACGACCTTACCCCGATCGGCCGGGTCGGCCGGGTCGGAGATGCCTGGAAGGCCTGGTACATCCAGGCAGACGAGCTGGTCCTCCAGTGGACCAAAGCGGATAGCTCGTCAGCGTCTCGCTGGCAGGTGGTCCAGCGGCCCGCCTCGATCACCGCCGATCAGATCCGGGCGGCCCGGGAGGCCCCGTTCCAGGTCGGGGTCGAGGGCCGGGTGACGGACCCGTGGGGCCTGGCCCCGGCCCCGGCCCCGGCCCCGGCCCCGGCCCCGGCCCCGGCCCCGGCCCCGGCCCCGGCCAAGCCGCTCACCAACGAAGAGCGCGCGGCGGCTGCCGCCGCTCTGCGAGCCCAGTTCGGCCTGAAGGGCCGCTGACCTCTCACCCGCGCCGGGTGGTCTCCCGGCACTGGAGGTTCCGTGCACACTGCCCACTCGAGGGCGCGCTGCGCCGAGCGCGCCCTCGACCCCCACCTCGTCGCGGTCGCTGCTTCCACCCGTGGAGGCTGCGACGGCTACCACGGGATCTTCGACAATGGACGTCTGGTCGTCGCCGTCGTTGTGGACGGTACGATCCGCACCGCGTGGAGCGCCCGCCTCGAACTGGCAGGTTGGGGTGACGCGCGGCGGTACCGCCTCGTCTTCAGCAGCACCCGCCTGACGGGCCCCTCACCCGAGCAGGTGCGGATGGCGCTCGGGACCACCCTCGACGGCCCCGACGCCGACGCGGCGGCCGATGCCGTCGGCTGGCGGACCGACGAGGTCCACGCCGCCAAGGCAGCGGTCCGGTCGCGTCGGATCGCGTCCCGGCAGCTCGTCAACGTCGTCTGCCCCACCACGGAGGTGCTGGACGCCCTGGCGGCCGAGTGGGTGGCCGGGGCGTCTACCCGAGCCGAAGAGTACCGACGTGCCGAGGCGCGCCGGTACACCGATCGCGCGCGGACCGACCTCCTTTAGTCAACTCGGAGGGGTTGCGGCTCTGCCCGGGGTGGGAATCCCCGGGACACCCTGTGCTTGTTCTTGCCAGCTTCCCATGCTTTTCCGCACATGCTTTTCCGCACAAACGCGCACAACGCACACCACGTGCACTGGAGACTCGCCATGACGACCATCATCCTCGCCCCTTCCGCCGACCTGGCCCGCAAGGCCATCGCCGACGATACCGTCGTCGTCACCGTGGAGGCCGAGTACGGGGCCTTCGTGGCGGAGGGCACCGTCTACACGGCGGCCCACCACCAGCCGGCGGGGTCGCCGTTCGCCGGCCGGCACGTCGGGGGCAACCGCCCCTCGCCGTGCAACGACACGAGCATCCCCGTGGTCGAGGACGGCATCGTCCTCGTCTCGCACGTGGACCTCGACACGTTCGGGGGCTGCCTCCGGGCCCTCGGCCGGACGGAATTGTTCCGTCCGGAGTTTCAGGGCTTCTGGGACCTCGCCGAGTTCGTCGACACCCGGGGGCCGCACAAGCTCGGCCAGTCCGGGGCCGAGATGGTTGATCTCTCGCGGCTCCACGCCTTCTGGGCGTGGAGCAAGACCGACGTCCCGCGGTTCCCGCGGGACAGCATGAGCAACGTGACCGTGCTCGTTCGCAGCGCCGGCGATGCGCTCCAGCGCATCTTCGCCGGTGACCCCGAGGAGCTCGCCGCGGGGGAGGCCCTCAGGGCCTCCGAGGAGGACCTCAACATCCGGACCTTCGTCCGGCATGACGAGAATGTCATCGTTCGCCGGGCCAAGACCCCGGCGGACTTCTGCAACCACCTCTACGTGCCGCCGGGTGGGGGCCCGGCCAAGGCCGTCGCCTGCTGGAACCTCGCCACCGGCGCTGTCACGGTCTCCCTCGCCGACCCCATCCCCGGCGTCTCCTGCCGGGGGATCGTGCAGGCCCTGTGGGGGCCCGAGGCGGGAGGCCACGACGGGATCGCGGGGTCGCCCCGCGAGCGGAGGATGTCCGAAGATGACCTCCACAGCGTTGTGGAGGTTCTCAACGCTGCCATCCGGGCCTGACCCAGTTGGCATTCGGACGAGCTAGTGCTCACTTCGGGACATCCCGAAGGTGTCGCCGTGCGATCCGGAGGCTACGATGAACGTAATCAACATGACGGGAGAGACGCTGACGTTCGTCCGTATGGATGGCAGGGTGGAACTGCCGCCCTGCCCTCAGGTACCCCAAGTAGTCTCGGCCTGGGGGGCTCTACGGAACGTGGATGGGCTCCCGGTCCCCCTTAGGGGGCCCATGGAGCTGAGCATCGACTGGAGGGGGCCGGACCCGGCCCCGGGTCCGGAGCTGATCATCGTCTCCGCCGACGTGGCGGAGGCTGCACGCCAAGAGGCCGCGCGCCTCTTGGCACCGGTGACGATGGTGAGGACGACGGGGGCTGACCCCGACCTGTGGCGGCTCCTCCCCCCGGAGGCGTCGGACCCCCCCGACCCCGGGGAGATCCAGGAGCGCTTGGCGCTCCTACGGCGGATCGTCACGCCGTACGGGCGGAACGGGACAGTGCTCCTGGTGGCAGCACTGTGACGCCCCGAACGCCTCGTGGCTGAGGGCTCCCCGCCCTCGTTAGGAGGTTCTATGACCGACAAGACTAGGGTCAGATTCATCTTCTGGGACGATAACGAGATCGACGAGATCAAGGAGATCGCTGTTCGGGACATGTACCGTTCCGACGGCAGGACTTTCACCGCCGAGTTTACGCGGCTCATTGAGCGAATGATCGCCCATAGCGCGGTCCAGGGCCAGAATACGGTCCACGTCAAGACCATCTAACAAGAACGAGGTGGCCTGATGCCACCCGGAGGTGACCTTTGAGTAAGCGGTCAGAGACGCCCAGGGCCAGGCTGGCCACCCTGGTTCGTGAAGACCCGGGCCTTGCCGAGCGCCTGCTCCTCGTGGCGGAGGGCCCCCCGGAGGGAGCCTCCGTCGCGAGCCCCGAGGGCGCCTGGGCCGTCATCCGGCCCCTGATCGTCGGCGCTGCGGACGAGGTGTTCGTCTGCGTGGCCCTCGATCGACGCAATCGCGTCATCGGGGTCAACTGTCTCACTCGGGGCAACGACAGCTTCACCATCATCTGCCCGAGGCAGATTTTCCGGTGGGCCCTCAAGCAGGGCAGGTCGGGGGCCAGCGCCATCATCATGGCGCACAACCACCCGAGCCAGGACCCACAGCCGTCCGTACAGGACCGAGAGGTCACGGGGCGGGTGGAAGCGGCGGGTCGCCTCCTCGGGATCAGGTTGCTCGACCACCTGGTCTGCACCGACACCCAGTTCGTCTCGATGGCGAACGCCGGGCTCTACACTTCCTGATGAGGGGCCCATGTTCGTCGTCGTGATGTACCGCGAGCCCCATTCGATGCCCGAGTTCCCGTTCATGGGCCCGGGCTTCGACGGGGACGTCCCGGACGTCTTCAAGACCAGGGTGGAGGCTGAGGAGGCCATCACCAAGTACAAGGGTCTATTCCCCTTCGATGTAACGCAATACCGAGTCCTTCGACTCGTGGAGGCCAGATGATGCCCGCCTTGGAAGTACCATCCAAGCCCGGTTACTACCTTCTCACCCCTGCCGGATGGGCAGGTCCGTACCCGAACCAAGCTGCTGCCCGGGAGGCCGGTCGGCACCTCGGGCTCTCGATCACCCGCAAGTTCGGGGAGACCAAATGACGTTCATCGGTCGGGGTAAGTTCGGTTGGGAGCGCGCGGAGCGCGTCAGCAACCGCTACGGATCGTTCAGCCTGTACGGGGGAGGGAAGGCTACTCCCCTTAGCGAGCAGCGAAGGAACGCCGAGCCCTTCGATACAAAGATGGTCCGAGTGGTGGCTCGGGTGGAGGCTACTCGGCAGAGCCATCACATCGGTGACCTGTTCCTCGGGATCAGCCCTTCAACCCCGAAGGTCGGGGAGGAGATGGAGGTCGCCGTTGGGACGCTTTACGTGGAGGACGGTCCCGACCAGACCCTCAACTTCGTTATCGAGCCGAACGACGGACGAGAGGAGCTCTGGATCGACCCCAAGGTCCTCTACCGCCTCCACGACCAGACCGTCATCGTCTTCATGGAGCTTCGATGAGCTATCGAGACGCCATGCTCGAAGAGCACAACTACTGGATGGACGGCCGGACCCAGGCGGCCATGCGGGCGTCGCACGCCCAAGCGTACGACGTCAAGGACTCGGGGCCGCATTCGGCGATCCTCGTCCTGAACGAGGACCTGCTGGCCGAGCTGATCGACGAGGGCCACCTGTCGGACGGGCACTCCGGCGAGTTCACCGTGCAGACCCACTTCGAGGTCTGCGGCAACTGTCGCGGATCGGGGAAGACGGTCAACCCGTCGATCGACGCGAGCGGCTTGACCTCCGAGGACTTCGCCGAAGACCCCGACTTCCGGGACGACTACTTCGGCGGCACGTACGACATCGTCTGCGCCGAGTGCAGCGGGCATCGTGTGGTGGCCGCGTTCGATCTGGAGCGCGACCTTCCCGGGCCGGTGGTGAAGGCCATCCGGTTCTGGGAGGACAGCATCGCGGAGTCGGTGTACACCGAAGCCTACGAACGGGCCCACGGGGCCTGAGGGAGACCAAGATGGGTGACGTCAACTGTGCGAAGTGTGGGGAGCTCTGGGACTACTACGGAGTTCGAAACGGGGACATGGAGCCCCAGGAGGGCAAGCGCTTCCTCCGTGGGGAGGGCTGCCCCTGCTGCGGATTCGGCACGTACTGTCCGTCCTGCAGCGGAACCGGGCAGGAGGAGCACCACAGCTACCCCCGCTGCTCGACCTGCCGTGACGGCGGCAGGATCCTGGTCCGGCAGCCTCTCCCGGCCGAGGTGAAGATGGGGACTCGGACGCTCCCGGAGCGCATCCGCACCTTCAACTGCCGTGACGGTGCGATCCAGGAGTGGTGGTTCCCCTGCCCGGACTGCATGTCGGAGGGCGCCGAGCCCTGCTGCGTGTGCAAGGGGGCCGGCACCCTCACGGTCAACGAGGACGCCGCGCTGGAGGCGGCGAAGTCGGAGCTCGACTCGTCGGATGAGGAGCCGATGGGCATTCTCATCCGTCGGGGGTTGATGTGATCCGGGGCAAGGACGCCCTGGATCTGCTCGTCGAGGAGCAGGCGAAGAGGGCTCGTTCCTCAATGGACCTGCTCCGCACGGCGTTCGAGGCACAGCTAGAAGGTCGTGTTACGACGACTGACGAAGCGTAAATGGGGTGGACATGCCGATCACTGAAAACGAAGCCTGCATGGCGATACTGGACGGAAGCCATCCGGGCAACTACCTGGACAACCCGCCGATGCTCCGCAACGACTACTCGGCAGAGATGGAAAGCGAGTTTACCCGGTGCGCCCCGGAGGGTCAGTCTCGGCTGGCTCGGCTGATCCGGCTTTGGTTCTCGTTCCAGCGGGAGCAGATTCGTCGCGGGACCGAGCCGACCAGCACAACGCTGTCGGGTCCGATGCGAAAGTTCGTCATCAGCTACACCCCCATCGGGGGGGAAGCCACCGGTCGGCATCTCGTGGTGGAGGCGCAGTCTGCCTACGATGCCGAGCTGATCGTCAAGGACCATCTTCGGGATCTAGGGGATCCCGTCAACTGCTACGAGGTGAAGCCCTACACGCCCCCGCCCCACGGCTGGATCGTGTCTCCGGGCTGAGGAGGAACCGTGAAGAGTTCACTGCTTGTGGTTCTCGCTCTCGCCGCCTGCTCGGGCAAGGACGACGTCGGTACCACCGATGTCGTGTACGTCACTCGGACCATCACCATCAGTGACACCGACTCGGACACCGACTCGGACGGCGATTCGGACACCGATGGCGATGCCGACTCGGACACCGACTCGGACACCGACCCGGTCACCGGAGACACGGGCTCGGTGGAGCCCCTCCTGTACCTCGGCGGACACGAGGGGATCCAGCCGTACTGGTACGCCGACCTGGACGACCCGAATCCCATCGCGTTCGGTGGGGGCTACGGGTTCGACTTCCGGTGGGCCTACTGGGGTGGGGATCTGACCTTCGTGCCGCAGAACGGCACCGAGTGGGGCATCCTCGGGAACTGGCCCTACGCGACCATCCCGGACCCGGTGGGCCAGTGCTCCACCGTGGTGCTCTCCACCGACATGATCGACGCGATCGACCTGCCCGACCAGACCTGGCTCTGTGGTCTCACGAACGAGGGTCGGGTTACCGTGGTCGTGGTGAGGAGTGTCAGCCTGTCGGACATGATGACCTTCGACTACTGGGTCTGGCAGCTCTAGAGGCCGCCCTGGTCGCACCTGGAAAGAGTAAACTTCACCGGCCCTTACGGGCCAACACAGGAGGCTCGCAATGAGCATCATGAGCCCCCTCGTCATCCGTCAGGGTGACGTGGGGTTGGATCTGGTCGACTCGATCCCGGCCACGGCCCTGAAGGGCCCGGCCGAGGTCGTCCGGGGGCAGCACCCCCACGTGGTGGTGGGCGGCGACGTCCTCTACGACGGCAACGACATCTACATCCGCGGCGGTGAGTCCGCCCAGATGGTCCACGCGGAGCACGCCGCCGTGGATCTCGCCGGGAACTACATCGTCCACCGGCAGGTCGAGTGGACGAACGGCGAGGCCGTTCAGGTGGAGGACTGATGGAAACGACGTACGCGAAGCCGACCCCCGTGGACCGGCTGGAAGCCCTGACCGACGAGATGAAGGCCGCGATCCCGGGCTGGGTCGTGAAGTCCGTGGATGAGGCCCTGCGGCCGGGTCCGCTGACCGAGGAGGAGTGGCTCATCGTGGAGGATGGCTTGCGGGAGAGCCGGAAGTTCGCCGGCTACGACGGCCCGATCATCCGGGTGGCCTCGCCCCTCGCGGCGATCCGCCAGGGCGGCTGGGGCTACCGTGGCGGCCACCTCTGGTACTCCTGGCCCGCCACGGTGGCCTACTACCGCGAGGTGTGCGGGCTCCAGCTCGCGCCCGACATCGCGGCCAGGGCCGATGCCGAGATGAAGGCATCGCTCGCCGGCTGGGCCCTCCACCTGGAGGATCGCTGCATCGTCAGCGACCGGCACGTGGAGATCCACCGTGACCGGAACGGTAGGCTGCACAACACGACCGGGCCGGCGATGCGCTGGCGCCCCGACCCGGAGGGCATCAAGCACGGAGGAGACGGGCAGGGGTTCCGGATCTACGTCATCAACGGCACGATGGTGCCGTGGCGTGCGGTCGAGGAGCCCGGGTGGCTCACCGCCGAGAAGGTCCGTGACGAGCGGAACGCGGAGCGCCGGCGCGCGTTCCTGACCATCTACGGTGAGGACCGGTTCGTCGACGACGTCGGAGCGGAGCTCGTCCACGAGGACGCCTACGGCAAGCTCTACCGTCTGCCGGGCCATGGGCTCAAGGTTCGGGTCGAGGACTCGACCACGCTGCCCGACGGCACCCGCCGGGTGTACTGGCTCGGGGTGCACCCCGAGCTTCGCCCCCTCGGCCGGCCGGCGACCATGCCGTCCAACGATCACCCCGTGCCGATGACGGCGCACGCCGCCGTGGCGTCGACCTTCGGTCTGACCCCCGAGGAGTACAGCCCGAAGGTGGAGACCTAGCTCGGCGCCACTGGGTCGGTCGACACCGTCGGTCGCATCGCAATGTGCGGCTGACGGTGTCGACTGACCCATCCATCTCGTGGGTCTCGGTCGTGAAGGGGCAGCGGTGAGTTGGAGGGAGTGATGAGTGCGGTAAACGTCGGGGTCACCATCTATTCCGTCACCGAGGCTAAGGCCAGGAACGCTGTCGACTGGCACGTCGCTTACTCCGTCGGTAACGGCGTCGAAAACGCCGTCGAGAACGTCGTCGAGGAAGCCGCCGAGGAAGCCGTCGCGGGAGTCGTCGGAGGCATCACCCGCGGAGGCACCATCTGGGACGATGTCTGGGCCGTCGATCCCTGTTGGAGGGAGTGATGGGCAGGGACACCGTTGCGCACACCGTCGGGTACGCTGTCTGGCGCGCCGTCGAGGGCGTCGTCAGGGGTGCCATCTGGTGCGCTGTCCGGAGCGCCGTCTGGGTCACCGTCGGGGGTGTGGTTCGGGGCGTCATCGAGCTCGCCGTCGGGGGTGGCGTCTGGGGCGTCGTCGAGCCCGCCGTCCGAAACGCCGTCGGGCGCACCGTAGGGAACGCCGTCAGAAACGACGTTGCAGGTGCTGTCGGGTACACCGTCGGGGGCGGCATCTGGGACGACTTCGGGGAGGCCGTCGAGGGCGTCGTCTGGTACGCCGTCAGGCACGATGTTGGGGGCGTCGTCAGAGATGCCCTCCAGGACGACGATCCCTGTTGTAGGGAGTGATGATCACAGGAGAAGTTGTCGTGAGAGCCGTCGCGGTAGCCGTCGGGCACACCGTCGTCTGGCACGTCGTTAGGTACAGCGTCGGGTGCACTGTCTGGCACGCCGTCGAGCGCACCATCGACCGCGTTGTCGGGGACTCCGTTCGGGGTGTCGTCCGCACCACTCAGGACGTTACCCACAACCCCTACTGGAGGGAGTGATGATCAGAGGAGAAGTTGTGCGGACTGTCAGGGCCGCCGACTGGAACGCCGTCAGGGCCGCCGTCGTGGGCGTCGTCGAGCTCGCCGTCAGGGCCGCCGTCGTGGGCGTCGTCAGGGGCGCCGTCGGGGACGCCGTCGGGGGCGCCGTCGAGGACGCCGTCTGGGACGCCGTCTGTGGCGTTGTCACGGACGTGTGGAGGGAGTGATGGGCAGGGACACCGTGGGGGGCAACACCGAGGACATCGTCAGGAACGCCGTCTGGTACGCCGCAAGGGGTGTCGTCTGGGACGCCGCCTGGTACGCCGCAGGGCGTGCCGTCGAAGGCGGTGTCTGGGACAGCATTTCCGTCGGGGGCGTCGCCAGTCGTGCCGTCAGCCGCGCCCTCCGGTTCAACGTCAGGGACGTCGATCCCTGTTGGAGGGAGTGATGAGTGTGAGAAAAGCCGTCGTGGACAATGTCAGGGACGCCGTCTGGGGCGAGGACGCCGTCGGGGGCGCCGTCAGGCGCGTCGTCTGGACCGCCGTCTGGGGCGTCGTCGGGACCGCCGTCTGGGGCGCCGTCTGGCGTGCCGTCGGGGGCGCCGTCGAGGACACCGTCGCGGCCGCCGTCAGGGCCAATGACCAGCCCTGCTGGAGAGAGTGATGATCCCCGGGAAAGCTGTCGGGGACGCCGTCTGGGGCGTCGTCTTCAACCGCGTCGGGTACGCCGTCTGGGACGCCGTCCCAGACGCTGTCTGGTGCGCCATCGATGACGCCGTCGGGGCCTACGTCGTGGACGCCGTCTGGGACGCCATCGAGGGCGCCGTCGGGGACGTCGGCTGGGGCGCCGTCGGGTACGCCCTCCGGTACACCGTAGAGAACGATGCTGAGGCTTGGAGGGAGTGATGGGGAGCAACACTGAGGACATCGTCAGGGACGCCGTCTGGGACGCCGTCGGGGGCGCCGTCGAGGACGCCGTCTGGGACGCCGTCGATGACGCCGTCTGGGGCGCCGTCTGGGGCGCCGTCGGGAGCGTCGTCTGTGGCGTCGCTAAAGGTGTTCGTGGCGCTGTCGAGTCCACCGCGTGGGTCTTCAGCACCACGGAGTGTTGGCAAGAGTAGCTCGCGATCGTAGGACGAGGACAATCAGCCCTAACACTGGAGGATCCCATGACGACGACAACCGCCACCGAAGAGCCGAGCGAGGTGCACTACCGCATGCGCCTTGTCCGTGTCAGCGACTACGACACTCCCGACGAGTGGGGCAACACCGACGTGTACCTCGTGGCCAAGGCCGGGCGGTACTTGGACATCAACCCGCCCAAGGGGTGTCCCGAGGACAACCGGGAACTCAAGAACCTGGGCTACACCGTCTTCGCCCTTCGGGCCTACATCCACAGCGGCGTTGCCCTGTCCCTGGGTACGGGCTACCCGTTCAACGACCTCTGGGACTCGTGCAACGCCGGCTACGTCGCGGTGCACCAGAAGGTGCTCGACGAAGCGAGCAAGGAGTGGCGCGAGACGTACCATGCCGGGAAGACCGACAAGGAGATCATGCGAGCCATCGCCGAGGGTCTCGTGGAGACCTGGAACCGGGCCCTCGGCGGGGATGTCTGGGCGTACATCATCGAGCGGGTGAAGCGGTGCAGTCTCGGCCACGAGCACGTTGAGGAGGTGGACTCGACGTGGGGCATCTACGGCGAGGACGAGGCTCGGAAGCTGGGCGAAGAGATGCTGAAGCACTTTCAGGAGAAGGGATGAGGCCCGTCGAGAGCCTCATCTTCGACGCGTTGTGGGCTGTCGAGAGGTCGATCGGCGAGGCAACCTACCGGATGTCCATGGTACTGAAACAGGAGAGGACATGGAAAGAGTGACCGTTACCGGGGCTGTTCTTCGGGGTGTCAAGGGCATCCCCATCTCGGTCGAGGTGGAGTTCCTGAACCGGCTGCCGGCGATGGTGATCGTCGGTTTGCCGCCCCGCGGTGTGAAGGAGACGAGCGAGCGGGTCCGCTCTGCCATCGAGGCGTGCGGGATCAACTTCCCCCGCAGGTGTATCATCGTGAACCTCGGTCCGGCGGACGTGAAGAAGGACGGGGCGGGCCTCGACCTGCCCATCGCACTCGCCGTCCTGGCCGCGGACGGTCACATCCCGGCCGATAAGCTCAACGACATCATCGTGTTCGGGGAGCTCTCGCTGTCGGGGGAACTGAGGCCGGCGCGGGGGGTTCTGCCGATGGCGCTCCTCGCTCGGTCGCTCGGCAAGACCCTCCTCGTACCGACAGCATCGAGGGTGAAGGCCGAACTGGTCCCGGGGGCCTCCGTGACGTCGGCCCACATGCTGCGCGACATCATCGCGCAGGTGGACAGAGTGCTCGACAAGGTCCCCTCGATCCCTCCCCGCCCCCACCAGCCTCATGACCTGGACCTGTCAGACGTTCGAGGGCAACCGAAGGCATGCCTCGGGATGCAGATCGCCGCTGCGGGAAGGCACACCCTTCTGTTTGTCGGATCGCCGGGTTGCGGCAAGTCGATGCTCGCACGCCGCATGACCACGGTGCTGCCGTCGCTCCAGCCTTGGGAGGCGCTGGAAGCCTCGGTCATCCACGATGCTGCCGGGCTTATCGGGGACAACAACGACGCCTTGCTGCTCGTCGAGCGTCCCTTCCGGACGCCCCACCACTCGATCACCGTCGCCGGCATGATCGGCGACCGCACGCTGCGCCCCGGCGAGGTCAGCCTTGCACACCACGGCGTGCTCTTCCTCGACGAGGTCGCCGAGTTTTCGAGGTCCACCCTGGAGGCACTGAGGCCGCCCCTGAAGGCCAAGTGTGCACACCATCCGGTCAACGGTGAGATGGTGAGCACGCCGGCGGACCTCCAGCTCGTGATGGCGACGAACCCCTGCCCGTGTGGGTTTCTCGGCCAGCCCACGTGCCGTTGTACGCCGGAGATGATCACGAGGTACCGGAATCGTGTCCCGGACAGCGACATGCAGATCGAGCTGCTGCCCAACCTCCGGGCGGTGAATGGGGAGCCGGGCCCTACCTCGGCAAGTGTTCGGGCGAAGGTGGAGGCCGCCAGGGCTTTCCAACGTGCTCGTGGGCAGGTGATCCCGAACGCGGAACTGGAGCGCGGAGAGATCGAAGGTGGCCTTCATCCCTTCGTGCTGGAGCAGACCAAGGACGCCACCTGTGAGCTCGGCCAGTGCAGCAGCGATCTGCTCCTCAAGATCCTGCGCATCGCCCGGACGGTGGCTGACCTGAAGGAGTGCATGCTCATCACGAGGGAGCACATCCAGGCCGCGATGGACTTCGTTCGTCCCTGACCACCCGTGGTGGAAGCAGTTTCATCAGGAGAAGCCCTGGCCAAGATGTACGGCATCTCAGACGACCACATCGCGGATGCAGATCGGCGTCCGGCAGATTGGCTGCCGTATCTCTGCGGCTACCAGGACGCGATGGCCGGTCAAGAGCGGGTTCCGAGGAGGCCGAAGCCGGCTCCGGAGTACGACCAGGGTTACGACCGAGCGCTGAAGGTGGAGACCGGTGAAGCCCGGCCTCCGAAGTGGTTGGTGGTGAAGTCGTGAGGTACGAGCAGGAGTGCCAGATCCACCCTTCCGTTTTCTCGATTCCCAGCGCCATCCACGACCCTGTCGCAGACGCGGTCAGGGGGTCCGTTCTTCATCTGTGGTCCCTCCAGATGGTTCAGGCTCGGGTTCAGGCTCAGGTCCGGAGGTCCATCTACCTCACCGCAGATTGCTCTGCTCGGGCGAGTCGTCTCAGCCTCCTGACTCCGTGATGGTGGAACCGGCGTTCATGCTTCGCCCCTGGGCAGCGACTGATGCCCCCGCCTTCCTGAAGCTCGTCGAGTCCAACCGGGAGCACCTCGGTCAGTACATGCCTTGGGCACTTTCGCTCTCGACGTTGCAGCAGGCAGAGGGTCGAATTGCCGGCTGCCGCTGGGCAGCCGAGAACGACGAGCACTACATCTACGGCATCTTTGCCCCAGACCCTGTCGGAGAGGTCGGGATTCATGCTCCAAGCATCTATGCCCAGGTGCTTCTCCCGCCGGGTACCAGGGGATCGTGGTCGATGTCGTACTGGGTTGGGAGCCAGGCCCAGGGTACTGGGCTTGCCTACAAGGCGGCCAAGCGACTTCTCGATGCGTGGATGGACGGCGGTGTGACTGGGCAGCAGCACTCTCCGCCCAAGCTGTTCATCGAGCCCGGCAACGAGCGCTCGGTCCGCTTGGCTCAGCGTCTCGGCTACCGGCACGACCTGTTCAGTTCAACCCCCTCCATCGAGGTCTACTTCTATGAAGGTAAATAGTAAGGCTGGGCGCGCCGTCTCGGCCGCCGTCTGGGACGCCGTCGTTTGCAACAGCGTCTGGGGCGTCGTCTTCAACAGCGTCTGGGGCGCCGTCAGGCGCGTCGTCGGGACCGCCGTCTGGGACGCCGTCGGGAGCGTCGTTGAGGACGCCGTCGATGGCGCCGTCGATGGCGACGACGCCTATCCCTGCTGGAGGGAGTGATGAGCGCGGTGAACGTCGACGCGGTGAACGTCGACACTGTCAGGCTCGCCGTCGATCGCGCCGTCGATCGCGCTGTCAGGGGCGTCGTCTGGCGTGCCGTCTGGAGCGCCGTCGGGCGCGCCGTCGAGGGCGCCATCGAGGTCGCCGTCGGGGGCGCCGTCGGGGGCGCCATCGAGGGCGCCGTCTGGGTCGCCGTCAGGGTCGATGACCAGTCCTGCTGGAGGGAGTGACCATGAAGATCGACATTGACAGCGTAATGACCAAGCTCGACGCCGAGGCGCGTCGGCGTGAGGACGCTCGGCGGGCCCTCGTCGCAAGGCTCGTGGATGAGGTTCACAGGGCGAACTACTCGTCCTCCGAGCCCGTGGAGCAGGCGCCCGAGATCCAGCCTGGATCTCGGCTGTACCGGCCGGTCTTCACGTACCTGGGGTTGAGTGCGGATACGCGCGCGCTCACCGGTGACTGGGCCAGGGACGTGGTCGAGGAGTCGACCATCCTGCCGTTCGCACCCCTCAAGAGGAACGAGCGTGGGACGTTCGTGTATCGGGTTGCGGTTCGTCGAGACACGGCCATTTCGGCCTTGGGTCGGGTGTTGAGCGATCAGTGGACCGCGATCCCGGCGGACCTGACGGTGAGGGGCATCATGTGCTTCTCCCACCGCGAGCCGACCCCGCAGTGGACGTGGCTCGAAGTGCACAGGGTCGTCGTCAAGAAGGCCGACCGTCCCGGTGGCCGAGACCGCATGACCATCTTCGCCGAGCCAGTCGAAGGCTCGATCGAGGACCTGAAGTCGCAGTTCGGCTACCAGCACGACCTGCGGCTCCGGAGGGGATGAACATGGCTAAGGTGCCCGCCGGACATCCCAAGGAGAAGGCGATGTTCCGGATTTCCACCGCGCATATGCCGTGCAGTCAGCCAGACTGGGGGAAGCTGCGTGTGCTGGAGCACGAGTACGGGTTCATCGTCTACGTCAACAAGTTCGATGAGGGGGACGTTCCGGAGTGGTTGATGCCGCTCTGGAAGTATGCGAGGAGGCGTAACGTCCAGTTGATCGACTTCGACCGCGACTGGGATGCGTGGCCCGCGTTCCAGGCCTGGGAGTGGTGAGATGAGTCGCCTCGATTGGGTCGTCTCCCCCGACGAGATCGTTCGTCGGTGCGTGCTCTGCGGCCTCCTGACCGTGGACGAGGCCTTCGAGGTTCGCGTCCAGAATGCGGCTCGTGAGGAGGCTGAGAGCCTTCGTGAGCGCTGGTTGGAAGGGGAAGGCTTCGGCAGCTCGGATTTCACTGCCGTGGCGGCCTCGTTCCTCCGATGTGCCAGTATCCACTGCGACTACGTGAATGGGCGGTTGATCCGAATCAACCAGGAACAATGCGTGTCCGGCCACCCGGCCGGGGAGGCGAACGTGATCCATCCCGATGCACTGGCCATCATGAGGCGCCGAGATCGCTCCGGAGCGTCCTGGTACGCCTACAGGAACGAGGCGTTCGATTCGAGTACCTTCGGTCACCTCATCTACCTGCAGTGCGGTGAGGGCTGTTCGTTCCCGGAGCCGCCGAAGCGCGCCCCGGACGGCGAGTACGGGATCGGCTGGAAGTACCTCCCCGCGGGCAAGGTCGACCTGGAAACCGGCAGCATCATCGAGCTGGCCAAGGAGGATGTCTGACCATGGCCGACAGCGACGACAAGAAGACCGGAGTGATCCTGCCCCTGGGGCGGAGTCCCGACGGTGGGCTCCTCGCGGCGGTGTCCAGGGACGGAGTGGTGAGCACGGTCAACTTCGTCCCAGTGGGTGAGGGTAAGCCGATCCAGACGCCCGAGTACGCCGTTATCAGGGACATGCCTGGTACGCCGTACCTCTCGGCCGAGTTCAGCCCAAATCCGGGCATCCCGACTGTGGCCACACCCGCGGCTGTCGAGTCCGCCCGCGGTGGCCCTGCGAAGGTGAACTCCCAGGCCTACCGTGACGGTTGGGACCGCATCTTCGGTCGCAAGGCCCCCACCGGCGAAGCCTAGAACAGCACGCACAGGAGAAATGCCATGAATCTACGTCTGTCACCGAAGCACGGGGTCAACCCGACCATCCCGGTCTGCTTCTACTGCCTGAAGGAGAAGAACGAGGTTCTCCTCCTCGGCCGGATGAAGCCGACCAAGGACACCCGTGGGGTCACGGTCGACTCGGACCCCGAGGCACCTCGCCGGGCGGTGTTCGACAAGGAGCCCTGCAAGGAGTGCAAGGGCTTCATGGAGCGGGGTATCGTGCTCATCTCCGTCCTCGACGCGGACGAGGGGAAGAGCAACCCCCACCGAACGGGTGGCTGGGTCGTCGTGAAGGACGAAGCCATCCAGCGGTGGCTCCCGGCCAAGATCGCCGACCACATCCTCCATGCCCGCTTCGCCTTCGTTCCCGATGGGGTCTGGGGCCGATTGGGTCTGCCGGTGGGAACCACGTGATTCAGTGGTCAGGCGAACCTCCGCCGGACGACGAGCTCGGTCCCCGCGGCAAGCTCCTGACGACGCTCTATCTCGTCCGACTGGACCCGAACAATGAACACTCGATCTGCCTGGGGAGCGTTCATGGTGAACGGGGGTGGATTCCGGGGTTGGCTTCGGACGAGACGCAGCGCACATGGCGTTACGGGATGAGTAGTGGCCCGCACCTCAAGGGAGAGAGAACCTGTCGCGAAACGATGGATCTGGTGGAGGACTTGGTTCTGTCGGTTGAGGAACGACTCGCGCTCCTGAGTCAGCGTAGCGATGTGCCGTCCCCGAAGATCCCTGCGGTGGATAGTGTGAAAGCCATGCTGCTGCTTAAGGCCGTCGTTCGCGCCATCGAGACCTCTGGAGACCAGCCTCTACCCCCTGACCTTCAGCAGCTCATTATCGACTTTTGCAGGCAGGTGTAGCCATGGGCGAGATCATCGTCCTGTTCCCGTACGTCACGACGCGCACCGGCCATGCCGTACACATCGCGTCCGGTCGGTGGTCCGCCCTTTGCGGCATCACCGTCCACGGAGGTACTCGCCTCCATGCCCCGGGCGACCGGCATGTCTGCATGACGTGCTGTAAGCTCAAGTTCGACCTTCCCTTCCCTCGATCCGCCCTGTTCTAACGGAGAATGCCATGAAGTTTGACGAAATCGTGGACCTCAGCCTGTCGTTCTGGCTGAACGACATGGCCAAAGCGACCACCATCTGCCTCCTCGGTCCCCCGGGGATTGGGAAGAGTGCGGTGGGCAAGACCCTCGCTGCCCGGATGACCGTCGCTGCTCGGGGCAAGGGCGCGTCGGAGTCTGCCGTGTGCGAGGTGGTGGACCTGTCGAGTCGAGCGCCGGAGGACATCTCCGGGCTCCCGTTCAAGGGCAACGAGCTCGGCTTCGGGTCCGTGACCGACTACGCCCCGCAGCGCTGGCTCGCGCGGCTCTGCCAGGACGGAGTCTACGGCGTGCTCATCCTCGACGACCTTCCGGCCGCTTCTCCGGCGGTGCAGGTGGCCACGAGGCAGCTCGCCCTGGACCGTAGGGTGGGGGACAAGCACCTGTCGCCCAACGTCATCCTCATCGTCACCGGGAACCGGCGTGAGGACAAGTCCGCGGCGACCACCCTCCCGGCCCACTTCCGTAACTCGGTCATGATGCTCGACTTGCAGGTCGACCTCGACGAGTGGTGTGCCTGGTACGGTGGGCAGGAGGGGCACGCCCCCGTGATCGCGAGCTTCCTCCGCCGTCGACCGGCGTTGCTCTCCGGGCTGCCGTCGAACTCCGACTCTCGGGGGGCTTTCCCGACCCCCCGGGCCTGGACGAAGCTCGGGAGCGTGTACGACATCGCCGAGCGGCGGCGGGTCGTGCTGCCGGTGGCGGAGGGCCTCGTCGGGGAGGGGGCTGCGGCGGAGTTCGTGGCCTTCACGAACATCCGTCGTGAGCTCGCCTCGGTCTCCTCCGTCCTGCTCGACCCGAAGGCCACGTTGCCGTTCCCGGACAGGGAGCTGTCCATGCCGGACCGCATCTACGCCCTCGTCTCGGGGATGGGGGAAACGGCGGTTCAGTGGGCCAAGGGGCACAAGGACCCGAAGGTCCAGCGGCAGGCGCCGCTCATGTTCATCAAGGCGTTGTCCTGGGTCGCCCAGGGCAACATGGAGTACGTGAGCGTGGGCCTCGCGGTCTACAGGGACAACGCGGGCAAGGAGCTCATGAACGACTTCCTTCGCGTCGCGAGGGAGAACCGGAACGACCTCGATGTCCAGCGGCTCACGACCTACTTGGCGAGCGTGTGGGTCAAGGAGACGAGTGATGCAGCCTAAGGGAGCGACGCCCACTCTCGGCGGGGGCAGCCCCAAGATGCAGAAGGTCGAGGCGAACCTTCATGGGCCTGTCAGCGACAGTGAGGCTGCCAGCACGCGGCTCAAGGTCGCCCGCAGCCGCACGTACCTGCTGAACGAGGTCCCATTCTACGGCCACCTTGCCATGATGCTGGCCATCGTGGTGTCGAGGGAGTACCCGGTCATGGCGGTCAGCCGCGACCGGCGACTGTTCGTCAACCCTGACTGGGTCATGGGTAGCTCGAGGGAAGAGGTCTGCACGGTGTTGGCCCACGAGGTCACACACTGTGCCCTGCAAATCTTCTCCCGGCAGGGGCACCGCAACATCCTGGCGATCGGTGGTGACGGCTCCGTCGTGTCGCTCTGGAACATCGCCTGTGACTACTGCGACAACCTCCAGATCGAGGCGGTGTCTCGCGGGTCCGGTCCGATCCTCAGCGTGAGGGAGATCGACCCGCCGGGGTTGCTGAACGAGTCCTACGACGGCATGTCGGCGGAGGAGGTGTACGACCTGCTGCTCAACACCCTCCCCGCCGTCGGAGGGCGACTCATCGTTGCAGGGAGTGATGCGTCGAAGGGTGACATGGCCCCCTCCGCATCGGGTGCTCCGGGTGGTGAGTCTCGCACGGACGACGAGTGCGACAAGCTCTGGAAGATCAACCTCCTCGAAGCGGTGCACCTCCACGAGCAGCGAGGCAAGGGGACCCTGCCCCTCGGAATCAAGAAGGCTGTCGATGCCCTGATGGATCCTCGGGTTCCTTGGCAGGAGGAGCTCTCGCGCTGGGTCGGGGAGCACGGACGTCGAGTCGACCTCAGCTACATGCGTCCCAGTCGGCGCAGTGAGAGTGCAGGGGCTCTCCTGCCCGGACCGTACAAGCACGGGAATGCCGACATTGCGGTCATCTGGGACACGTCCGGGTCGATGAACGGCCGCGAAGCGTCGGTCATGTCGGAACTCATCGGCATCTCCCAGGACCTGGGCCTCAGCCTGCGCGTTAT
>Ga0075301_1000025_pt1 | contig 50319 bp, 44 predicted proteins | sample Browns_TuleA_D1_FD_120053 | JGI IMG/M metagenome (GOLD analysis project Ga0075301, IMG submission 120053) | Natural and restored wetland microbial communities from the San Francisco Bay, California, USA, that impact long-term carbon... | ecosystem: Environmental > Terrestrial > Soil > Wetlands ... | reverse complement strand
TCGGCGAAGGACGGGGCGCAGAACCGGGCGTTTCCTTAAAAACCAAGGGCTGGGATTGTTCCCGGCCTTTTTTCGTTTCGTCATGCCCCGCTTTATGCGGGGCATCCATTTAAATGGATCGCCCGAATAAATCGGGCGATGACAATCACACCGAATAGTACATCTTGAACTCGATCGGGTGCGGCGTGTGCTCGAAGGCATAGACCTCGCCCATCTTGAGCTCGATGTAGCTGTCGATGAAGTCGTCGCCGAACACGCCGCCCTTTTTCAGGAAGGCGCGGTCGATATCGAGGTTGCGCAGCGCGTCGCGCAAAGACCCGCATACCTGCGGCACATCTTTCAGCTCTTCCGGCGGCAGCGCGTAGAGGTCTTTGTCCATCGGATCGCCCGGATGGATCTTGTTTTCGATGCCGTCGATGCCGGCCATCAGCATGGCGGCATAGGCAAGGTACGGGTTGGAGCCCGCATCGGGGAAACGCACTTCGATGCGCTTGCCCTTGGCGCCTTGCGCGAAGGGAATGCGGATGGAGGCCGAGCGGTTGCGCGATGAGTAGGCGAGCAACACCGGCGCTTCGAAGCCTGGGATCAGGCGCTTGTACGAATTGGTCAGCGAGTTGGTGAAGGCGTTGATCGCCTTGGCGTGGCGGATGATGCCGCCGATGTAATAAAGACAGATGTTCGAGAGATCGGCATAGCCGTTGCCTGCGAAGAGCGGCTGGCCGTTCTTCCATACCGACTGGTGCACGTGCATGCCGGAGCCGTTGTCGCCGGCGATGGGCTTGGGCATGAAGGTCGCGGTCTTGCCGTAAGCCGCCGCCACTTGGTGCACGACATACTTATAGATCTGCATCGCGTCAGCGGTTTTGGTCAGAGTCTTGAACTTAAAGCCGAGCTCATGCTGCGCCGGCGCCACTTCGTGGTGATGTTTTTCCGGCTCAATGCCCATATCGCCCATCACGGCCAGCATCTCGGAACGGATGTCCTGGCTCGCATCCACCGGCGGCACGGGGAAGTAGCCGCCCTTGATCGGCGGGCGGTGGCCGGGATTGCCGTTGTCATATTCCTTGCCCGACGCGTCCGGACTTTCCTGGCTGTCGATACGATAGAAGGCGCCGTTCATGCCTGTTTCGTAACGCACGCTGTCGAAGATGAAGAATTCGGCCTCGGGGCCGAAGAAAGCCGTGTCGCCGACGCCGCTGGCCACCAGATATTTTTCCGCAGCCTTGGCGATCGAGCGCGGACAGCGGTTGTAGGGCTGGCCCGTCATCGGTTCGATCACATCGCAAGTGATCGAAAGCGTGGTTTGCGCGAAAAAGGGATCGATCACCGCCGTCGACACATCCGGCATCAGGGTCATGTCGGAATCGTTGATCGCCTTCCAGCCGGCGATGCTTGACCCGTCAAACATCACGCCGTCAGTGAACATGGCTTCGTCGGCGAGGCTGAGGTCGAAGGTTACGTGCTGCCACTTGCCGCGCGGATCCGTGAAGCGAAGGTCGACGAATTTGACCTCCTTGTCCTTGATCAGCTTGATGATCGACTTGGCGTCCTGCATGCTCGTGTTCCTGTTCCTGTCCGTGTCCGTGTGCCCCTTGGCCTTTGTGCTTTCTAGCATATCAGTCCCCTCGCGTTTCGTTGTCCCGATCCTAAATGGCGTCGGCGCCGGTCTCGCCCGTGCGGATACGGATGGCTTCCTCGACGTCAAACACGAAAATCTTGCCATCGCCGATGCGACCGGTTTTCGCGGCCTTCTGGATCGCCTCGATCGCGGCCTCCAGCTGTTCCGCCGGCAGCACCACTTCCAGCTTCACTTTGGGCAGGAAGTCGACGACGTACTCGGCGCCGCGATAGAGCTCGGTGTGGCCTTTCTGCCGCCCAAAGCCCTTGGCTTCGGTGACAGTGATGCCCTGGATGCCGACCTCGTGCAGGGCCTCCTTCACCTCATCGAGCTTGAAGGGCTTGATGACGGCTTCAATCTTCTTCATGCGTATTCCGGCTGCCATAACGCCACGCTTAAGCGAGTTAGCAGGATGCATGCCACGCTCTGGGTACAAGATTCACAGGCATTTTGAGTGGCTCAGGGCGGGTGCGCCCGCAAACATGCGCGATTCGCAGGCAAACTGCTCATGACTTGGGCAGGCGTTGCTGGGCGCAGCACAGTTTGCCAAGTTCCGCCTTCCATGAGCCCGCGCGACGCTAATCCCATTTTCGGCAACCAGCCTACGACGATCTTCACCGTCATGTCGGCGCTGGCCAACCAGCACAACGCGATCAATCTCGGCCAGGGCTTTCCCGACGAGGACGGGCCCAAGGCGATCCGCGAAGTCGCGGCGCGCGCTTTCATCGAAGGCCCCAACCAGTATCCGCAGATGCTTGGGATTGCGCCGTTGCGCAAGGCAATCGCCGCGCACGCCAAGAAATTTTACGGCCTCGCATTCGATCCCGATACCGAAGTGGTAGTGACGTCAGGCGCAACGGAAGCGCTGGCGTGCTGCATGTTCGGGTTGGCCGGCCATGGCGATGAAGCCATCATCGTCGAGCCTGCCTATGATTGTTACCGCCCGATCCTCGAGGCCGCCGGCGCTAAGGTAAGAGCGGTTCGGCTGCAACCGCCCGATTGGCGGCTCGATGAGGGTGCTCTCACCGCAGCGTTCTCGGCGAAAACAAAACTTCTCGTGATCAATACGCCGCTGAACCCCATTGGACGCGTGTTCTCGCGCAGCGAATTGGAGATTGTTGCTAGCTTGGCCAAGCGTCACGACAGTTTTGTCGTTTGCGACGAAGTTTACGAACATCTCGTCTTCGATGGCCGTGAGCATGTTCCACTGATTTCCTTGCCCGGCATGCGCGAGCGATGCGTTCGCGTCGGCTCGGCCGGCAAAATATTCTCTCTTACGGGTTGGAAGGTGGGCTGGATCGAAGGACCGTCGCGCCTGATCGGCGCAATCTCGAAGGCGCATCAATTCCTCAGCTTCACCACGCCGCCGGGGCTGCAGCTTGGAGTGGCCTACGGCCTGGAAAAGGAAATGGAGTTCACGCTCTCGCTTACGCGCGAGCTGCAGGGGAAGCGCGATGCGCTCGCGACAGGTCTGGCCCGCGTTGGCTTCGATGTGCTGCCCTGCGAAGGCACGTACTTTTTGACTGCCAGTATTCGCAATATCACCAATGAGACCGATCGCGTTTTCTCCGAACGGCTCACGCGCGAGGCGGGCGTGACACCCATTCCGCTGAGCGCGTTCTTCGGACCCGATGGGCCAACGCATCTTGTCCGCTTCGCCTTCTGCAAGAAGCGCGGCGTCATCGACGACGTGGTGAAGCGGCTGGAAACGCATTTCGGTAAACAATGACTGTTGTCCCAGGCGAGCGCGAACTTTGTTCGCGCTAGGGAAGGGGATCCAGGTGGGAAGATCGGCACTATTCGTTCCACCTGGGTTCCCTTCCGCCTTCGCCAAGGCTACGGCGGACATGAGTGCACATTGCTCGCCCGCCGAAGCCTTAGCGTAGGCGGGTCCCCTCGCATTGCTTCGCAATGCTCGGCCGGGAATGACAACTAATGCATAATCCATTTATGTTGCTGCACGAACTCCTCACCGTGGCCGAAATGGGCGAAGCGGATCGCCTTGCCGTCGAAGCCGGCGTGCCGTCGCTGACATTGATGGAGAATGCGGGGCGCGCCGTGGCGGAAGCAATCGCCGCGCGTTTCAAGCCATGCGCGGTGGCTGTGCTGTGCGGGCCGGGCAATAATGGCGGCGATGGCTTCGTCGCCGCGCGTTATCTGAAAGCCAAGGGCTTCGATGTGCGGGTGGCGTTGTTGGGCGCGCGCGAAAATCTCAAATGCGACGCCGCCGCGGTGGCAGATAAATGGAATGGAGAAATTCTCCCCCTCACACTTTTTTCTCCCCCTCTGGAGGAGAGGGGGCGAGCGCAGCGAGAGGTGAGGGGGAAAATCATCGTCGACGCGCTGTTCGGCGCAGGCCTGTCGCGGCCGCTGGATGGCGTGGCGGCGGAGGTTGTGAAGGCCACGAATGAAAGCGGCGTGCCCATTGTTGCTATCGACGTGCCGAGCGGCCTGCACGGCGATCTGGGCCGGCCGCTTAACGGCGACTGCATTAAGGCCGTTCTCACCGTCACATTTTTCCGCAAGAAGCCTGCGCATGTGCTGATGCCGGGAAGGGCGTTGTGCGGGGATATAGTGGTAACCGATATCGGGATTCCCGAGAGCGTCTTGGAAACGATCAAACCGCAAACGTTCGAGAACAGCCCGGCGCTGTGGGGCAGTGCATTCCCATCGCCCAAACGCGAAGGGCACAAATACGACCGCGGGCACTGTGTCGTCGTCAGCGGGCCTGCACACGCCACCGGCGCCGCACGTCTTGCCGCGCGCGGCGCGCTGCGGATTGGCGCGGGGCTCGTAAGCGTGGCCAGCCCGCCCGATGCGGTGACCGTCAACGCAGTCGAGCTCACCGCCATCATGGTCAAGCCGTTTTCGGGGGCCGGCGGATTGGCCGAGCTTCTCTCCGATAAGCGTTTCAATGCCGTCGCCATTGGCCCAGGCTGCGGCGTAGGAGAAAATACGAAAGCTCTGGTCGAAACCTGCTTGAGCAGCGGCGCGGCTGTTGTCATCGATGCCGATGGGATTACGTCCTTCGCTTCGAACCCGAACGCACTGTTCTCGAAACTTCACAATCGCTGTGTGCTGACGCCGCATGAGGGCGAGTTCGAGCGCGTGTTCCCCGGCCTGCTGAAGCGCACGCGATCACGCCTGGAAGCCACGCGTCATGCGGCGGCCGACGCTGGTTGCGTCATTCTGTTGAAGGGCCCGGATACAATCATCGCCGAGCCCCCACGTATTCCTCCCCCTGAAAGGGGGAGGTCAGGAGGGGGTCAAGCAACGAAACATGACCCCTCCCTAACCCTCCCCTTGCAGGAGAGGGGATCTTCTGGTGCTGGCCGCGCGGCCATCAACAGCAACGCGCCGCCGACTCTCGCCACCGCAGGCGCCGGCGATGTGCTGACGGGATTCGTTGCGGGCCTTATGGCACAGGGCATGCAAGCGTTCGAAGCGGCATGCGCGGCCGCGTGGCTGCACGGCGAAGCGGCCAGGGAATTTGGGCCGGGACTCATTGCCGAAGATATACCGGAAGCGCTGCCGCAGGTTTTACGCGCTTTGGAGCTGCCCAAAAAATGAGCGAAGTGATTATCCGGCAGGCAGTGAGGCACGATGTGCCGGCGCTGCTCGACATCTACAACCATTACATCATCCACACGCCGGCCTCGTTCGACATCGAACCGCGCACGCTGGCGCAGCGTCAAGTCTGGTTCGAGCAGTTCAGACCGAGCGGCCCGCATCAATGCTTTACAGCCGTGCGGGGCGCGCGGCCCGTCGGCTTCGCCTGCAGCTATCGCTTCAAGGAGAAGGCGGCTTACGACACGTCGGTGACAACCAGCGTGTATCTCGCGCCGGACGATGTGGGCCGCGGGCTCGGCCGCCGCCTCTACGAGACTTTATTTGCAGCGCTGAAAGGCGGCCCGCATCGCGCCTATGCCGCGATCACGCTGCCCAACGAAGCATCGGAAGCATTGCACCGGGCCTTTGACTTCCGCTTGTTGGGCATCCAGCACGAAGTCGGCAAGAAGTTCGGCAAATTCTGGGACGTGGCCGTCTACGAGAAGGCGTTGGCCTGAGCAATGTCATCCCGGCCAAGCAATGCGTCAGCGTCGCGCGAGCCGGGACCCACAGTGCTGCTGCAGAGTGGGTCCCGGATCGGCGCTGACGCGCCGTCCGGGATGTCAACGGTTGGTTAGTTCGTCACCGGCTTCAGTCCGCGCTTCTCCAGCATCGGGCCGATGTCCGGGTCCTTGCCGTAAAAGGCGCGGAACATCGTGCCGTAATCCTCGGTCTGGCCTTTGGACAGGATCATATCGCGGAAGCGGTCGCCGTTTGCGCGCGTGAGCCCGCCGTTCTTCTTGAACCAATCATAGGAATCGGCGGCCAGCATCACCGTCCACTGATAGGCGTAATAGCCGGCGGCGTAACCGTTGGCCCAAATGTGCAGGAAGTAACTCGAGCGGTAACGCGTCGGCACATTGGCGAAATCGGTGTTCGTGTCCCTGAGCGCCAGCAACTCGAATGCGTCCACATCCTGCTTGGGCGCATCGACCGTGAGTTCATGCCACTGCATGTCGAGTTCGCTTGCCGCCAGCAATTCGCCCAGCGCATAACCCTGATTGAAGGTCGCCGACTTCTTGATCTTGTCGACAAGCGCCTCTGGGATCGGCTCGCCCGTCTTGTAGTTGACCGCATAGTGCTTGAGCACGTCCGGATAGGTCGCCCAGTTCTCGTTGATCTGCGAGGGGAATTCCACCCAGTCGCGCGCCGTGCTGACGCCCGCGAGCGATGGATATTTCGTGTTGGCAAACATGCCGTGCAGCGCGTGGCCGAACTCGTGGAATATGGTGGTCACGTCGGTGAAGCTCAGCAGTGCGGGCTGGCCAGGCGCGGGCTTGGTGAAGTTCGCCACGTTGTAGACGACCGGCTTGGTACCCATGAGCCGCGATCCTTGGACGAAATTGTTCATCCAGGCGCCGCCCGTCTTGTTGTCGCGCTTGAACGGATCGTAATAGTAGATGGCGAGTTGCGTGCCATCCTTGTCGAAGACATCGAACACGCGCACGTCCGGTTGATAGACCGGAATGTCATGCCGTTCCTTGAAGGTGATGCCGTAGAGTTGGTTGGCGGCATAGAACACGCCGTCCTGCAGCACCTTGCCCAATTCGAAATAGGGCTTGAGCTGGTTCTGATCCAGATCGTACTCGGCCTTGCGGACTTTCTCGGCATAAAAATTCCAGTCCCACGGCTGGAGCGCGAAATGACCTCCAGACTTGTTGATCATCTTCTGGATTGCTTTCGCTTCATCTTGGATCTTTTTGGCGGTTGCGGGCGTCAGTTGGCCGAGAAACTTCTCGACCGCATCCGGCGTCTGCGCCATCTGGTCGTAGAGCACGTAAGCCGCCCAGGTCGGGTAGCCGAGCAGCTTGGCCTTTTGCGCGCGCAGCTGCGCGATTTCGGAAATAATGGCGCGCGTGTCGTTGGCGTCGGCGTTTTCCGCGCGCGTCCATGAACTCTTGAACAGCTTCTCGCGCGTGTCGCGATCGGTCAGGGATGCGAGCAGCGGCTGCTGCGTCGTGTTCTGCAGCGTGATGACGTATTTGCCGGGCAGCTTGCGTTCTTCTGCCGCCTGAGTGGTGCTTGCAATCTCGCCATCGCTCAAGCCAGCGAGCGCAGTCTTATCGTCAACGACGAGCGCGCCTGCTTTGGCGGCGGCGACCAGTTTCTGCTGAAAGCTCGTTTCAAGTGACGCAATCTTCTTGTTGATCTCGCGCAGCGTCGCCTTGTCTGCCTCGTTCAGATTGGCGCCGGCATGGACGAACTGGCGGTAATAGACCTCGAGAAGGCGCTGCGACTCCGGGTCGAGCTTGAGCGCGTCGCGTTGGTCATAGACAGCCTTCACCCGCGCGAACAGCTTCGGATTGAGCGCGATGGCGTCCTGATGCTCCGCAAATTTTGGCGCGAATTCAGACTGCACTTTGTCCAGCGCGTCGTTGGTGTTCGCCTGGACGACGGCGAAGAAGGCAAGCTGCGCGCGCGCCAGCATCTGGCCCGATTTCTCCAGCGCTATGATGGTGTTCTTGAACGTGGGCGCCGACTTCGCACGGGTGATCGCGTCGATTTCCTTCAGCTGCTGCTTCATGCCGGCTTCGAATGCGGGCGCATAGTCCGTGTCCCTGATCTTGTCGAAGGGCGGGGTCTGCAACGGCAGTGTGCTGGGCGCGGCGAATGGGTTGGCGGCCTGAGCCACAGCGGAACCGGCGATAGCGACCGCGATGACGGCGCAGAGCCAAAAGCGGTGGAACTGACGCATGAACTCTCCTCTGAAGATGGTTCTATGGGTAGAAGCGGGCCCTTATAGCAGGCCGAGCCGCGGCAAAGCAGCGACCCATTGGCGGGCCATCCATCAAGCCCACGTGAAGCTTGGACCCCGCCTAAACCCTAATTTTCTGGCCCTAGCCCCGCGCGGAAACGCCGTGTTATAGGGGCGCCTTCCCGTAAGCCTGTGACGTGGAGGGAAAGCCGGCCCGCGGGCGTGGCGGAACTGGTAGACGCGCTGGATTTAGGTTCCAGTGATGAAAGTCGTGGGGGTTCGAATCCCTCCGCCCGCACCACGCTTCGCCTTCGGGCTACGCGTGGCGCAGCCACGCGGAGGTCGATTAGGCGAAGCAGTGTCCGGCGAAGCCGCGGAGCGGCGAAGTCGGACCGGCGTGAGAAGTGAACAGGGACGTTTGATGCAGATTACCGAAGTACTGACCGAAGGTTTGCACCGCGAATTTCGCATCGTGGTGGGCGCGCAAGACCTTGACGCCAAGCTCACGGGGCGGCTGTCCGAGATGCAGCCGAAGATCCATCTCAAGGGCTTCCGTCCCGGCAAAGCGCCGGTCTCGCACCTCAAGAAAACCTTCGGCAAGTCGCTTATGGGCGAGATCGTCCAAGCGGCAATCGATGAATCCAGCGAGAAGGCGATCAAGGAGCACGAGCTTCATCCCGCGGTGAGGCCGCGCATCGATTTCGACAACGAGCTGGAACAAATTCTGACCGGCAAGGCCGACCTCGCCTTCACCATGAAGGTGGATCTTATGCCGAATTTCGAGCTGGCCGACCTCGGCAAGCTGGAAATCGAGCGTCTCGTCGCCGACGTCAGCGATGCGGACGTGGAAGAGGCAATGCAGCGCCTGGCCGACTCCGAGCGCGTGTTTGCGCCCCGGCCCGAAGGTGAGGCCGCACAGAACGGCGACTCCCTGACCATCGACTTCAAAGGCAGCATCGACGGTGCGCCCTTCGAGGGCGGCAGCGCCGAGAATTTCGATCTCGTGCTGGGCAGCGAAACCTTCCTGAAGGAATTCGAGGACCAGCTCATCGGGACAAATGCAGGCCAGACAAAGAAGCTGTCGATCCGGTTCCCCGACGATTACGGCGGCCCCGACATCGCGGGCAAGGATGCCGACTTCGAAGTCACGGTGAAGTCGGTCCGCGCGCCGCAGCCACTCACCATCGACAACGAATTCGCCAGGCGCTTTGGCAGCGATTCCCTTGGCGGGCTGAAAGAACGCGTGCGCGACTCCGTGAAATCACGCTTCAGCGCGGCAAGCCGCACGCATCTCAAGCGCCGCATGCTGGACGCGCTGGACGCGGCACACGACTTCGAACTGCCGCCGATCATGGTCAAAGTGGAATTCGACGCCATCTGGCGTCAGGTCGAGAATGAGCTCAAGCGCGAAGGCAAGACGCCGGAAGATGAAGGGACGACAGAAGAACAGCTGCGCGCCGACTATCGCGGCATTGCCGAGCGCCGCGTGCGCCTTGGCCTCGTGCTCTCGAAGATCGGCCAGCAGAACGGCCTGGGGGTGACAGACGACGAACTGGAACGGGCGGTTGCCGCGCGTGCGCGCCGCTTCCCGGGACAGGAAGAGAAGGTCTTCCGGTATTATCGCGAGACGCCGCAGGCACTCGAGGAGATCCGCGCCCCCTTGTTCGAGGACAAGGTGATTGATTTCGTCGCCGAGTTGGCGAACGTCACGGATCGCAAGGTCGACCGCGCGACCCTGTTCATGGAACCCGACGACGCGTCCGAGAAGCTCGCGGCTGGTGAAAAGAAGAAGGAAAAGAAGGCAAAGCCAGAAGAGAAGCCTAAACCAAAGAAAAAGAAGGGTGATTGACAGGGAGGCACGTGATACCCACGTTCGCTAGAGTGAATCGGAGCCTCTGATGAAAGATCCGCGCGTTGTTATGAACACCCTGGTTCCTATGGTGGTTGAACAAACTGCCCGCGGCGAACGCGCTTATGACATTTACTCGCGGCTTCTGAAGGAGCGCATCATTTTCGTCACCGGCCCCATCGAGGACACGGTGGCGAGCCTGATCACGGCGCAGCTGCTGTTCCTCGAAGCGGAAAATCCGAAAAAAGAAATCGCGATGTACATCAATTCGCCGGGCGGCTGGGTGACATCGGGCCTCGCGATCTACGACACGATGCAATACATCCGCCCCGGCGTGCAGACGCTGTGCGTGGGGCAGGCGGCATCAGCCGCCTCGCTGCTGCTTTGTGCGGGTGCCAAAGGCCAGCGCTACAGCCTGCCCAATTCCCGCATCCTCGTTCACCAGCCCTCCGCCTCCTATCAGGGCCAGGCGGCCGACATCGCCCGGCACGCCCAGGAGATCGTCAAATTGAAACGGCGCCTGAACGACATTTACGCCAAGCACACGGGTCAGAAGCTCGAAACGATTGAGAAAGCCCTAGATCGGGACACCTACATGACGGCCGAGGAAGCCAAGACTTTTGGCCTGGTCGACGAGGTCTATTCCAGCCGCCCGACCCTCGATGAAGGGCCGGAAAGGCTTCGGCTGAAGGCGTAAAGTTCCGGCCGCGGACGCGTGAACCCCTTGAAGCATCAGGCCTTAAACAATTCTTGATCCGGTTGCCCCTATCGTGTCGAATACCGATTCGGGGGTAGCCGCTTCGCCAAGGGGTTGTTCTGGCGCGGTTTCTGCAAAGGCGTTCCTCGTGTGTTTGAGGACGGGACCTAGGGTCCTCAAGAGTTTCCAGGAGTGCCCATGAGCAAGTCGGGCGGCGGCGACAGCAAAAACACCCTCTATTGCTCGTTCTGCGGCAAGAGCCAGCACGAGGTGCGCAAGCTTATTGCGGGCCCGACCGTATTCATCTGCGATGAATGCGTCGAACTGTGCATGGAGATCATCCGCGAGGAGAACAAAACCTCCTTCATGAAGTCGCGCGAGGGCGTGCCTTCGCCCGGCGAGATCTTCAAAGTCCTCGACGACTATGTCGTTGGGCAGCAGCACGCCAAAAAGGTCATGGCGGTTGCGGTGCACAACCACTACAAGCGTATCAACAATGTCGGCAAATCCGGCGACGTCGAGCTGGCCAAATCGAACATCCTGCTGGTCGGCCCCACGGGTTGCGGCAAGACGCTGTTGGCGCAGACGCTGGCCCGCATCCTCGACGTGCCCTTCACGATGGCGGACGCCACGACACTGACCGAAGCCGGTTACGTTGGCGAGGACGTCGAGAACATCATCCTCAAGCTGCTGCAGAATGCCGACTACAATGTCGAGCGCGCGCAGCGCGGCATCGTCTATATCGACGAAGTCGACAAGATTTCCCGCAAGTCCGACAACCCGTCGATCACGCGCGACGTGTCGGGCGAGGGCGTACAGCAGGCGCTGCTCAAGATCATGGAAGGCACTGTTGCATCTGTGCCCCCGCAGGGCGGCCGCAAGCATCCGCAGCAGGAGTTCCTGCAGGTGGATACGACCAACATCCTTTTCATCTGCGGCGGCGCCTTTGCTGGCCTTGAGAAGATCATCTCTTCCCGCACGCAAGGCTCTTCGATGGGCTTTGGCGCCAATGTTCGCGCGGCCGATGACCGCACAACGGGTGAAATCCTGCGCGACGTCGAGCCGGAGGACCTGCTCAAGTTCGGGCTCATTCCGGAATTCATCGGCCGCCTGCCGATCATCGCTACGCTCGAAGACCTCGACAACGCGGCGTTGATCGAAATTCTCACGCGGCCGAAGAATGCGCTGGCCAAGCAGTATCAGCGCATGTTCGAGATGGAAGGCGTAAAGCTTCGCTTCCACGAGGATGCGTTGAACGCGATCGCGCGCAAGGCGATTGGCCGCAAAACGGGCGCCCGTGGCTTGCGTTCGATTCTGGAAGGCATCCTGCTCGAGACCATGTTCGAGCTGCCCAGCCTGAACGGCGTTCAGGAAGTTGTGATCACGCCCGATGTTGTCGAGGGCCGCGCGCGGCCGCTTTACACCTACAGCGACAAAGCCCAGGCGCGGGAGTCCACGGCGTCGTAGCACGCGCACGGCGAAGTGAACGCGGGCCGCAAGCGCCTGAAAATGCGGGCTCCGTAGCTCCTGCTAACATTACGAATCGTGGGCCAGGGGCCACAGCCTTACCGTTTCCCAGTCAAAGCCTTGAATCAGCCCTGATAGAGCCCCACGTTAATCCCCGTGATTTGGCGCGTTTGCGCTAGCTCAAGGCGGCGCGCGGCCACCCCTGGTATCAAGCGTAAAGAAGCTTCGTGCTAGGGTTTTCAGCTCAGGAGTACGACATGGCCGACAAGGATCTGACGGGAAAGCCGGAGGGCGGGGCCGAAACGCCGCCGGCGCCGAAGGACGCGGGGCAGATGGCGCCCGTGCTCCCGCTGCGCGACATCGTAGTTTTCCCCCACATGATCGTGCCGCTGTTCGTGGGCCGCGAGAAGTCCGTGCGCGCCCTCGAAGAAGTGATGAGCGACGAAAAGCAGATCCTGCTCCTCACCCAGAAGAACGCCGGCGAGGACGATCCGGCGGCCGATGGTCTTTATCGCGTCGGCACGCTCGCCACGGTCTTGCAATTGCTGAAATTGCCCGATCAGACGGTGCGAGTACTGGTCGAAGGGAAGCAGCGCGCCCGCGTGAAAGCATTTGCGCCGCGCACCGATTTCTTCCAGGCGGTCATCGAGAAGATCGAAGACGACAAGGGCGAGCAAAGCGAAATCGAAGCGCTGACCCGCACGGTCAAGACCAATTTCGAGCAGTACATCAAGCTGAACAAGAAAATTCCGGCGGAGACGCTGGCCTCCGTCGCCCAGATCGACGATGCGGCCAAGCTCGCCGATACGGTGGCCTCGCACCTGACGGTGAAAATTTCCGACCGCCAGCAGCTCCTGGAAATGCTGAACACGACCGAGCGGCTCGAGCGCGTGCTAGCGCTGATCGAGAGCGAGGTCAGCGTGCTTCAGGTCGAGCGCAAGATCCGTTCCCGCGTCAAGCGCCAGATGGAGAAGACGCAGCGCGAGTACTATCTGAACGAGCAGCTGAAGGCGATCCAGAAAGAGCTTGGTGAAGGCGAGGAAGGCCGCGACGAGCTCAACGAGCTGGAAGAGCGTATCAAAAAGACCAAGTTATCGAAAGAAGCGCGCGAGAAGGCGATGGCCGAGCTGAAGAAGCTGCGGCAGATGTCGCCCATGTCGGCGGAAGCCACCGTCGTGCGCAATTACCTCGACTGGCTGCTGTCGCTGCCCTGGGGCAAGAAGTCGAAAATCAAGAAGGATATCGGCAACGCCGAAACGGTGCTGAACGAAGACCACTACGGTCTGGAGAAGGTCAAGGAACGCATCTTGGAATACCTCGCGGTGCAGCAGCGCGCGGGCAAGATGAAGGGCCCAATCCTTTGCCTCGTTGGTCCGCCCGGTGTCGGCAAGACCTCCCTCGGCAAGTCGATCGCGCGGGCCACGGGCCGCGAGTTCGTGCGCATGTCGCTCGGCGGTGTGCGTGACGAGGCCGAGATCCGCGGTCACCGCCGCACCTATATCGGTTCCATGCCCGGCAAGATCATCCAGTCGATGAAGAAGGCGAAGAGCGCCAATCCGCTCTTCCTGCTCGACGAGGTCGATAAGCTTGGCGCCGACTGGCGCGGCGATCCGTCTGCGGCGCTGTTGGAAGTGCTAGACCCCGAGCAGAACCACACCTTCAACGATCACTATCTCGAGGTCGATTTCGATCTTTCGGATGTGATGTTCATCACCACGGCCAACACACTGCGCATGCCGCAGCCTTTGATGGACCGCATGGAGATCATCCGCATCCCCGGCTACACCGAGGATGAGAAGATCGAGATCGCCAAGCGGCATTTGATCCCGAAGCAGCTGAAGGCGCACGGGCTCAAGGACGAAGAGTGGAAAATCACGGACGATGCCCTGCGCGATCTCATCCGTTATTACACACGCGAGGCGGGCGTCCGTAATCTCGAGCGCGAAGTGGCGAACCTCGCGCGCAAGGCTGTAAAGGATATCGTCTCGGGCAAGTACACGGCGATCGAGCTGACGCCGTCCAATCTCGGCGACTATTCTGGCGTGCGGAAATTCCGCTATGGCGAAGTCGAGACCGAGGACAATGTCGGCGTGGTCACCGGTCTCGCCTGGACCGAAGTGGGCGGCGAGACGCTCACCATCGAATCCGTCATGCTGCCGGGTAAGGGCCGCATGCAGGCGACCGGCAAACTCGGGGACGTGATGAAGGAATCCGTAGATGCCGCGCGCTCCTATGTGCGCAGCCGCGCGACTTCTTTCGGCATCAAGCCGCCTATGTTCGACAAGAAGGACATTCACGTGCATGTGCCTGAAGGCGCGCAACCCAAGGATGGTCCGTCGGCCGGCGTCGCCATGGCGACCTCGATCATCTCGGTGCTGACCGGTATTCCCATACGGCGCGATGTCGCCATGACGGGCGAAATAACGCTTCGCGGCCGCATTCTGCCGATCGGCGGCCTCAAGGAGAAGTTGCTGGCGGCGCTGCGCGCAGGGCTGAAGGTGGTCATCATCCCGGCCGAGAACGAAAAGGACCTGGCCGAGATCCCCGACAACGTGAAGAAGGGTCTTGAGATCAAGCCGGTGGCCACTATGGACGACGTGGTGAGGTTCGCGCTGGTGCGCCAGCCAGTGCCGATCACTTGGGAGGAGCCCGAGGAGGCGGCCGTTCCGCCGCCCTCGGCGGACGAAACCCCGGGCGACGACGCCGTCATTACCCACTGAATTGATGAGACCCCCACCCAACCCTCCCCCTTTAGGGGGGGGAAGATTTATGACGAGACTGCTTCCTCCCCCTGAAAGGGCGAGGCTAGGAGGGGGTCAACTATCGCATTCCCCAGCCATTGCGCGGCTTTCGCTGAGCTTTAGCCCTAAAGAATCAGAGATTTCTTGGGGTTTTCGGCTTTACGGCGCTTCGGAAGCGGCCGTAAAGTCCGCGGAATACGGGGAGATTCGCCCCGGACCAGGAGAGAACGCCCGTGAACAAGAACGATCTGATTTCCCATCTGGCCGAGCGTACCGGTCTTTCCAAGACGGACGCGCAAAAGGCCGTAGACGGCGTGTTCGATGCCATCACAGACGCGCTCAAGCGGGGCGATGAGGTCCGCATAACGGGCTTTGGGGTCTTCGCGGTATCGCACCGTGCTGGCGGCAAAGGGCGCAATCCTCAGACAGGCGCCGTCATCGACATCAAACCCTCCAAGGCCCCGCGTTTCAGGGCCGGCAAGCCGCTGAAGGACGCGTTGAACTAATCCTCCTCCCCCTAAAAGGGGGAGGAAGCGAGTGCGACGCAGTCGGGCGAGCAGGTGGGGGTCTATGACCCCTCCCTAACCCTCCCGCCTACGCCAAGGCTACGGCGGGCGAGAGTGCGCTCACTCGGCCGCCGGAGCTTCAGCGAAGGCGGCCCCTTCCAGGGGAGGGAATTTCTTGTCCTTGCTATAAGTGCCCACACGGGCGGTTAGCTCAGCGGTAGAGCACTTCGTTTACACCGAAGGGGTCGGCGGTTCGAAACCGTCACCGCCCACCAGCCTTCGCTGCGCAGCAGCGGCGGCTGCCGCGCCGTAGCGCGTAAGCGCGAAGGCGGGCTGGTAATGGGTTCGCGCAGCTTCGGCTCGGCAAGCCGGCCATCGTAAAGTGCGTAGGCGGACTGGGCAAGAGGGTGAGATAATGCGTCTTGTCGGCATCATCGTTATTGCGGCCCTGGCATTCGCGGCATCCGCAGTTGCGCACGAGATCTTCTCAGAGTCGCCTAGCGCGAATCCACCCGCGCCATCCAAGCCCGATTACGTCGCCTACGACCAGCCGGTCATCGCCCTTACCCACGCCGAGATTATAGACGGCACGGGTGCCGCCCCCACTTACGACCAGACGCTGATCGTCGATCATGGCCGCATCCAAGCGGTTGGCCCATCCGCCACGCTTGCCGCGCCGGCGGGTGCCACGGTCATCGATGCCCGCGGCATGACGCTGATGCCCGGTCTCGTCATGGTCCACGAGCATCTCTTCTATCCTATGGGTAAGGGAAACTATGACGAGCTGCTCTACAGTTTCCCCAGGCTCTATCTTGCTGGCGGCACGACGACGATGCGCACCGGCGGCTCGATGGACGGCTATGGCGACATCGAGTTGAAGCACGCCATTGAGGCGGGAAAAGAAATCGGCCCCGATCTTGATGTGACCGCGCCCTATCTCAACGGGCCTGGCCTGCCGATCCTCAAGGTGCACGTGCTGCAGGACGCGGCGGACGCCACGCGCACGGTCAATTATTGGGCGGACGAGGGCGCGACCTCATTCAAGACCTATATCAACATCACGCGCGCCGAGCTCGCGGCCGTGGTCAAGGCCGCGCACAGACGCGGGCTGAAGGTCACGGGGCACCTTTGCTCCGTCACTTATCGCGAAGCGGCCGGACACGGCATCGACAACCTCGAGCACGGTTTCGCGGTGATGACGGATTTCATAAAGGAAAAGAAGCCGGACGAGTGTCCGGCAAAGTCCTCGACCGCCTCGCTTGCCGAGCTCGACATAAGCAGTCCCGAAGTAAAGGGCCTGATGGATTTTCTTATCGTGCATCACGTGGCTATCACGTCCACGCTTACCGTGTTCGAGACCTTTACCCCCGGCCGGCCCGAAGCACCGGAAGCCGCGCGTGCGCTCCTCATCCCGCAACTGCGCAAGGCCTACGAAGATCAGTGGACCAAGATCCAACATCCCGAAAGGCCGGGCCCCTGGTCGAGCGTTTTTCCCAAGCTGATGCAGCTCGAGAAGATGTTTGCGGACGCCGGCGGCACGTTGCTCGCAGGCACCGATCCGACCGGTTACGGCGGTGTCGTGCCAGGCTATTCCGCGAAACGCCAAGTCGAATTGCTGGTCGAAGCGGGTTTCAGCTTTCCACAAGCGCTCAAGATTTCCACGCTGAACGGCGCGCGCTTTTTGGGCCGCGACCGCGACGTGGGCAGTATTGAGGCTGGCAAGCGCGCGGATCTCATTCTCGCTGCGGGGGATCCCGCGAAAGACGCAACGGCAATCGAGAAGGTGGAGTTGGTCTTCAAGGCAGGTGTTGGCTATCGCCCTGACGCAATCATGACACCCCTGAAAGGCACCGTTGGGCTATATTGATGTGGGTGGGCTGGAATATTTCGGGGCTGCGATGAAACTGCTTCTCGCCGTTGCTGCCATTTCGCTTACGTTGACGCTCGCCGCATGCGGCGGCAGCTATGCCTGGGACGGCACCTATCGCGGCCCCCCGCGAGGCATGCGCGGCGATCCCAGCGGTACGGTCGCAGGCATCAAACAGTTACAGGGTTACGATGCAAACAAGGACGGCATGCTCACGCGGGCGGAACTTGATGCGCAGCTGAGGAAGGACTTCGCGGCTGCCGACCATGACCACAACGGCACGTTGGATGCCCGCGAAGCGCAGGACGAGAACGACCGCCGCTATAAGGAAAGCGGCACGCAGTATTCACCGGTGCTCGATTGGAACCAGGATGGTGTCATCGATTTCAATGAGTTCGCAGGTGGCACGCGCTCGCTGTTCGATCAGCTCGACGACGATCACGACGGTGTACTGTCGGGCAACGAGTTCAAGCCGCCGCGCGGGCCGCAACTGGAAGAGGAGCGCAAGCCGACGCCGCTTCCCCGCAGCAACATGCGCTGATCGTCGCCACCGCTTACGTTTGCCCTCATGCTTCGATCCGCCTACGCTAAAGCTTCGGCGGACGAGTGTTGCTATCTGATCCGCCGCAGCCTTGGCGAGGGCGGACACGCTCAGCATGATGGCTCAACAAAAAGCCTCACCCTGAGCTTGTCGAAGGGTGAGTCCGCTTCGCTTGACAGCATGTTGGGGGCCGCTTAGACCGGCCCTCTTTCGCGATGCCTGCGTCAAATTGGCAGGTCGCGCGGGGGCGTAGCTCAGTTGGTTAGAGCGCCGGCCTGTCACGCCGGAGGTCGCGGGTTCGAGCCCCGTCGCTCCCGCCAGCCTTCGCAAGCGAAGCGCGCGAAGGATGTCACGCCGTAGCCCAACGGGCGAAGGCGGACCGGTTGCCGCTTGCTTCGGCTTGGCAAGCCATTCTTGCAACCGAAATCCTCAACCTCGCACGCGCCATGAGCTGTGGAATCGCGCACAAACGCGCGTTGCAACGAGGGGCACGACCACTATACTGCGCGCGCGAAATCCTCGCGATTTTCGTGGTTTTTCCGGCGTGTCTGGTTTCCGGCGCGCTCCTGAAAAAGACGGTTGTGGTGGCCGATGGAAGCGATGCTGCTCGAGTACCTGCCGATCCTGATTTTCATCGGGATTGCGGGCGCCATTGGCCTTGCGCTGCTGGTCATCCCGTTCCTGATCGCACCCTCGAAACCCGACCCGGAGAAACTTTCCGCTTACGAATGCGGTTTCAACGCGTTCGACGACGCACGCATGAAATTCGACGTACGCTATTACCTCGTCTCCATTCTTTTCATCATCTTCGACCTTGAAGTTGCGTTCCTGTTCCCGTGGGCGGTCGCGCTCAAGGACATCGGCTTCTACGGTTTCTGGTCGATGATGGTATTTCTGGGCGTACTCACCATCGGCTTCATCTATGAGTGGCGGAAGGGGGCGCTCGAATGGCAGTGATTGCTCCCGCGCGGCCGGATGTTGCAGCCCCCAACGATCCTTACGCCAAGGTGATGGGCGAGGAGTTCAGTCATCGGGGCTATCTCACCGCGCGCGCCGATGAACTGATCACCTGGGCGCGCACCGGCTCGCTCATGTGGATGACGTTCGGGCTCGCCTGCTGCGCCGTCGAGATGATGCAGGCCTCCATGCCGCGTTACGACCTCGAGCGTTTCGGTTTCGCGCCGCGCGCCAGCCCTCGCCAGTCCGACGTGATGATCGTTGCCGGCACACTGTGCAACAAGATGGCGCCGGCGCTCCGCAAGGTTTACGACCAGATGCCGGAGCCGCGCTACGTGATCTCGATGGGCAGTTGCGCCAATGGCGGCGGCTATTATCACTATTCCTATTCGGTGGTGCGCGGCTGCGACCGCATCGTGCCAGTCGATATTTATGTTCCGGGGTGCCCACCAACGGCCGAGGCGCTCGTCTACGGGGTCATGCTTCTGCAGCGGAAAATCCGCCGCACTGGCACCATCGAAAGGTGAGCGGCCATGGCCCAAACGCTGCAACAATTGGGAGAGCACATTGCGGCTGCGCTGCGGGCGCCGACCGCGTTCTCGATTGCCTTCAACGAGCTTACCGTCACCTCTGACGTTCCCAATCTCATTCGCACGCTCGCCTATCTGCGCGATGCCCCCAATTGCCGCTTTTTGCTTCTCATCGACATCACAGGTGTGGACTATCCCAACCGCGAAAAGCGCTTCGACGTCGTCTATCACCTGCTGTCGGTTCATTTGAACCAGCGCATCCGCGTGAAAGTGCAGACCGACGAGCAGACGCCCGTGCCGTCTTGTACGGGCTTATGGCCGGGCGCCAATTGGTTCGAGCGCGAAGCCTTCGACATGTACGGGATCCTGTTCTCCGATCATCCCGACATGCGGCGCATCCTCACCGATTATGGCTTTTCCGGTTATCCGCTGCGCAAGGATTTCCCGCTCACCGGCTTCGTCGAACTCAGATACGACGATGAGCAGAAGCGCGTCGTCTACGAGCCCGTGCAGCTCGTGCAGGAATTCCGCAACTTCGAATTCATGAGCCCGTGGGAAGGCGCGAAATACATTCTTCCTGGCGACGAGAAGGCCAAGAAATGACTCTGTCGCCGGCATCACCCCCCTTCCGTCCGGCTTTGCTCCGCTTCGCCGGACACCTTCCCCCACAAGGGGGGAAGGAGGGTTACGCTTTGTTTTTCCTCCCCCCTTGTGGGGGAGGATGCCCCGTAGGGCCAGGAGGGGGGTGCTCGCGATGACAGACGCACCTGCCGCCGAAAGAAACTTCAATATCAATTTCGGGCCACAGCATCCTGCTGCGCACGGCGTTCTCAGGCTCGTGCTTGAGCTCGACGGCGAAGTGGTCAAGCGTGTCGATCCGCATATCGGTCTCTTGCATCGCGGCACCGAGAAGCTGATCGAGCACAAAACGTATCTGCAGGCGAACGGCTATTTCGACCGGCTGGATTACGTGGCGCCCATGAACCAGGAGCACGCCTTCTGCCTTGCGCAGGAGAAACTGTTGGGTCTGAAGGTGCCGCCGCGTGGGCAATACATTCGCGTGCTCTATTGCGAGATCGGCCGCCTCCTTAATCATCTGCTGCAGATCACCACACAGGCGATGGATGTGGGCGCGCTCACCCCGCCGCTATGGGGCTTCGAAGAGCGCGAGAAGCTGATGATCTTCTATGAGCGCGTTTCGGGCTCGCGCATGCACGCGAATTATTTCCGATGCGGGGGCGTGCGGCTCGATATGCCGGAGGGCTTGGCCGAAGATATCTACAAATTCTGCGAAACGTTTCCCAAGGTGGTGGACGATATCGACGAGCTGCTGACGGAAAACCGCATCTTCAAACAGCGCAACGTAGACATCGGCGTGGTGACGAAGGAACAGGCCCTGGCCTGGGGTTTTTCCGGCGTCATGCTGCGCTCGACCGGTTACGCCTGGGACTTGCGGCGCGCGCAGCCCTATGAATGTTACAACGATCTCGTTTTTCAAATCCCGGTGGGCAAGAACGGCGACAATTACGACCGTTATCTGATGCGCATGGAAGAAATGCGCCAGGCCACCAAGATCATGAAACAGTGCATCGAGAAGATGCCGAAGGGGCCTGTGTCGGTCACCGACGGCAAGGTCGTGCCACCCCGCCGCGACGAGATGAAGCGCTCGATGGAAGCGCTCATCCATCACTTCAAGCTCTACACCGAAGGCTATCACGTCCCAGCGGGCGAGGTTTACGCGGCCGTCGAAGCGCCCAAGGGCGAATTCGGCGTCTATCTGGTGTCGGACGGCTCGAACCGCGCCTATCGCTGCAAGATCCGCGCGCCGTCGTATCCGCATCTGCAGGCCATGGACTGGATCGCGCGCGGCCACATGGTCGCCGATATTTCCGCCGTGCTGGGTTCCCTCGATATCGTCTTCGGGGAGATCGACCGGTGAGCCTCCGTCGTCTTGCCGAGAAGCAGCCCGCGTCCTTCGCCTTCACGAAGGTAAATCAGGCGTGGGCGGAAGCTGAGATCAAGAAATATCCCGAAGGCCGCGCGCCCAGCGCGGTGATCTCGCTGCTGTGGCGCGGGCAGGAGCAGGAAGGCTGGGTGACGAAGCCGATGATCGAGTACGTGGCCAACATACTCGGCATGCCGTTCATTCGCGTGCTGGAAGTGGCGACGTTCTACACGATGTTTCATCTGCATCCGGTGGGCGAACACGTGGTGTGGGTTTGCACCACGACGCCATGCTGGCTCGCGGGTTCGGACGCGGTTGTTGCCGCCTGCAAGAAACACGTTGCGCCCAGGCCCGACACGATTTCCGCCGACGGAAAATTCTCCTGGCTGGAAGCCGAATGTCTTGGCGCCTGCGTGAACGCGCCGATGGTGCAGATCGGCAAGGATTTTTACGAAGACCTCGACGGACCAAAGACCGAAAAGATTCTGGAAGCGCTCCGCCGCGGCGAGAAAATCAAACCTGGCCCCCAGAACAAGCGCCGCTCGTCGGAGCCCGCGGGCGGTCTCACCACGTTGAAAGAGGTGCAGTCGTGATTGCGATCGCACCCCCCTCCTGGCCCTGCGGGCCATCCTCCCCCACAAGGGGGGAGGAGAAGAATTGCCTTCCCCCCTTGTGGGGGAAGGTGTCGCGCCGAAGTGCGAAGCACGAAGGCGGGACGGAAGGGGGGTGTCATGCTCCCCGATAAAGACCGGATCTTCACCAACCTCTACGGCTTGCACGATTGGGGCTTGGAAGGCGCGCGCAAACGCGGCTGCTGGGACGGCACCAAGGCCATCATCGACAAGGGTCAGGACTGGATCATCGACTCTGTGAAAAAGTCCGGTCTGCGCGGGCGCGGCGGGGCGGGTTTTCCCACCGGCCTCAAATGGTCGTTCATGCCCAAAGAGGTGAAGGAGCGGCCGCATTATCTCGTGGTCAATGCCGATGAGTCCGAGCCCGGCACCTGCAAAGACCGCGACATCATGCGGCACGAGCCGCATCTTCTGATCGAAGGATGTCTGATCGCATCCTTCGCCATGCGGGCGCATGTCTGCTTCATCTATATCCGCGGTGAATTCATCCGCGAGCGCGAGAACCTGCAGGCCGCGGTCGATCAGGCCTATGCCGCCAAGCTGATCGGCAAGAACAACATCCACGGTTGGGATTTCGACATCGTCGTGCATCACGGTGCGGGCGCTTATATCTGCGGCGAGGAAACGGCGCTGCTGGAAAGCCTCGAAGGCAAGAAGGGTCTGCCGCGCCTCAAGCCGCCGTTCCCCGCCAATGTCGGCGTCTATGGCTGTCCTTCGACCGTGAACAATGTGGAGTCCATCGCGGTCGTGCCGGTCATTCTCAGGCGCGGGCCCGAATGGTTTGCCGCTATCGGCCGTCCCAACAACACCGGCACCAAGGTGTTCTGCATCTCCGGCCACGTGAACCAGCCCTGCAACGTGGAAGACGAAATGGGCATTCCGATGAAGGAGCTCATCGAGCGCCATGCGGGCGGCGTGCGCGGCGGCTGGGACAATTTGTTGGCCGTCATTCCGGGCGGCGCCTCGGTGCCGCTGATCCCGAAAGACGTCTGCGACACCGTGCTGATGGATTTCGATTCACTGAAAAACGTGCAGTCGGGCCTTGGCACGGCTGCCGTCATCGTCATGGACAAATCCACCGACATCGTGCGCGCCATCGCGCGGCTGGCCCAGTTCTACAAGCACGAGAGTTGCGGCCAGTGCACACCATGCCGCGAAGGCACCGGCTGGATGATGCGCGTGATGTACCGGCTCGTCGAAGGCAATGCCAAGTCTGCCGAGATCGATCAGCTGATCGAAGTGACGAAAGAAGTGGAGGGCCACACCATCTGCGCGCTGGGCGATGCGGCGGCGTGGCCCATTCAGGGCTTGGTGCGCCACTTCCGGCCCGAGCTGGAACGACGCATTAGCGCGCGCAAGGCAGGCCGTCCCGTGTTGATGGCGGCGGAGTGAGCGCCATGCCAAAGCTCATCATTAGCCCCTTCTTGTCATGGCCCGGCTTGTCCGGGCCATCCATCCGGCGCGTGTCCACGCGCCGATTGAATCCTTCGTCACCTGGGTGGCCCGCATTCGCGGGCCATGACAATCGTGGTGCTGCCGATGCCTAAGCTCATCATCGACGGCAAGGAAATGGAGTTCGACGCAGGCCTGACGCTGCTGCAGGCATGTGAGCAGGCGGGCGCCGAAATCCCGCGCTTTTGCTATCACGAGCGGCTCTCCGTCGCCGGCAATTGCCGCATGTGTTTGGTGGAATGGGTAGGCTCGCCTAAGCCACAGGCGTCCTGTGCGTTGCAGGTGAAGGATCTGCCGCCTTCGAAGGACGGCACACCCGCGCGTATCAATACGAATTCCGAGGTTGCGCGGCGCGCGCGCGAAGGCGTGATGGAATTCCTGCTGATCAATCATCCGCTCGATTGCCCGATCTGCGATCAGGGCGGCGAATGTGATTTGCAGGATCAGGCCATGGGCTATGGCCGCGCGGACTACAACCGTTTTTGGGAGAACAAGCGCGCGGTCGAAGACAAATACATGGGGCCGCTGGTCAAGACGATCATGACCCGCTGCATCCAGTGTACGCGCTGCGTGCGCTTCGCCACCGAAGTGGCGGGCGTGCCCGATTTGGGCGCGACGGGCCGCGGCGAGGACATGGAAATCGTCACCTATCTCGACAAGGCGCTGGGCTCGGAGTTATCGGCCAACGTCATCGACCTTTGCCCGGTGGGCGCGCTGACGTCGAAGCCCTATGCCTTCGTCGCGCGGCCGTGGGAATTGCGCAAAACGGAATCCATCGACGTGATGGACGCGCTGGGCTCCAACATCCGCGTGGACACGCGTGGGCGCGAAGTGATGCGCGTGCTGCCGCGCACGCACGAAGGCGTCAACGAGGAATGGATTTCCGACAAAACGCGCTATGCCTGCGATGGGCTGAAACGCCAGCGCCTCGACACGCCATATATAAGGAAGGGCGGCAAGCTCGAGCCCGCGAGCTGGAGCGAAGCTTTCTCGGCAATCGCCGCCAAACTGAAACCGGCGAAACCGGAAAAGATCGCGGCCATCGTGGGTGACCTGGCCGCCGCTGAGGAAGTGAAGGCGCTCAAGGACTTCATGCAGAAGCTTGGTGTCAAGAATCTCGACTGCCGACAGGATGGCGCGAAAGTCGGGGGCGGGCCCCGGCAGGGCTATCTCTTCAATTCGACGATCGCGGGCATTGAAGCCGCCGACGCGATCCTGTTGATCGGCACGAATCCGCGTTGGGAAGCGCCAGTGCTGAATGCGCGCATCCGCAAGACGTGGCTTGCGAGTGGATTGAAAGTCGCCAATGTCGGCGTGCCCTACGATCTCACCTATCCGGTGCAGCAATTGGGTACGAGCGCGAACGTGCTGGAAGCAATCGCCAAAGGCTCGCACGATTTCGCCAATGTTCTGAAAGACGCAAAGCGCCCCATGCTGATTGTCGGACAAGGTGCGCTGGCGCGGCGCGATAGTGCCGCCATACTGAAACTCGCGGCGAAGATCGCCTCCGCCACTGGCATGATCGGGCCCGCCGGAAGCGCTGCCGAAGGCGGCTGGAACGGATTCAACGTGCTGCACACGGCGGCCAGCTGCGTGGGCGCGCTCGATCTCGGCTTCCTGCCTGCGCAAGGCGGGCGTGATATGGCCGGCATTCTCGATGGCGCGGCAAAGGGTGAGATCGATATCGTTTATCTGCTCGGCGCCGACGAAATCGACACGGCAAAGCTTGGCAAGGCCTTTGTGATTTATCAGGGCACGCACGGCGATGCGGGTGCGCATCGCGCCGATGTCGTGCTGCCTGGCGCGGCGTACACCGAAAAGTCCAGCCTCTACGTCAACACGGAAGGCCGCGTGCAGCTGGCCAACCGCGCGAGTTTCCCGCCCGGCGACGCGAAAGAGGATTGGGCCATCCTGCGCGCGCTATCGGAAGTTGCTGGGCAAAAACTTCCTTACGACACGATCGACGAATTGCGTGCCGCCATCGTCAAGGACGCGCCGCATTTCGCTGCGCGCGATGTGGCGGCCGTGCAGCCGGGCGCGGACCCCGCAATATGGAATGCCATCGGTACTGAAGGCGCGCTCGATGCCGCACCATTGAAAAGCCCAATCGCCGATTTTTATCTGACCAACCCAATCGCGCGCGCGAGCGAAACCATGGCCGAGTGCAGCCGCATCTATGTCCGCGGCGCGCAAATGGCGGCGGAGTAGGCGATGATCTTCCTCCAAGCCTTCCAGAGCATAGGCCTCCCCTACGAATGGGCGTGGCTGTTTAGTCAGGTGCTCACCATAGTCATCCTGATGGTGAGCCTGCTGCTTTGGCTTGCCTACATCCTGCTGGCCGATCGCAAGATCTGGGCGGCGGTGCAGATCCGCCGTGGGCCCAACGTCGTGGGCGCATTCGGCCTGCTGCAAAGTTTCGCCGACTTTTTCAAATTCGCGCTGAAAGAAGCCATCATTCCCGCAGGCGCCAACAAGGGCGTGTTTCTGCTGGCGCCGCTGGTCACTTTCGTCCTGGCCATGGCCGCGTGGGCTGTGGTGCCGCTGGCTGATGGTTGGGTGGTGGCCGATATCAATGTCGGCATCCTTTATCTCTTCGCCATCTCGTCGCTGGGGGTCTACGGCATCATCATGGGCGGCTGGGCGTCTAACTCGAAATACGCGTTCCTGGGCAGTCTGCGCTCGGCCGCACAGATGGTCTCTTACGAGGTCTCCATCGGCTTCATCTTGATTACGGTCCTGTTGTACGCGGGCTCGCTCAACCTTTCCGACATCGTGCGCGCGCAAGAACACGGGTGGTTCGTGTTCTCGATCCTGTTTCCGATGTTCATCCTCTTCTTTGTTTCGGCACTGGCCGAAACCAACCGCCCGCCCTTCGATCTGCCGGAAGCGGAATCCGAGCTCGTGGCGGGCTTCATGGTAGAATATTCGTCGACGCCGTTCCTGCTGTTTCAGATCGGCGAATATCTCAACATCGTACTGATGTGCGCGATGGCCTCGATCCTGTTCTTCGGCGGCTGGCTGCCGCCGGTCGATGTGTGGCCACTCAACGCTATTCCCGGCGTCATCTGGCTGGTGATTAAGATCTGGGTGTTTTTCTTTCTCTTCGCCATGGTGAAAGCCATCGTCCCGCGCTACCGCTACGACCAGCTGATGCGTCTTGGCTGGAAGGTGTTCCTGCCGATCTCGCTGTTCTGGGTGGCGGCAACCGCCGGCTACCTTCTCTACATGGACAAACTGCGGGGGATGGGATCATGACAGTGCTCCGCTCGCTGCGCGCGATCTTTCTCTGGGAATTTGTCGACGGGCTCATCCTCGGGATGAAGTATTTCTTCAAGCCGAAGGCGACGCTGAACTATCCGTTCGAGAAGGGCGCGCTATCCCCGCGCTTTCGCGGTGAGCATGTTCTGCGCCGTTATCCCAACGGCGAAGAGCGCTGCATCGCCTGCAAATTGTGTGAGGCGATCTGCCCCGCGCAGGCCATCACCATAGAGGCCGAGCCGCGGGCCGACGGCAGCCGCCGCACCACGCGCTACGACATCGACATGGTGAAATGCATCTATTGCGGGCTGTGCCAGGAATCCTGCCCGGTGGACGCCATCGTCGAAGGCCCCAACTTCGAATTCGCCACCGAGGACCGCGAAGAACTCTACTACAACAAGGCCAAGCTGCTCGCCAACGGCGACCGCTGGGAACGTGAAGTCGCCAAGAATCTCGAACTGGACGCACCATACAGATGAGCCTTTCCCGAGCTACGACCTCCCCCCTTGTGGGGAGGTTGCGAGCGCAATGCGCGAGCGGGTGGGGGGCGGTGGCAGCCGTGGCCCCCCACCCGATCCTGCTTCGCGCCTGCGCGCTACGCAGGATCGGCCTCCCCACAAAGGGGGAGGCGAAAGAGTAGCGGGATGCTCCAAGCGATTGCATTCTATCTCTTTTCCACGGTGATGATTGGCGCGGCCTTTCTGGTCGTGGCGGCGCGCAATCCCGTGCATTCTGTGCTGTTCCTGATCCTGGCTTTCTTCAACGCGGCCGCGTTGTTCGTGCTGCTGGGCGCCGAGTTTCTCGCCATGATTTTGGTCGTCGTTTATGTGGGCGCGGTTGCCGTGCTGTTCCTTTTCGTGGTGATGATGCTCGACATCGATTTCGCCGAATTGCGCCAGGGCTTCCTTAATTACCTGCCGCTCGGCGGCCTGGTGGCGCTGGCCTTCCTGTCCGAGCTCGTCGTCGTGCTTGCCGGTTGGGCGTTGGGCGGTTCGCTGGCGATTGCGCATCCTACGCCCGAGGGCGCAGCGAATACGGAAGCAATAGGGCGCATCCTCTACACGGATTACATTTTCTATTTCCAGACTGCGGGCCTAATCCTGCTGGTCGCCATGATTGGCGCCATCGTGCTGACGCTCCGGCACAAAGAAGGCGTCAAGCGCCAGTCCGTCTGGCGGCAGGTGATGCGCGATCCGAAGGAAGCCGTCACGCTGGTTGATGCAAAACCGGGGCAGGGGGTCGGGCCATGAGAAGCATGTTGTTGCTCACGCCCCCCACCCGCCTCGGGCTCGCGCCCTCGGCACCCTCCCCGCGTTGGGGGAGGGGAAAACCCGTTGCAACACCGCTTTTCACCTCCCCCCACGCGGGGAGGTCGAAGCGCGAAGCGCTTCGGGTGGGGGGAAAGGCAGGGCGCCCATGACCATCGGCCTTGGCCATTATCTGACGGTTGCGGCGATCCTGTTCACCATCGGCGTGTTCGGCATTTTCATCAACCGCAAGAACGTCATCGTCATCCTGATGTCGATCGAGCTCATCCTGCTCGCGGTCAACATCAATCTGGTCGCATTTTCGTCGTTCCTCGGCGATCTCACGGGGCAGGTGTTCGCGCTGTTCGTGCTCACTGTCGCTGCCGCCGAGGCCGCCATCGGCCTCGCCATTCTCGTCGTCTATTTCCGCAACCGCGGCACCATCGCGGTTGAGGACATCAATCTGATGAAGGGCTAGGCGATGACATATGTGATTGCTATCGTCTTCCTGCCCCTGCTGGGCTTTCTGATTGCGGGGCTCATGGGCCGCGAGATCGGCGCCCGCGCGTCGGAAATCGTCACCACGCTGCTGTTGTTCGTCTCCGCAGCCCTGTCGTGTTTCACGTTTTATCAAGTAGCCTTGCTGGGCCACGTCGAAACGATAGTTCTCGGCCAATGGCTGTCGTCAGGCAATCTCCACATCGACTGGGCGATTAAGCTGGATACGCTGACGGCGGTGATGCTGGTCGTTGTCACCGGCGTCTCCTCGCTCGTGCATCTCTATTCCATCGGCTATATGGCCGGCGACGAAGGCCGCCCGCGCTTCTTTGCGTTCCTCTCGCTCTTCACCTTCGCCATGTTGATGCTGGTGACAGCCAACAATTTCCTGCAAACGTATTTCGGCTGGGAAGGTGTCGGCCTCGCGTCCTATCTGCTGATCGGGTTCTGGTACAAGCGTCCATCCGCCAACGCCGCCGCTATCAAGGCCTTCATCGTCAACCGCATCGGCGATTTCGGTTTCATTCTTGGCATCTTCGGCATCTTCTGGATGTTCGGCACGCTCGACTTCGATGCCGTGTTCGCGGCGGCGCCCGCTATGGCCGGCAAGACCTTCGCCTTCGCGGGCTATCAGGTCGGCATTCTCAACGCGCTCTGCTTGCTTCTCTTCGTCGGCGCGATGGGCAAGTCGGCGCAGCTGTTCCTGCACACCTGGCTGCCCGACGCGATGGAAGGCCCGACGCCCGTTTCCGCGCTGATCCACGCTGCCACCATGGTGACGGCCGGTGTGTATCTGGTCTGCCGCTGCTCGCCCATGTTCGAATACGCGCCGTTTGCTCTCGACGTCGTGACCTTCATCGGCGCCTCGACCGCGTTATTCGCGGCCTCGGCCGGCCTGTTCCAGAACGACATCAAGCGCGTCATCGCGTACTCGACCTGCTCGCAACTTGGCTACATGTTCTTCGCTGCCGGCGTCTCGGCCTATGGCGCCGGCATGTTCCATCTGTTCACCCATGCCTTCTTCAAGGCGCTGCTGTTCCTTGGCGCGGGCTCGGTGATCATCGCGCTGCATCACGAGCAGGACATGCGCAAGATGGGCGGGCTCTTCAAGCATCTGCCGATCACCTGGCTGATGATGTTGATCGGTACGGTGTCGCTGACCGGCCTGGGTCTGCCCGTGATCGGTATCGGCGCTGCCGGCTTCTATTCCAAGGACATCATTCTGGAATCGGCCTACGCCGCGCATACCGGCATGGGCAATTTCGCCTTCGCGCTTGGAGTGTTCTCGGCCTTCATGACGGCGTTCTATTCCTGGCGGCTGATGTTCATGACTTTCCACGGGGAGTTCAAAGGCGACACGCATGCCCTCGATCACATCCATGAATCGCCGGTGATGATGCTCGCGCCGTTGATCGTGCTTTCCATCGGCGCGCTGTTCGCAGGCGCGGTCTTCCAGGACATGTTCGTGGGCGGCATGCACGAGCAGTTTTGGAAAAATTCACTCTCCGTACTCGCAACCCACCCCGCGCTCGCCAATGCGCATCACGCGCCGGAATGGGTGGAGTTCGCGCCCTTCATTGCCGCGCTCATCGGCCTTGCGGTCGCCTATTACTATTACATCCTGCATCCCGAGCTGCCGCCACGCATGGCCGCGCGCCGCGGGCTTACCTATCTCTTCCTCTACAACAAATGGTATTTCGACGAGATCTACGATTTCCTCTTCGTGCGGCCAGTGCTGAAGCTCGCGCGCATCTTCTGGAAAGAGGGCGACGAAGGCACCATCGACAGATTGGGCCCTGACGGCATTGCCGCGCGCATCATGGATGCCACGCGCGGCGCCATCGTTCTGCAATCGGGCTATGTCTATCACTACGCCTTCGCCATGCTGGTCGGCGCGGCGGCGCTGGTCACCTGGTTCCTGTTCTCGGGGGGGCCGCACTGATGACCTGGCCCATTCTTTCCGTCATTACATTTCTGCCGCTGCTGGGCGTGGTGGCCATCCTGCTGCTAACCCGAGAGGACGAGCGCGGCAAAGCCGCCGCCCGCTGGATCGCGCTGATCTTCACCATCGTCGTCATGCTCACCTCGTTTTATCTGTGGTGGGCGTTCGACGGCCGCAGCGCGGACTTCCAGTTTGTCGAGGAGCACGCGTGGCTGGGCTCTGGCATCTCCTACAAGATGGGCGTCGACGGCATCTCCATGTTGTTCATGGTGCTGACCGCCGTGCTGATGGTCGTTTCCATCCTGTGCAGTTGGACCTCGATCGAAAAGCGCGTGCGCGAGTACATGATCGCGTTCCTGGTGCTGGAAACGCTGATGTTGGGCGTGTTCTGCGCGCTCGATCTGGTGCTGTTCTATCTCTTCTTCGAGGGCGGCCTGATCCCGATGTTCCTGATCATCGGCGTGTGGGGTGGGCCCAGGCGCATCTACGCCACCTTCAAGTTCATTCTATACACCTTGCTGGGTTCGGTGCTGATGCTGATCGCGATCCTCGCCATGTACTGGCAGGCGGGCACCACCGACATCGCGCTTCTTTACAACCACGCGCATTTCCCACCCGAGATGCAGACCTGGTTGTGGTTGGCGTTCTTCGCCTCGTTCGCGGTGAAGCTTCCCATGTGGCCGGTGCACACGTGGTTGCCCGATGCGCATGTCGAAGCGCCGACAGCGGGCTCCGTCATCCTCGCCGGCATTCTGTTGAAGATGGGTGGTTACGGTTTCTTGCGCTTCTCCGTGCCCATGTTTCCGAACGCGAGCGAGATATTCACACCGTTGATGTTCGCGCTGTCGCTGGTGGCGATCGTCTACACCTCGTTCGTGGCGCTGGCACAGGAGGACGTGAAGAAACTGATTGCCTATTCGTCGGTCGCGCACATGGGTTTCGTTACGCTCGGCATCTTCACGTTTTCGCAACTCGGCACCGATGGCGCGATCTTTCAGATGCTGAGCCACGGCGTCATCTCTGGCGCCCTGTTCCTGAGCGTCGGCGTGATTTACGACCGCATGCACACGCGCATGATCGCGGACTATGGCGGGTTGGTGAACCGCATGCCGCTTTACGCCACCTGCTTCATGGTGTTCGCGCTGGCCAATGTCGGCCTGCCGGGAACGGGTGGGTTCATTGGCGAGTTTCTGCCGCTGCTGTCGGCGTTCCACGTCAACACTTGGCTTGCCATCATTGGCGCAACTGGCGCCATTCTGTCGGCGGCTTACATGCTGTGGCTCTATCGCCGCGTGATATTCGGCGCGCTGGAAAAGCCGAACCTGAAGGCGATCGCCGACATCACCCCGCGCGAGATCGTGTTCCTCGCGCCCCTGATGGTCGCCACCATCCTGATGGGACTCTTTCCCAAGCCGATCTTCGATGTCACCAGCGCATCCGTCGCCCATCTCGTGCAATTGCATGAGATGGCGATGAAGGCAGTCGCGCCATGAATGCGCTGATGCCTGATCTGATTGTCATCTGGCCCGAGATCCTGCTGGCATTGGGCGGAATGGCGCTCTTGATGATCGGCGTGGCCGACGGCGACAAATCGCAGCGCGCGCTGTCGTGGATAACGATCCTGTTGCTTGCAGCCGCTGGCTACTTCGTGGTGGTGGGCGAGGGCGTGCGCGCGGTAGCATTCCACGGGATTTTCGTCGCCGACAATTTCACCCGTTTCATCAAAGTGCTGATCTTGGGTGGTGCGGCCGTCGTCATCCTGATGTCGCAGGGCTTCATCGTTCGCGAGCGCATCGCGCGCTTCGAATTCCCCGTGCTGATCGTTTTCGCCGTGCTCGGCATGATGATCATGGTCTCGGCCGGCGATTTCATCGCGCTTTATATGGGCACCGAGCTGCAAAGCCTTGCGCTTTACGTGCTGGCCTCGTTCCACCGTGATAATTTGCGCTCGACGGAAGCCGGTCTCAAATATTTCGTGCTGGGCGCGCTGTCGTCGGGCATGCTGCTTTACGGCATTTCGCTGATCTATGGCTTCACCGGCACCACGTCCTTCGCGGGAGTGGCTCATGCCGTGCAGGCAAGCGGCGTCTCGGTCGGCCTTATCTTCGGCCTCGTGTTCCTGACCGCGGGCCTCGCCTTCAAAGTCTCGGCCGTGCCGTTCCATATGTGGACGCCCGACGTTTACGAGGGCTCGCCCACACCGATCACCGCCTTCTTCACCTCGGCGCCGAAGGTCGCAGCCATGGCGCTTTTCCTGCGCGCCCTCATGCTGCCGTTCCCCGACGCGCTCGAGCAGTGGCGGCAGATCATCGTCTTTATTTCCATTCTCTCCATGGTGCTGGGCGCCATCGCCGCCATCGGCCAGAACAACTTCAAGCGCCTGATGGCCTACAGCTCCATCGGCCATATGGGTTATGTGCTGATTGGGCTCGCTGCCGGCACGCAGGCGGGCGTGCAGGGCGTGCTGATCTATCTCGCCATCTATCTGGTGACGACCATCGGCGTATTCGTCTGCATCCTCGCCATGCGGCGCGGGGCTTCGATGGTGGAAACGATTTCCGATCTGTCGGGCTTGGCCGAAACGCGCCCGGGATGGGCCTTCGCGCTTGCCATGCTGATGTTCTCACTCGCCGGTATTCCGCCATTGGCCGGGTTCTTCGCCAAGTTCTACGTTTTCCTCGCGGCCGTGAAGACTGGGCTTTATCCGCTGGCCGTGATTGGCGTCGTGGCGAGCGTCATTGGCGCTTACTATTACCTCCGCATCGTCAAGATCATGTATTTCGATGCGCCAGCACCTGCGTTCGAGCGGCCAATGGGGGCAACGCTGGGCACGATCCTGGGCGCCGCCACCTTGTTCACGCTGTTCTTTTTGTTTGGCGCAGCGCCGCTGGTTGATGCGGCGGGCGTGGCGGCGAGCGCACTGATCCCGTGAACATCCGCAAATACGACGTTCTCGATTCCACCAATGAGGAAGCGCGCCGCCTTGCCGAAGCGGGCGAGGCGGGGCCGCTCTGGATCATTGCGCGCGAGCAGAGCGCGGGCCGCGGCCGCCGCGGCCGCGAATGGGTGTCGAGCCGCGGCAACCTGTTTGCGACGCTGCTGCTGCGCCCCAATCGGCCGCCCGATCAGTGCGCACAGCTGAGTTTCGTCGCGGCGCTAGCCGTTGGCGACGCGGTGGCGAGCTATGCGCCGACCGCGCGCATCGCACTCAAATGGCCCAACGACGTTCTGCTCGACGGCAAGAAGGTAGCGGGCATGCTGCTGGAATCCTCCGGCGCGAAAGCACGCGTCGACTGGCTTGCCGTCGGCATTGGCATCAATCTCGCCACCTTTCCAGAGGGGGTCGAATATCCAGCGACGTCGCTCGCTGCCGCAACGGGCCGCGCACCCGATGCCGAGGATGCGCTAGCGCGCCTCGCGGGCAGGTGGGACGCATGGTATGAGACCTGGATGAATAACGGTTTTCAGCCGATCCGCGATGCTTGGCTCGCGCGCGCCAGTGGCCTCGGCGAACGCGTCCACACGCGGCTGGCCAATCGCGAAGTGCAGGGCGTGTTCGAGGGCCTGGCCGACGACGGCGCGCTGATCTTGCGCGAACCCGGTGGCAAGCAAACGCGCATCGCGGCGGGCGAAGTATTTTTCCGGTGATCCATGCTGCTCGCCATTGATGCCGGCAATACCAACATTGTCTTCGCCGTCTGCGACAAGGGCGAGGTGGTCGTGCAATGGCGCGCCACGACCAAGCCCACGCGCACGGCGGACGAACATGCGGTGTGGCTCGCCGAGCTGCTGGCGCTGCAGAAGCTGTCGTTCAAGGATTTAAACCAGGCAATCATCGCTACCGTGGTGCCCGCCGCGCTGTTCGATCTGCGCACTATGTGCCACAAATATCTGAACTGTGATCCGTTGGTCGTTGGTGACGCCAACGTGAGGCTCGGGCTTAACGTCAAGGTGGATCGCCCCGATGCGGTGGGCGCCGATCGGTTGATCAACACGGTCGCCGCACATGAGCGTTACAAGGGCCCGCTCATTGTCGTGGATTTCGGCACCGCTACGACCTTCGACATTGTGAGCGCGGACGGCGATTATGAAGGTGGCGTCATCGCGCCGGGCGTGAACCTCTCTGCTGAAGCGTTGCACCAGGCCGCGGCCATGCTGCCGCGCGTGGCGGTTTCGCGCACTGAGCAGGTGATCGGCAAGGATACGGTGCCTGCCATGCAGTCCGGCATCTATTGGGGCTATGTCAGCCTGATCGAGGGACTGGTCACGCGCATCAAGGCCGAATACGGCAAGCCCATGAAAGTCATCGCCACGGGCGGCCTTGCCAATCTGTTCCACAAGCAGATCGCCGTGATCGATCAGGTGGATCCCGACCTCACCATTCGCGGCCTCATTCTCGTGCACGCGCGCAATTCATGACACCAAGCCGCGATGACGAGCTGATTTTCCTGCCGCTTGGTGGGGCGGGCGAGATCGGCATGAATTTGAGCTGCTACGGTTATGGCCCGCCTGACGCGCGCAAGTGGATGGTGGTGGATTGCGGCATCTTCTTCGGCCGCGAGACGGACACACCGGGCGTCGACATCATCATGCCCGACATCCGCTTTCTGCTCGAGAACCGCGCCGATCTTCTCGGCATCGTGCTCACCCACGCGCACGAAGACCATCTCGGTGCCGTTGCCTATCTATGGCCGCATCTGAAATGCCCTGTTTATGCCACGCCGTTCACGGCGCGCATCCTTGCCAACAAGCTGGAGGAACGCGGGCTCGCCGAGCAACTCAGACCGCGCATCGTGCCCTTGGGCAGCTCGGTGTCGCTCGGACCCTTCGGTGTAAAGCTGGTCACCATCACGCACTCCATCCCTGAGCCTAATGTCGTCATCATCCGCACGCCCTTGGGCAATGTGGTTCACACCGGTGACTGGAAACTCGATCCCGATCCGCTGATCGGCGAAATCACCAACGATGCCGAACTGTGCAAGCTCGGCGACGAAGGTGTGCTTGTGCTTGTCTGCGACTCCACCAATGCACATGTCTCGGGTGAGACCGGCTCGGAAGCCGATGTGCGCAAATCGCTGCACGATCTTGTCGGCACGCTTAAAGGCCGCGTGGCGGTGACGGCGTTCGCCTCCAATCTCGCGCGGCTGGAATCCATCGCCCGCGCGGGCCGCGCGCACGGCCGCGAGATCGTTCTGGTGGGCCGATCGATGCGCCAGATGGTGCAGGCCGCGCGCGACACCGGCTATCTCAAGGGATTTCCTTCCACTATCGAGGAAGAGGAATCCGTGCGTCTGCCACCGCACCGTTCGCTCTATCTAGTTGCCGGCAGCCAGGGCGAGGCACGCGGAGCGCTCTCCCGCATCGCCGCCGGCGAGCATCCGATGATCGCGTTTGGTCCTGGCGACGCTGTGATTTTCTCCTCGCGCATTATTCCCGGAAACGAGCTGCCGATCTTCGCGCTTCACAACAAGCTGGCCGCACTTGGCGTCGAAATCCTCACCGAGCAAGATCACTTCGTGCATGTGTCGGGCCATCCGGCCAAGGAAGACCTGACGCAAATGTACGCCTGGGTGCGCCCGCGCATCGCCATTCCGGTGCACGGTGAGATGCGTCACATGAGCGAGCACGCGCGCTTTGCCAAGACGCTAGGTGTCGCAGAGACACTGATTGCGCCCAACGGCAACATGGTGCGCCTTGCGCCTGGCCCTGCGTCTATCGTCGACGAAGCGCCGTCGGGCCGCCTGCATCTCGACGGGCAAATTCTCGTCTCCGAGGGCGACGGCTTCGCGCGTGCGCGGCGTTCGCTCGGCTTCGCGGGTTTTGTTGGCGTGACTTTGATTATGGACGGCAAGGGCCGCATGGCCGCCGATCCTGTGCTGCATATGGAAGGCATCCCCGATCAGGCGCGCGAGGCTATCGCCGATGCCGTCAGCCGCGTCTCGAACGGCAAGCGGCGCGGGGGCGAGGAACTGAAGGAAGAGGTGCGCCGCGCCGCGCGCCGAGCCGCACAGGATGCCTGGGGCAAGAAACCCATAGTGCGCGTTGAGACGGTGGAAGTTTGACCCCCACGCAACCCTCCCCCTTGCAGGGGGAGGGCCAGCGCATTGCATCACTTGTTTTCCTCCCCCTGAAAGGGGGAGGTTAGGATGGGGGTCACACGAGGTGATTGCATGATCGGGCGCTTGAATCATGTTGCGATAGCAACAAGGGACGTGAAGGCGGCATCGAAGATCTATCGCGACACGCTGGGCGCCATGGTGTCGGCGCCCGTGCCGCTGCCCGAGCATGGCGTAACCACTGTTTTCGTCGAACTCCCCAACACCAAAATCGAACTACTGGAGCCGCTGGGCAACAATTCGCCCATAGCGAAATTTCTGGAGCGCAACCCGGACGGTGGCATGCACCACCTTTGCTACGAAGTGGACGACATCAAGGCGGCGGCTGCGCATATGAAAAAGCAGGGCGCGACCGTGCTCGGTTCCGGGGAGCCGAAGATCGGCGCGCATGGCAAGCCGGTGCTATTCCTGCATCCGAAGGATTTCGTTGGCACTTTGGTCGAGCTGGAGCAGGCCTGATGAGCTGGACGCTCGGTCTCGCGACCTATTTCGTCATCTGGTGGGTTTCGCTGTTCGCCGTCCTGCCCTTCGGCGTGAAGAGCCAACACGAGACCGGCGACGTCGTCCCCGGCTCCGAAGCCGGCGCGCCCGTGAAGCCGCAGCTGGTCAAGAAGTTGATCGCCAACACCGTGCTGGCCGCAGTGGTCTGGCTGATCGTCGATTTCTTTTACATCCGCTACTATTTGCAAGGCTGAAGCTTAGCCCGCCAGGAGCTCGTCCAGCTGCTCCTGATCGGTCGCCACGTTCACCAGCATCCACAGCGGCAGGTGATCCGAAAGCTCGAACGTATATTTGGGGTCTTTGGGACTTTTGGCCTCGGGAAACAGCTTGCCCCAGCCACTGCCGAAGAAATCGAGAACCCCGCCCTTGTTCATGAAGGACGTCGTGTATTTCGGGTTGTGCAGAATCTGGTCGTAGCGCTTGTCCTTCGCCAGGTTGGAACCGTGCAGACCGGCGAGCGCCGCCGGCATCTCCAGCCCGCGCTTCGTGACGGCCTTGTAAAGAGCTGACTCTTTGGACGGGATGTTGAAGTCGCCCATCACGATAACGTCTTTGTCGATGGCGGTGTCCTTCACCGTGCGCTCCTCGACATAGTCGGCGAGCATGGCGAGTTCGTCGGTGCGATCGGCTTCGGCTTTGCCCCAGCGGATATGCGTAGTCAGCGCAACGAAATCAAAGCGCCCCGACGGAACGATGCCATGAACGGTTTCCGCCACCATGAATCCTCGGGAAGGTATTCTTTTCCGACCTTCTTGCGCGGCTCGGTTGCGTTTCCAGCCAGGCCGGTGAACGTGCACGAGCGCGCGTCATAGACATAGCCGACGCGCTCGCGATTGCCGCCGCTGTCCTCGATGAAATCGGAATAGATGATGCGCCAGGAAGGGCCCAGGATATCGAGGACCTTGCTCATGTCCTCGACATCTTCGCGCAGCTCGACGACGCCGATCACGTCGAACTGCCGCAAGATTTCCGCGATATAGTAGAGCGATTTCTTCTTTCGCGGCTTCTTGCCGAACTCGCGGATGTTCCAGGTGGCGATCTTGATGGTGTCGTCAAGCGAGGACGGCGGCAAATTGTGCGCGTTGATGCGGTTCTGCAGTTTCTTCAGGCCTGCCGCGGTTTCCTTGTCGAGGTCCTTGTAGTCCATATGGATCTCCTGAAAATGAATGCATCAATGCCATTAATTATAATCGAGATACCTTGACATATATATGACTTGACAGGACCCTTGGTCCGGGGTGGGCGAGTGGGGGTCATGCGCGTACTCGCCATTGTGGTGCTGTTCGTGCTGTGCGCGAATGCGGCGCATGCGGGCGCTTGGCGCATCACAAAAGACCACTGGAGCGAAGCCGACGAGAAGGGCTTCAGTGAGTTCGTGCAATCGATAGGCGAGAGCGATTGCAATACGTCGCAAAGCTGCGTACGCGGGAAAGCCAATCCCTATCATGGGACGGACCCGCGCAGTTTCGACATCGACGCCGATTGCGCCAAGTGGCCATATTTCCTGCGCGCCTATTACGCCTCGAAGAACGGCTTGCCGTTCAGCTTCGTCAACGGCATCAGCGGCGAAGGCAATCAGAAATTCGGCGGTAGCAACAATGCTACGTCGCGCCACGACATCACGGATCACGGTGGAGGCATCAATGCGCCGCCCACCATTCTGCAGGTCATGGCGAGCGTGTTCTCCGGCACTTATCGGACGGATGCGAGCGAGCGCAAAGGCGTGCGCTCCGATTTCTATTCGCCGAAACTGCAGCCGGGCTCGATCCGGCCCGGCACCGCGATCTACGACGTCAACGGCCATGTCGGCATCGTCTACAAGGTGGATAGCGATGGGCGCATCTACTACATGGACGCGCATCCCGATTTCTCGATCACGCGCAGCGTCTATGGCGCACAGTTCGGCCATCCGCCGGCCCGCCTTGGCGGCGGCTTCAAGAATTGGCGTCCGTTCCGGCTCGTCGGCGCGCATCGCGACGGCAGCGGCGCGCTTATCGGCGGTCACACCGTCTATGCCGACAACAATCAGATCGCCGATTTCGGTCTCGAGCAGTATTACGGCACCGAGCCCAACCCGAAAAACGACGAGAACAAGGCGCGGTACACTTACAACGGCGTCGAGCTCGGCCCATTCGAATATGTGCGCGTGGCTGTCTCTGGCGGCAAGACCTCGTACAATCCGGTTTACGAACTGAAGATGACGATGAAGACACTGTGCAACGATCTCAACGATCGCGCGCAATACGTGACACAAGCTATCGTCGAGCACATCGAGAAGAAGGCGCATCCCGCGCGGCTGCCCGACAACATTTACGAGACCGGCAATCTGGAGTGGGAGACCTATTCCACGCCATCGCGCGATGCGCGCATCAAGACGGGTTTCGCCCAGTTCTATAAAGACTTGAAAAATATGATCGAGCTGTGGATCGAGCGCGATCCACGCATCGTCTATGACGGGCTAGTGCTCAAGGCCGACCTCGTACAGACGTATGAGGAGGCTGCAGCGTCATGCACGATGACCTATGTCAGCACGCAGCAGCGGCCCGTCACGTTGACCTTCGATGAGATGATGAGCCGGCTGTTCGCCATGTCGTTCGATCCTTATCACTGCGTGGAATTGCGCTGGGGCGCCACAGGCGACGAGCTCAGCTCGTGCTCGGACTCGTCGTCCAAGCGCCGCTGGTACGCGGCCGAGCAGCGCCTGCGCAATCAGATCGACCGTACCTACGGCGTCTATATGGGCTTCGATATCGGCGACCTCGAACGTGCGGCGCCACACAGCGGCGTTGACAGCCCGCCGCCGGTGAATATCAAGTCTCTCATCGACGGCATGGGCGAGCGCACGGCGTTCCAGCCGATGACGCCCGTAGGGCGATAGACAGCAACAGTTTTTGCTTTCGGCCTTGGGCTTCCGTAAGAAGGGTGGTCTAAGGCCTGAGAATCAATGCGACTTTCCCGCTATTTCCTGCCGCTTTTGAAAGAGACTCCGTCGGAAGCGCAAGTCACGTCGCACCGGCTGATGTTGCGCGCTGGGCTCATCCGTCAGGAAGCAGCCGGCATCTATGCCTGGTTGCCGCTGGGCTTCCGCGTGCTGAAAAAGATCGAGCAGATCGTGCGCGAGGAAATGAACCGCGCTGGCGCGATCGAAATCCTGATGCCAACGCTGCAGCCCGCCGATCTTTGGCGCGAAACAGGGCGCTACGACGCCTATGGCCCGGAGATGCTGCGCATCAAGGACCGCCATGAGCGCGAGTTGGTCTACGGTCCGACCAACGAAGACATGGTGACGGAAATCTTCCGCGCCTATGTGCGTTCCTACAAGGCGCTGCCGCTCAATCTCTATCACATCCAGTGGAAGTTCCGCGACGAAGTGCGCCCGCGCTTCGGCGTCATGCGCGGCCGCGAGTTTCTGATGAAGGACGCCTATTCCTTCGATCTCAATTTCGAATCGGGCAAGAAATCGTACAACAAGATGTATGTGGCCTACCTGCGCACCTTCTCGCGCATGGGACTGAAGACAATCCCGATGCGCGCGGAAACCGGCCCCATCGGCGGCGATCTGTCCCACGAGTTCATTGTGCTGGCGGAAACGGGCGAGAGCGAAGTGTTCTGTCACAAAGACTTGCTCGATATCCCGGTGCCGGGCGAGGACGTGGATTTCGACAGCGATCTCGAACCCATCGTGGCCAAGCGCAGCGCGTTCTACGCAGCTACATCCGATGTTCACGACCAGAAGCGCTTCGAGAAGGAAGTGCCCGCCGACAAACGGGTGAGCGCGCGCGGCGTCGAGGTCGGGCAGATTTTCTATTTCGGCAGCAAATATTCGGTGCCCATGAAGGCAATGGTGACAGGCCCCGACGGTAAGGACGTGCCCATCGAAGGCGGCTCCTACGGCATCGGCGTCTCGCGGCTGGTGGGCGCCATCATTGAGGCCTCCCACGACGATGCCGGCATCATCTGGCCCGAGCCGGTGGCGCCGTTCGACGTGGCACTGATCAACCTGAAAGTGGGCGACGCCAAGGTGGATGCGGCGTGCGAGGATCTGTATGCCAAATTCACCAAGGCAGGCAGCGATGTGCTGTATGACGACACCGACGACCGCCCCGGCGCAAAATTCGCCTGTCACGATCTGATCGGTATTCCTTATCAAGTGGTGGTCGGCCCGCGTGGGCTGGAAAAAGGCATAGTGGAGGTCAAGACACGCTCCACCGGCGCGAAAGAGGAAATGAGCGCTGACGCCGCGCTCAAACGGTTCTCTGGCCGCCCTTGATAGAAAGTATCCTATAGGATACAATGTTCCAGCTTGTTCAGACACAGGTCTTTTCAAAATGGCTTCGCGGTCTTCGGGACCCCATTGGCAGGGCGCATGTCCAGAAGCGCTTGGACCAGTTGGCGCTTGGGCATTTCGGGGACGTCAAACCCGTGCGAGAAGGCGTATCGGAAATGCGCATACACTATGGACCCGGATATCGTGTGTATTTCATGCGGCAGCATCGGGCGGTTATCGTCCTGCTTGCCGGCGGCGAGAAGGATTCCCAGTTGCGCGACATCAGGCAGGCGATAGAAATCGCACGGCAAATACGGAGTGAGAAATGAGTAGAGTTAAGCTTCGGCCTTACGATACGGCTGAGTACCTCAAGACCGAGAAGGATGTGGCAACGTACTTGCAGGTTATCTTCGAAGACGGAGATACTGCATTGATCACGCATGCGCTCGGCGTTGTGGCACGCTCCAAGGGTATGGCAAAAATTGCCAAGAAGACCGGGCTCGGGCGCGAGAGCCTTTATAAGGCTCTCTCGAAAAACGGAAATCCGAGACTGGACACTCTGCTGAAGGTCGTGCACGCGTTGGGTCTGAAGCTGAAAGTTGCGGCTTGATGTCCGCGGCCACGCGCCCCTTTGCGCCATTCGAGTGGAAAATCGCGCTGCGTTATTTGCGCGCGCGCCGCCATGAAAGTTTCATCGCCGTTATCTCAACGTTCTCGCTGATTGGCATCGCGCTGGGCGTGGCCACGCTCATCATCGTCATGTCGGTGATGAACGGCTTCCGGCACGAGCTGCTGGGCCGCATCTTGGGCCTTAACGGCCACATGATCGTGCAGAGCATCGCGGGCGGCCTGCCGAATTTCGACGCCACGGCCGCACGTATTCGCGCCATTCCGGGCGTGCAAAGCGCGACACCGATTATCGAGGGCCAGGTCATGGCCTCCGCCAACAATGCGGCGTTCGGCGCGCTCGTGCGCGGGCTGCGGCCCGCCGATCTGCAAAAACTCACGTCTGTTTCGTCCACGCTGTCACCTGGCGCGCTGCAAACGTTCCAAAGCGAGCCCTCCGTCATTATGGGCGCCCGGCTGGCCGACAAAATGGGCTTGGCGCCGGGCGACCATGTCACGCTGATCGCGCCGCGCGGCGCCTACACGCCATTCGGCACGACTCCGCGGGTCAAGAGCTACCCCATTGCTGGCACCTTCCGCATCGGCATGAGCGAATATGACCAGACCTTTATCTTCATGCCGCTGGATGAAGCCCAGCTCTTCTTCAACATGGGAACGACGGCTGGCGGCATCGAGATTATGGTCACAAGCGCCGACGCCGTGAACCAATGGCGCGTGCCCGTCGAGCGCGCGGCCGGCGACTTCGCCCGCGTCACCGACTGGCAGCAGATGAATTCGAGCCTGTTCGGCGCGCTTCAGGTCGAGCGCAACGTCATGTTTCTCATCCTGATGCTGATCATTCTGGTGGCCGCGCTCAACGTCATTTCCGGCCTGATCATGCTGGTGAAGGACAAGAATCACGACATCGCGATCCTGCGCACCATGGGGGCCACGCCCGGCGCGGTGATGCGCGTGTTCTTCATCGCGGGCGCTTCTATCGGCCTGTTCGGCACGCTGGGCGGGCTGCTTTTGGGCGTCGTCTTCTGCGACAACATCGAATCCATAAGGCAGTTTCTATCGTCGCTAACCGGCACCGAATTGTTCAGCCCGGAAATTTATTTCCTCTCCAAGATGCCGGCCGAGATGGACACCGGCGAGGTGCTCTCGGTGGCCGGTATGTCGCTGGCGCTTTCCTTCTTGGCGACGCTGTATCCTTCGTGGCGCGCGGCGCGGCTCGATCCGGTGGAGGCGCTGCGTTATGAGTGACGCATCGGCGCAGGGCGCAGCACACCCCGCGGTCACGCCGCAGCAGGCGATTTTGGCTCTGCGCGGCGTCACTCGCATCTACAAGCAGGGCATGAACGATCTGGTCGTTTTCCAGAACGTGTCGCTTTCCATCCGCCCGGGCGAGATCGTGGCGCTGGTTGGCCCATCGGGCGCGGGCAAGTCGTCGCTGCTGCACATCGCGGGGCTTTTGGAAGCGCCGTCAGCAGGTGAGGTGATCATCGCAGGCGTGCCCGCCACGCAACTGGGCGAGCGCCAGCGCACGCGGCTGCGCCGTGACACGCTCGGCTTCGTCTATCAGTTCCATCATCTGTTGCCGGAATTCACCGCGCTGGAAAACGTCGCCATGCCGCAGATGATCGCGGGCCGCTCTTGGCATGACGCGGCCAAGGAAGCCCAGCGCATTCTCAATCTTGTGGGCCTGGGGGCGCGGCTCGAGCACCGCCCGGCGAAACTGTCCGGCGGCGAGCAGCAGCGCGTGGCCATTGCGCGCGCGCTGGCCAATCATCCGCGCGTCGTGTTGGCCGACGAGCCCACCGGCAATCTCGATCCCAAGACGGCAGGGCAGGTGTTTCAGCTGCTGCTCGATATGGCGCGGGCGGCTAATCTTTCGGCGCTCATCGCCACCCACAATATCGAGCTCGCCACCCGGCTCGACCGCACGCTACTCCTTCACGACGGCCGCCTCATTGATGGAGGACGGATGCAGGGGAGGAAGCGAGAGTTAGAATAGCGGTACTAGCGCTAAGAATAGCGACCAGGCCTTATGTTTCAGCGTCAGCATGTTAGAGCGCCATTAGGTCAAAATCAGATCGACGCGATATACTCTTTTGAGATTGTGCGTAAAAAGTCCATAAGTGTTCAATAAAACGCCGCAGATATTTTTTACAACAACAAGCCCGCACGAAGGGAAAGTACTATGCAAAATATATTCACAATGTTGGTGAGCATCTCTGTAGCGATTTTGGTTGCGTGTCCAACGTCGGCTCAAAAGCTTCCAGCAGGAGGTTTAGTTGGGCCAATCATTCACCCTAATAATAATGATATTCATCCTACTTATGTACCAAGTAAGCTCGTAACAGCCGCTGGAAACATGTGCGTTTATATGGACAAAGATATTTATGGGTCGGGCGAGAAACAGGCCAAAGTTTTCAAGTGTTGGGACGACCCAGCGTTTCGCTTCCAGAGGGGGCGGATTGGCGGCAGCGGATATAGGATTTATTACCACGATGCGGACGCGGGTATGGATATGTGCCTGAATGTAGATGATTCAGGCGGAGCGGATTTCGTGGACTGCTCCGAAGCTAGCACTTTGCATCTCGGCGAAGTGCAGGTCACCCAAGGTTTCATGCTACAATTCTACCCGCAGACCGTCGGGATTGTCGTTCAGCCACGTTGCCTGTATGCGCGCCCCGTTTTTTGGCACAAGGGCATTGATGGCGGCGAGATCATGATGGGTCCCAGCTTCAATACAGGATTACCCAATAAGAACATGAGACTTGCTATTCCCAATGGAGAGCAGCTTATCTTCACTGACTGCACAGAAAAGCCCGGAAAGGTTTTTCGCTGGGTTGACTTTCCATAATGTGAGGATGTTGGGTCAACATGTTGGCGCGCGGTCCTAGCGGGACAAAAATTCCGCCAACCTATCGAGCGTGGTGCAGCGTGAGCTCGGTGCCTCTGCCTTTCGCGCGGAAGGTGAGGGTGATCAAGGACGGATGGAGGCGCGGAGAAGCTAGCAAACGGCGCTTATCGCCTCGCACCGCGGCGATAACGGCGCAGTTTCTCGCGGTTGCCGCAGCCCCTCATATCGCACCAACGGCGCGAGTGGTTCTTGCTCAGGTCAAGGAAGAGCCAGCCGCAGGTGTCGCTGTCGCATTCATGCAGGCTAGCAAGGTCGCTGGACGTCAAAAGCTCTGCCGCCGAGCGCGCGACCGGCCATAGCGGCGCATCCAGGGCATTGCCGGCGTCGTCCCAGGTCCACTGATAGTTGTGTGCCGTTTTGAGCAGCCGGGCATGGGCCAGTGCCTGCCCGATTTCGTCGTTCACAAGCGCGAAGTCCTGCTTGGGGGCGGGGCGGCCAGCGACGATGGCGCCGAACACGCTGTGCAAGGCCTCACGGAAGGTTTTTGCGCGGCGGAGCAGCCTGGCCGCCGCCTCGGAGCGCGTCTCTCCCGTCTTGATCAGTGTTTCGGCTTGCGACTTGTCCACGGCGCCGCCAAGCCGCGCCCAATGGATGAAATCGGCATAGCTCTCGAGCTTGTCGTCGTGCACGCCCAAGCGAGTGCCGCCCACCGTATTTACGAAATCCAGGGCCAGCGATTCGCCAATGAATTCGTGGGCTTCCACCATGCTTTTACCGTAACCATCTAATTGCCAGTTGACAAGTTACACCCTATCAGGCTTTCTGACACCAGCAAAGTGGCATTTTAAGGGTGTCATGCAAAGGCGGGTCTTCATCGCCATGGCGGGTTTGGGGATGGGAGGCGCCCTGGGCGCCTTGCCCGTTCTCGGCGTGGCTGCAGGGCAAGAGAAAAGGAGCGATCCAATGAGCGTCAGACCTTTCACGATCCGGGTTCCGGACGCTGAGTTGTCCGATCTGGCAGCACGGCTGGGGCGCACGCGCTGGCCAGACGAACTTGCGGGAACCGGCTGGAATTACGGCGCGGCCAAGGAATTGATGCAGCCCCTCGTGGCGCATTGGCGCGACCACTTCGATTGGCGCGCGCAGGAGGCGAGGCTGAATGCGTTTCCGCAATTCATCGCCAAGGTAGACAACCAGGACATTCACTTTATCCACGTGCGCGGCAAGGGGCCGAAGCCGCTGCCGCTCGTCATCACCCATGGCTGGCCGTCGAGCTTTGCCGAATTCACGAAAATCATCCCATTGCTTACCGATCCGGCAGCTCACGGCGGCAAAGCGGAAGATGCCTTCGATGTGGTGGCCCCTTCGCTTCCCGGTTTCGGTTTCTCACCCCGGCCGGTGAAACCCGGCATGACAAGCGCCGCAGTGACCGCACTCTGGGTCAAGCTGATGACGGACGTGTTGGGTTATTCGCGCTTCGTTGCACACGGCGGCGATATCGGCGGTGGCATCACCAATCGGCTTGCGCGCAATCACTCCAAGCAAGTCATCGCTGTTCATTCGATGGTCGCCCCACCACTGGATCTCTCGCATGCAATCGATTTAAGTGAAGCCGAGCGTGCCTTCGTCAAATACAACGAAGAGTGGGAGGCGGACGAAGGCGCTTATGGCCATCAGCAGCGCACGCGGCCGCAGTCGCTGGCATTCGGATTGAACGATTCGTCGGCCGGGCTTGCGGCCTGGATCGTGGAAAAGTGGCGGTCGTGGAGCGATTGCAATGGCGATGTGCTGTCGCGCTTCACCATGGACGAGTTACTGACCAACGTCAGCATTTATTGGTTCACGCAAACCATCGGCTCCTCCATGCGCATGTATTACGAAACGGCGCATGGGAGCAAAGAAGTGCCGGCGGCCAAGATAAGTGTGCCAGCACGTGTTTTTCTCACGCGCGAGGAAGTCGACCGTTGCCCGCCGGAATATGCGGCGCGTAGCTTCGCCAACCTGTCGTACGGGCTGGCGCCGAAGGGCGGCCATTTTCTCGCCGCGGAAGAACCGCAACTGCTGGCCGAAGATATGCGTGCCTGGTTCAGGGCATTTCGTTAGCAGCAGGAGCCAATCCGGCTTTTCGTCCCCGTTTTGTTCTTGACAGGCAAAAGAACATAATGAGAACATTCCCTTCTGAAAAGGAGGGCATAATGCGGATCTGGGTTCAGGAAGCGGTCGCGGGCGCGAGCCTGCTGGTTTTCATGGCTTCGGTGATCGTTTTGAGCGTGGCAGGGCAGGCGCTGATCGCCTGAGGCCCCCTCCCAACCTCCCCCTTGCAGGGGGAGGAGAACGAACCTTCGCCATTCCTCCCCCTGAAAGGGGGAGGCAAGGAGGGGGTCTTTGGTATCGGCATCTGTGGAAGGCCGGCCCGGTGCCGCTGCGCGCGAGCGTGGGTGGGCGCGATACTCGCGGCTCCGGAATCGGTCCGCGCCGATAGGTTTAGGTCATGAGCGGTCACGCCAACTTTGTGCACTTGCGCGTGCGCAGCATCTATTCGCTGCTGGAAGGCGCCGTGCGCCCGAAAGAGCTGGCAGCGCTCGCGCGGCACGCGCGCATGCCGGCGGTCGCCGTCACCGATACCGACAATCTGTTCGGCGCTTACGAGATCGCCGATGCGCTTGCCGCCTCGGGCGTGCAGCCCATAACGGGCGTGACGCTGTCTGTCGACCTGGGGACGCATACCGATGCGGCGCCGAAAAATCCCAACACGCGGAGCGACTATCCCACTATCGCGCTACTGGTGAAGGATGAGGCCGGCTACATCAATCTGTCGCGCCTTATCTCCAGCGCCTATCTCGATGTCGAGCCTGGCGATCCGCCCCATGCGACCGCCGCCAAGCTTGCCGAGCTTTCGGACGGACTGATCGCGCTCACGGGTGGTCCTGCGGGCCCGATCAACCGCCTGCTCGCCAATGGCCAGCGCGAGGCGGGTGCGGCTGCGCTCGATCAACTCGCCGCCATCTTCGGCGACCGTCTCTACGTCGAGCTACAGCGCCACGGCTTGGCCGCCGAGCGTGCCACCGAAGAGGCGCTGATCGATCTCGTCTACGCCAAGAGCCTGCCGTTGGTTGCCACCAACGACGTGCATTTCGGCCCCACCGACATGTTCGAGGCACATGACGCGCTTCTTTGCATAGCCGATAGCACCTTTATCTCCGTCGAAGACCGCCGCCGCGTCACCCCTGAACATCGTTTCAAGAGTGCGGAGGAAATGACTGCGCTGTTCGCTGATTTGCCGGAGGCCATCGAGAACACCCTCGAAATCGCGCGCCGCTGCGCCTATCGCCCAAGGAAGCGCGCGCCCATCCTGCCCAAATTTGTGCCGGTTTCCGGCTTGTCTCCCGACGACGAATTGCGCGCCCAAGCCGAAGAGGGGCTCAAAGCACGCCTCGCCAAGCACGGGCTCCATGGCGACGAAAGGGTTTACGCGGATCGCCTCCAATACGAACTCGATATCATCATCCGCACGGGCTTCGCCGGCTACTTCCTTATTGTCTGGGACTTCATGCGTTGGACGCGCGAGCGCGGCATTCCCGTGGGTGTGCGCGGATCGGGCGCGACCTCGCTTGTTGCCTGGGCGCTCGACATCACCAATCTCGATCCCATTCGTTTCGGTCTCGTCTTTGAGCGCTTCCTCAATCCCGAACGCGTCTCGATGCCCGATTTCGACATCGATTTCTGTCAGGAGCGCCGCGACGAAGTCGTGCGCTATGTGCAGAGCAAATACGGCTACGACCATGTCGGCCACATCATCGCGCTGGGCTCGCTGCAGCCGCGCGCGGGCATCCGAGATGTTGGGCGCGTGATGCAGTTGCCACTGGGGCTCGTGGACCGCATCGCCAAGATGATCCCGAACCCGCCCGGCAAGACCGTGCACATCCGCGAGGCCATCGCCAGCGAGCCGCGGCTGCAACAGATCGCACAGCAGGAAGAGCGCGTGGGCGATCTCTACGCCATCGTGGAGAAAATCGAGGGCTTCTACCGCCACGCCTCGACGCACCCGGCGGGCGTGGTGATTGCAGACAGGCCGCTTGCGGAAATCGTGCCGCTCTACCGCGATCCGCGCTCGGAAATGCCGGTGACGCAGTTCGATTACGAAGACGCGGAAAAAGCTGGGCTGGTGAAGTTCGATTTCCTTGGCCTCAAGACGCTCACCGTCATCGCCAAGGCGGAGGAGCTGCTGAAGCGGCGCGGCATCGAGGTGGACACGCAAAGCCTCGATTTCGACGACCGGGCCACTTTCGACATGCTGGCGCGCGGCGAGTCGGTCGGCGTGTTCCAGATCGAAGGGCAGGGCATGCGCGATCTGCTGCGCCAGATGAAGCCCGATCACATCAACGATCTGACCGCGCTGGTGGCGCTCTTCCGGCCGGGACCGATGGAATCCATTCCCAAGTACATCGCCTGCAAGCGCGGCCGCGAGAAGCCGGAATATCTGCACCCGCTGCTGGAGCCGATCCTCTCCGAAACCTTCGGCGTGATGACGTATCAGGAAGACGTCATGCGCATCGCCCGTGAACTTGCGGGCTATTCCATGGGTGAGGCCGATCTGCTCCGCCGCGCCATGGGCAAGAAGATCAAAGCCGAGATGGCTAAGCACCACGAAACCTTCATCAAGGGTGCAGTGGCCAAAGGCGTGCCGTCGGACGTTGCCGAACAGATCTTCGAGCTGGCGGCAAAGTTCGCGGGCTACGGCTTCAACAAGGGCCACGCCGCGGCCTATGCGCAGGTGGCGTATCAGACCGCCTTTCTGAAGGCCAACTATCCGGTCGAGTTTCTGGCGGCTTCGATGACGCTCGATATCGGCAATACGGATCGGTTGAATGTTTTCCGTCAGGAAGCGGCGCGCCTGAGCATCGCCGTCAAGGCACCCGACATCAACCGCAGCCTTGCGCACTTCTCGTGTGACGCGGGTGAGGGCAACGGCGTCATCTATTATGCGCTGGCGGCGGTGAAGAATGTCGGTCGCCAGGCGATGGATCACGTCGTGGCCATCCGCGAAGCGGGTGGGCCGTTCACGTCGATCGCGAATTTCGCGCAGCGCATTGATCCCAGGCTCGTCAACAAGCGCGCCTTCGAAAGCCTCGCGCGCGCGGGCGCGTTCGACGCGCTCAATCCCAATCGCCGCCAGCTTGTGGAATCCGTTGACATTATTCTTGGCGCCGCCGCGCGGCAGGCCCGCGACCGCGATATGGGTCAGGAAAGCCTGTTTGGTGCCACCGAGCCTGTACAGTCATCGCTGCCGCTCGTTGCTGTCGAGGATTGGCCGGTGCACGAGCGGCTCTCAGAAGAATTCAGCGCCATGGGCTTTTACCTTTCGGGTCACCCGCTGGACGCCTATGAGCGCCCGCTGAAACGACTGGGTGTTACGCGTTATTCCGATCTTCTCACCGATGCGCGGCGCAGCGCGGTGCGCGCCACGCTCGCTGGCACGGTCGTGCGCAAGCAGGAGCGCCGCGGCAAATCGGGCGAGCCTTTTGCTTTTATCGGCGTCTCGGACCCAACGGGCATGTTCGAAGTGATGATTTTTTCGGAAGCACTGTCGGCCTCGCGAAACTTCCTCGAAGCGGGCAAATCTGTGCTGATGAAAATCTCAGGCGAGTGGACGGACGACGAGCTGAAGTTGCGCGCGCTTTCGCTCGAAGATCTGGACGTCGCCGCGGCGCAAGCGGGCGAAGGGCTTAAGATCTATCTTTCCGATCCCGCGCCGCTCCCAAACATCGCCGCGCAGATGAAGAAGCCCGGCAAAGGCCTCATAACCATTGTCGTGCCAGGTCAGAACGCGGATCAGGAAGTGGAGATTGCTCTGCCCAAACGCATGGAAGTGACAGCGGCGCTCAAGCTAGCGATCCAGTCCATGCCTG
>Ga0075301_1000024_pt1 | contig 50862 bp, 59 predicted proteins | sample Browns_TuleA_D1_FD_120053 | JGI IMG/M metagenome (GOLD analysis project Ga0075301, IMG submission 120053) | Natural and restored wetland microbial communities from the San Francisco Bay, California, USA, that impact long-term carbon... | ecosystem: Environmental > Terrestrial > Soil > Wetlands ... | reverse complement strand
TTGTTAACTCTTCAATAATTTTAATTTTTTTCTCATCAGTTTCACCTAACATTTGCAAGGCTTTCTCTAATTCTTTTTTTCTTAATGAGTCTACGGTAACAGCTACATCTTTAACTAAAGGTTCAGCACTAAGTCTTTTCATAGTTGCCTCAAGAATGGGAACTTCTTTACTGATCATTTCTTCCACAGCAGGAACTTTACCTTTTCTAGCTTTTGCATCTTCTTCATACATCTCAGAAACTTGATCCCTAAACATTAATTTCATTCCAGGAAATGAAGAAACTTTCTCATCAACTGATCTTGGTTCTGAAATATCTAATATGATTGTACCTTTCTTTTTATTTTGCATAACCATTTTTAATTTATCATAATTAATCAAGAAATAATCCGCTGTGGTTGCAACAAAGACTATATCAAACTTATCAAATGCTGATAAAACTTCTTCAAATTCTACTGGTTTGCCGCCAAGTATTTTAGAAAAACCCGTTGATCTATCAATAGTCAGACTAGTAACATCAAATACAATATTTTTTTTATTAAGAGATGTAGCAACCATTGCTGCCGTTTCACCTGTGCCAATTAGAAGTATATGTTTTCCAGATATACCTGTTTTTTCTTCTACAGTTTTAACAGCAATATCGCCAATAGATATTGTTCCTTTACTAATTCCAGTAGAATCCCTAATACGAGTTGCAATTCGAATTGAGTTATCAAACAATTTATCCAATACTTTACCAGCTGTATTAGCTTGTTTTGAATTTGAAATTGATTCTTTTATTTCATTAAGGATCTCATCTCTTCCTACAACTAATGAATCCAAACCAGTTGCTAATCTTAAAAGGCGATTATAAACATCAGTGTTCTTATACACTTCAAGAGTTTGGTCAAAGTGATCTAAGTCATATGTATCTAATTCTGTTAGTGATTCCCAAGTTTTTTTAATTTGGTTTATTGTAAGATTTTTTCCTTCACTTCGCCTTGCATCTGGTACATCTCCTTTTTCCAGATTGACCACCATAAATACTTCAATTCGGAAAGGATTTTGAATGATTAAACATTCTGAAACATCAGAAATTTTTTTAAATGTTTCACAAGCTGTTGTAAGATCTTTAAAAGAAAAGCTTCCTATCTTGTAAATAGGAATGTTTTTGAAAGTAATTCTTGCATTAATTATATCAAATTTATTTTCACTCATTCATATCACTATCATTCCCTAAGTTTGGATCTTCCACCTTTTGCTGTACGAAAAACATTCATTCCTATATTATAATTTTCATATAGATAATCAAGAGTTTTTAGATCTTCTTCTGCTTGAGTAATTTCTTGTGCACTGGCATTTGGATCACTTCGTAAACGTACGAGTCTTTGTTGTGTTTCTTCTTTTTGGGTTTTGATTCCAATTTCGTAGTTGGAAGTTCCATCATATTCTGGACTTAGTATATGTTCTGGCTTGTACACTGGAAGTTGATCTGTTGGAATTTCTACTAATCTTGAAATTTCTTTTTCTTCATCTTGAGATAGTATGGTTCTTTTTGGAGCTCGGCCAAGTTTATCTAGCCAAAATTCTGGTTCCCCCATCTCTCTTCTAAAAATTTGCTCTGCTCCACGATTATAGGTATACGAATTACCTGAATCTGAAACCACAGCTTGTGCTGCTGCTTCCTCATATTCTTTTTCTGCTTCGGCTTCAACTGCAGACCGCGCTGCCTCCAATCTAGCTGCTGCTGCTTTAGCTTGAGCCTCTGCAATAGCTGCAACTTCGGCAGCAGTTAGTGCTTTTTCTGATGTTTCGGATTTTGATTCTTCTTTAGGAGTTTCAATTGTTGGGGTTTCGGAATTTGCTTTACTCTTAGAACCTTTTGGTCTACCACGTTTCTTTTTTGGTTCTTCTCCAGCATTACCCTCAGGCATAATCATTACCTAAATCATGTTAAATTTTAAGGTTTTAGCATATTTTTTGGGATTATTACGATCTCAAGTTTTTGTTATTTTAAAAATATTATACTATTTTTTCTATTTCTCGTGCAGGGTGATTTGTGATATCTTTGTGTATGAGGGCATGTGATTCTTGTTTAAAGGTTAAATCACATCTATAACATTTCCATCCAAATGCGCTCATAAACTCAATATACAAAATTTGCATATAACATTCACGTAGAAATGATCAGTACGATCTAAATACTCAATAATGAAATGGTTTACAATTGAAACTGTCGTCAAAGACCACCATTTTTGGCCTTAAGTTTCAATTTTTAGATTTAATAGAGGAAATTTCTTTTTTACGGAATTCTGATAGGAATTAAAAGGATCTTCAGTATCATTGCATTTTTTGCAGATACATAATTGAGAGACTTTCTCAAGATTACAATCTTCGTTATATTCACATATGGAACATCCTGCAGATGCACCACAAACAATGCATTTGAGTTCTTTTATCTCAGCACATTTTTCATGTTTAACTCCTAATCCTTGAGCCCAAAGTCCAATCTCATTGACCTCAATTTTCTTGTTACATACAATACATGTTCCTGGAAATTTCATTGAAATCTTACGCCAGCTCATGCTAACTTTTCAATCTCCTTTTCTATTATATCACTAAAAGTTTCTTCAATGTCTAGACTCATTTTTTTATTCTTTATACAAAAAAGCATGTAGGGAAAATAAAGAGTACCAAAAGTACTTCTTGATATATGCATGTTTTTAGAAAGTATTGTAGCCAATTCTTTGATACTTTTTCCATCCCAACGAAGTCGATTAAGAATGGGCCATGACAAATTATATTGGGAGTATCTCACTAAGCAATCTTTCTGATATAATCCAATCAAGATTTCATCAAGATATCGTAACAATCTCCACTGTTGAGTTCTCATAATCTTTCCAAACAACATATCTGCTTGAGAGAGGACTTGCAACATCATATCCATCTCACTTTTTGAAATGTTGCTTGAAATAACACTGGAATAAAAAGCATTAATTTTATCACGAGGATCAATACGAAGTGAGTAAAGTACGCTTCTAGCTTCATCAATTGAATTTGCTTTGAAAAAAGCATTGATTCCTGATTCAACATCTAAACTTTCAAAAGATTTCTCAGTAGCAGGTTCAAATCCTGTTACAATTGCTTGTGTTGAGTTTATCATTGATCTGAGATCACCTCGAGATTCACTGATGATTTTAAATAAAGAGCCTGGGCTGAGTGTTACATTTTCTTTTTTTAGAATTTTTTTTAGAAACAATTGAACTAGTCTAGGAGGTAAAGGACGAAAATGAATTGTCTTAACTACTTTTTTGATACTTTTCATTTTAGTAGAAAGATCAGAGTTTGCAGCTAAAATTATTGGAATTGTAGGTTCTTTTAGAATTTTAATTAATGCCTCAGCTCCTCCGTAATCTGCTCTTCCATAAATTCCATCAACTTCATCTACAAAAATCATTGGACGTCCAAGTATGCTGGCATTACCTAGGATTGGATTAAGTATTTCTTCAATACGATTTTTATTTCTAACATCACTTGCATTAAGACTAATCATATCATAACCAAATTGTTTTGCAGCAAGATTTGCAAGTGTAGTTTTTCCTATTCCAGGTGGACCAACAAGCAATAATGGTTTAGTACCTTTTTTCCATTTTCCAAACCATTCCACAAATGAGGCCCGTGCATCCTCATTTCCCACCATATCAATTATGATTTGAGGCCTATGTTTTTCTGACCACATCAAACAAGCATCACTTTGGAAGATTCTCAGAAAGAGTGGACCAAATGTTTGCTTTCTGTAAACGATTATACCAAAATTGATTATAATGTTCAACAGTAAGAAAGAGAAATTCTAAAAATTCTTTGTGTGAAAATTTTTCTGGTAAAAGTTCTAGCGCTAGACGCGCATCACTAAGATATAACCTACTTTTTTCCATTGTTAACTCAAATCCTTTTTTTACATCATTTGCAAGAAGAGAATAATATAGAGGCCATGAGGGAATTTTGACAAATTTATTTTTAATAGTGTCCTCTATTTCGTTTCCACATCCTACACATTCTGCAGCTCGAGCCATTCCTAAATAAAAAATTTCTGCAAGAGGTCTTTTAGCAAGCGCCATATTCCTTCCCGCAGTTCCCATAACAGATCGGTATTTTTTATAACATTGATTCATTTCTTCTTCTGTTATTGTAAGAGGTTTTGTTTTTAGTTTAGTATCAATATGCTGACCTAATCTTGCATCCTTAAATCCTTCTTCAAATTCTTTTAGAACTTCTTCTCCCCCTTTTGAGATCTTATCTCTAGCAAGTTTCAAAATGTAAGGATTCATCAACTTATAGTCATCAAGATATTCTAAGTCTTCATCTTTGTCAACAATTCTATCCATAGGCTCACTTAGATCAATTGCGATGATATGTCCATCTACCATGTTTTGACGCATTAGTGGATCTTTAGTTCCTGAAAATTCTGCGGCCGCATCATATAATGCATTAAAAACAGGGAATGTCATTTTTACAAAATTGGAATTTAGTATTCGTAAAACACGATCTTTAAGTATCTCGCGATTTTCAAGTTTAGATTTAATTCCATCAGTTTGAGATTCTTGCAAAATTATTTCTGTAGAACCTACTTCTTTTGCAAAGTTTTGTTGTGTGATTTTTGGAGAAGAATCTGCTTTAATTTCTCTTAATAAATCATCAGTGAATCGTTCTGCAAAATGTGGAAATTCTTTTTCAGATTCTTCTTTGTATTTATTAAAAAGTTTGAACCCTTGTGATTTAAACAATCCTTGTTTAATGATTTGTTTTCCTGGTTTAGTAGACATTAATGCTTCTTTGCTTATAACAGATTGATCTTTTCCACTCACACACGGTCAACTCCTGCCTAGTTATTTATGCTTTCAAGTAATTTTTTATTCTTTCACTTAAATTACGAAAAAATGGAAATGGGGTAATGGAAGTTATTGAGATTCTCAAGGAAGCATCAAAACGAGTATTTGAAAATGTTAAAGATTTAGCAGGTACCAGTGCAGCTGCAGGAGATTATGGTAGGGGAGCAGGTGGAGATATTTCAAGAAATATAGACATAGTTGCAGAAAAAACTGTTTTAGATTATCTTAAGGAAGTTTCCTTTGAATGTATAGTTTTGGGAGAAGAATGTGGGCGTGTTGAATTATCAAGTAAGCCCAAAGGATTTGTGATTATGGATGCAATTGATGGTTCTGCAAATGCTGTAAGGGGAATACCCTTTTTTTGCTGTTCTTTAGCTTTTGCCACAAGGGATAAAATTAGCTCCATTTCTGATGGAGTTGTAACTGATCTTTCTTCAGGGGATATGTATTGGGCATCAAAAGGAAAAGGTTCGTTTTTAAATGGAAAAAAAATTCGCGTACAAGAAAAAAAGCCCATTTATAGAATCATTGGAATTAATCTTTCTGGAGCTACTCCAGAACAACTAAAAAAATTACATCATGTTTTGAAAAGAAATAATCATACTAGGCATTTTGGTGCAAATGCTCTTGAAATGGCCTTATTTGCTAGAGGATTAATTGATGTTTTTATTGATATTAGAGAAAAAATTAGAGTACAAGATATTGCAGCGGGATATTTGTTAATAAAAGAAGCAGGAGGTTTAGTGTTAGATACAAAATTAGAACCATTGGATGCAGATCTTAGCTATAAAACAAGATTGTCGTTTATTGCAGCAGCTAACAAAAAAATTCTAAATGATGTTTTTGTTAAAAAGAAAAAATAAAGGCGCCCTTGGCGGGATTTGAACACGCGTCTCAGCCGTGACAGGGCCGAATTCTAGACCGGGCTATACTACAAGGGCGTAATTAATCCAAATTAATCTACCAGTTTAAAACTTTCCTTCAAAACAAAATGTGCTGTAAAAGACTAAATTATACGCGTCGGCAAGTTGGCAGGGGGTCTGTGGCGCAGCCAGGTAGCGCACCGGACTTTTAATCCGGTTGTCGTGGGTCCGAATCCCACCAGACCCGCCTCTATTTAATCAAAAGTTTGACTTTTTTTGAGAGACTTTCAAAGGAATTCTTTACTTGGTTTTCTCTTTTGTTTGTTCCTTCTCGGTACATCTTTATTTTTTTCATACGATTAACAATCATTCGTTTTTGTTCAAAAATTCCCGAAGAACCTTGAGATGATCTATCCTTTAAAGATGAATTTATCGTAGTAGAATTAATTAATTTTAACAGAAATTTTGAATCAATGTTAGTTCCCTTAACTGATGTTTTTAACTCAGCTGGAGTAATTTTTGATAATGGCTTTTTTGAATTGCTTGCGATTTGGACTAGTTGTCCTACAACTTTGTGAGCGGTTCTAAATGGAATACCTTTTTGAACTAGTTTTTCTGCTAAATCTAATGCTATTAGGTATCCGCTTTCAGTAGATTTTTTCATTTTTTCTTTATTGATGGTAATTGTCATGAGCATTAGTTTGATGATTAATACGGAATTAATAGAAATTTTTGATGTTGACCAGATAGATGGTTTGATTTGTTGCAGATCTCGATTATATCCTGATGGCAGACCCTTTATTGTAGATAGAATTGATGTAAGATTTCCAATTATCTGAGCTGTTTTACCCCTAGTGAGCTCCAAGATATCTGGATTTTTCTTTTGTGGCATTACGCTTGAAGGAGATGTAAACTCATCTGAAAGTTCAATGAATGAGAATTCTGATGTGGACCATATGGCAAAATCTTCAGAAATCCTACTTAGGTTTGTCATAAGAATTGCTACTGCTGCAACATATTCAGCAACAAAATCCCTTGTACTTGTTGCATCTATTGAGTTTTCTACAATGCCATGAAAACCAAGCATCTTTTCAGTACTATGCCTGTCAATTGCTATACTGGTTCCTCCAATTGGTCCTGCACCAAGAGGATTCTCATTAACCCTTCCATAGGTGACGTAGAGTCGGTCCACGTCTCGAAATAGAGCATCAGCGTAAGCTAAGAGATAGTGTGAAAGAACACCTACTTGAGCCTGTTGTAAATGAGTATAAAGCGGCATTACTGTTTTGTGATGTGTCTGTGCCAATGAAACCAGTGCTTCAATGGTATCAAGTAAACATTGACATAAGATATTGATATCATCACGAATCTTCATACGAATATCAAGTGATACTTGATCATTTCTTGAACGGGCTGTATGCATCTTTCCACCACTTGTAAGCCCCGCACTTTTGATCACATGGGATTCAATAAGTTCATGAATATCTTCAAAGTTAGATTTTTTGTCAAATTTTTCTTTTTTTAATTTTTCAAGTGCTTTGAGAATTTTAATTACTTCAGTTTTTGTTATTATTTTATTTTCATAAAGCATTATGCTGTGCGCTTGGCTACCTACAATATCATAGAAAATAATTTCAGCATCATCAGAAATTGATGAGACGTAATTTAGAGTGATTTCATCCAAGTTTTTGCCCAATCGTGAACGATACATCATCATAGGATTTAGAATGGTTATATATAGAATAGACGTTTTTTTATGTTCATGGCTCAGGACATAAAACAACTGCGAGTAAAAATTTTTGATGAGTTATCAAAAATCGTAGATCCCGAAATTAACACAACTATTACTGACCTTGAATTAGTTGATGAAGTCGATATCAATAATTCACAAGTTAGAGTTGATTTACATCTCACAAGTCCTTTTTGTCCTGCTGTGTTTGGTTTTAAGATATGCCAAGACGTTCATGATAATCTATTGAAAATTGATGGAATAGATGATGTTAAAGTAAATGTATCAAACCACTTTATGGCAGAACAAATAAACAATCAGGTAAACAATAGTCCAAATCCAAAAAAATCTAGCAGTTAGTCTCTAAAACCAAGCAGGTATCCTCGAAGTAATTGAATTCCCATTGCAGGATCAACTCCTTTTGGACATACCTGACTACAAGAACCAGCAAAGTGGCATCTAAATATTCCATGTGAATCATCGATGATTTTAAGACGTTCATCTTTTCCTTTGTCTCGAGTATCTGCAACATATCGATAGGCTTGAGCTAAAGCTTGAGGACCAACAAATGAAGAGTCTGTAGCCATAGTAGGACATGCAGAATTACACAAACCACACTTTATGCAGCTTGAAAACTGGATGTATTTTTCTACATTCTCTGGAGATTGTAAGAATTCTTTAGTTCCAGGATTTATTTCTGATTCTTCGTTAATAATGTACGGTTTTATTTTCTTATGAGTTGAAAACATTCGTTCAAAACTTACAGCTAAATCACGAATTATTGGAAAGTTGTTCATTGGTTCAATTGTAATTACGTCAGAGTTTAGATCACTTATTTTAGTAAAACATGCCAATGCAGGTCTCCCATTAATTTTCATTCCACAGGAACCACATGTAGCTTGCCTGCATGAATAACGTACAGCAACAGAATGATCCAAATGTTTTTTCACCTCCAATATGGCATCTAAGACTGTAGTCCATTTTTGATATGGAATTTTAAATTCATCAAATTTTGAATCGTTGTTAATTTTTGGATTATTACGAGATATTCGAAGCATAATAGTTTTTGTTGGCGATATACTTAATCGAGATCCTTCTTTTGAAATTTGTAAACCTACATCTACCATATTAAACCATTCCCATGCTTGTCATAAATATCGTTCTTGAGCCATATAGAATAACTAACGCCATAACAGCTATACAACCATAAGTCACAGATTTTTCAAATGTAGGTCCTTGTTTTAATTCCAGAAGAATTACCCTTAGTCCATTAAACCCATGAATTGAAAGTAAAATCAAGATTATTTCTAACATACCAGCATATGGTAAGAATTCATAGTTTGCAATTACACTTTCGTATTGAAGAGATTCAGCAAATCCTTGAGTAAGTCTAAACAAAATATGAACCGCCACAAGTGCCACAGAGGCTAGAGCAGTTCCGTAATGAATTTTCATAATTATGCTTTCTCTCATTTTATTCACCAAACATTACTGCAAGACCATACATCATTGCAAGAGCTGCAAGAACAATTGAAGAGTAAATTGCAATTTTATGCCTATAATTTTGAGATTGTGGAATATATGGATAGTCTGGTCTTGCTGGTTTTCCAACCCCCACACCTCCATGCCCAAGCATTACGCGTATACCATTTACTGTATGAAAAACACTCATTCCAATTACAATTGCTAGAATAATGTGACCCTCAGGAGTTTGAGTAATTGCTAAAAATTCTTGCCATCCTATTTTTCCTCTCAAGATGTTGCTTGTTTCATAAATGTGTGCTACAAAATATGCAAGTAACCCAAGCCCAGTTAATCTCATTAACAAATATGCAAATCTTTCAATTCCGTATCTAGTGGGATTTGCCATTCCTTTAATTCCTTCTTTGTTTTCATCAATTTTGGCCATCTAGTATTTCCTCTCTACTGGTTTGTAATTTGTAATTGTTACAGGATGTTTTTTCATAATTGGTTCCTTTGGATCATAATATGCAAGAGTATGATGTAAGAAATTAGTATCATCTCTTGTAGGATAATCTATTCTTGCATGACTTCCACGAGATTCTTTTCTATGTATTGCACCAAGAAGGACAACTTCCGCAACCCTAAACATTGAATCGAGTTCCATTACATTTGAAAAGTTTGTATTGTATTCCTTGGCCCGATCATCAACATGTTTCCAAGTTTTGTTTTTTAATTCTCTTATTTTCTTTAATCCAGCCACCATATCTGATTCATTTCTGTAGACATATGCTTTATCGTTTAATGTATCTGTCAATTCTTGTCTAATTTCATAAGGATTTACATCACCATTTCCTCGAAATATTCCATCATAGATTCTCTTTTCTTCTGCTTCAACGAGATGATATGGAAAAGGTGTGGTATGCTGTTTGGTTAAGATATAATCAACAGCTAGATTTCCAGTAATTTTTCCCCATACAATACATTCAGAAGTAGAATTTGCTCCCAGTCTATTTGCTCCATGTACACTATTACAGGCAGCTTCACCTGAAGCCCAAACTCCCTCAAGTTCTGTAGCACCATCGATATTTGTATGAATTCCGCCCATCATATAATGTGCTACTGGTCTTACATCCATGACTTCTTTGGATGGATCAATGCCTGAAAATTTGATTGAAATCTCTCTAATCCCCCCTAATTTTTCTTTAATAAGAGAATCACCCAAATGTCTTAGATCCAATTTCATACACTTTACACCAGTTTCGTTATCAAAACCACGACCTTCATTAATCTCAGTCATCATTGCTCTGGAAACAATATCACGTGGTGCCAACTCCATTTTACCTGGAGCATATTTTTTCATAAATCTCTCCCCATCCTTGTTTAGAAGGTAACCACCTTCACCACGTGCTCCTTCTGTAATTAAAATTCCAGAGGGCAATATTCCAGTTGGATGGAATTGTACAAATTCCATATCCTTAAGAGCCATTCCTGCTCGATATGCCATATCTATGCCATCAGGAGTTGATGAAAAAGCATAAGTTGTAAAGCTGTAAATTCTTCCTGCTCCACCTGTAGCTATTATCAAAGCCTTTGCTTTGATAGTATAAAACGTTCCACTTGAGAGTTCAATTGCAGTAATTCCCAAAAATCGTTGTCCATCATGAATTATTGACGTAGCAAACCATTCATTTAGAAATTCAATATTATCAAATTTTTGGCATGTATCATACAGTGTTTGCATTTCAAAAAATCCAACTTTATCTGAAGCATATGTTGCTCGAGGGTAGCTATAACCACCAAAGTTTCTCTGTCCTAGTCGTCCATCTTCTCTTCTTGACCAAGGCATTCCCCAATGTTCAAGCTGATAGATTTCATTAGGAATTTCTCGACAAAGTCTTTCTGCCACATCTTGGTCAGCTAAAAAGTCACTACCTTTTATTGTGTCGTATATGTGGGACTCAAGTGTATCGCCTTCATCTTCAAACAGAACAGCTGCAGTACCACCTTCTGCAGAAACAGAGTGTGAACGCATTACTTGAACTTTAGAAATTACTGCGATCTTAATCTTGGAACTTTTTTTTGCTGCAGCAATTGCAGCTCTTAGACCAGCAAGTCCAGATCCAATAACAAGCAAGTCATATTCAACAGAATCAACCATTTACAGTCAACTAAGCTCTAAAGTTCGGTTAAATATGTATTCTACAAGACGCCTTCGAATAAAATAATCAGAATTATTAATATATATCACTAGTGATATTACTATGAATGATTTCGGAATGGTTTCAAAGAGTCGGAAGCTCAATTCCAAGAGGTTTTTCAAGATATTTTATTTTGGAATTATTAAAAAAGACACCACATACTGGAAAAGAGATTATTGATGCGGGCGTAAAACAAAGTCAAGGCATATGGAAACCATCACCAGGATTGATTTATCCTCTTCTTGGCAGGTTATTAGATGAAGGATTAATTGAGGAAACTAAATCTGGAAAATATCAAATCACTCGCAAAGGTAAATCTACTGCTGACGATCTCGATTCGATAAATGATATTGTAAAAAAGCAACTAGATGTCTTGTTTAGATTAGGCAATGTTGGACGATTTATAGCCTTAGATGTGTTAGAAAGAGTATCTTCATTGGGGGCATTGTTAAGCTCAAATCTATCTAATATGACAAAGGAAGAAACTTCAAAATACAAAAAATTCTTAGAATCTGAGCTTCGAAAGATAGAAAAGCAGACAGATAAGAAAAAGGAAAAAGAGATCAAAATAGATTAAATCATAAATAATTCACATTATCTATGAATTGCATTGAACACTCTTAGACAATTGTTGAAAAGAAAAAAACCACTAGTTATTCCAGGAGTATTTGATTCAATTGGTGCTAAAATTGCCCAAAAGGCCGGTTTTGACGCAATGTTTCAAACAGGATATGGAACATCTGCTACACTTTTTGGTATGCCAGACTATGGATTTATTGGTTCTACTGAAACTGTAGAAAATGCTCGTAGAATTTGTCGGGCAGTAAATGTTCCTGTAATAGTTGATGCAGATACAGGGTATGGTAATGCGCTATCAGTATGGAAATTAGTTAAAGAGTTAGAGGCTGCAGGTGCATCAGGAATGTTTCTAGAAGATCAAAGGTGGCCAAAAAGATGTGGACATATGAAAGGAAAAGAAGTGATAAGAAAAGAAGAGTATGCCGAAAAATTACAGGCTGCACTTGACGCAAGGAAAAATAAGGATTTCATAATTGTATCAAGAACGGATGCAAGAGCTACAGAAGGTTTAGACAAAGCAATTGAACGTGGATTATATTATAAAGAAATTGGGGCTGATGTAATTTTTGTAGAAGCCCCAGAGACAATTGGAGAAATGAAAAAAATTGGAAAATCAATCAAAGCTCCCCTTGTTGCCAATATGATTGAAGGTGGAGCTACCCCAATTAGTTCAGCAACAACGTTACAAAAGATGGGTTTTAAAATTATTTTATATCCGTTGTCGGTTCTATTTGCAAATACTTTTGCATCACTTCAGATTTTAAAAGAGCTTAAAAAATCAGGGACAACTTCAAAACTCAATAAAAAGCTAGTTAGTTTCGATGAATTCAATGATATTGTTGAATTATCAAAATTTAGAAAATTAGAAGAAAGATATGGTACTTTAAACAAAAAGAAAAAATCCAGGTAAAGAGTTTATTTTCTCTTTACTTCGATTTCAATTGTGGATACGTTTCTTGTTTTACCGTCTTGGGACTCTAATGCTTCAGAGCCAATTTTAATTTCTCCGATTGCATAGCCAGCATTTTCTGTCTTTCTTGAAATGATTTGCGAGACATCTACTGCTCGACCAATGCTCATTCCTCTTGCCTTAATGCGAACGGCTGGTGAGTTTGCCAACTGAATTAGCGTAGAAGTAACATACGCCATTAGTGGTTTCTTACCAATGAATACTGTGTCCCTGCTAACAGGAGACTGTTTGCTTTCTGTGGTCATGTGAGATTGACAGATTTACGATAATTTAAATCTAAGATCTACCCAATTGGCTCAAAACATGAATTTATTGAAAATTTTTAGTCATAAGAATCATTATTGATAAAAAATGTCAGATGAGAAAATTAACAAGATTTTTGAATCAGGTACAAAAGGAGAAAAAATTAGCACATTAGAATCTTTTGTAAATACTAAAGATCCTCAAATAATAAACAAAATAATTTCTAAATTAGATGACTCAGATATTGAAGTAAGAGGAGAGGCATTTAGCTCACTTGTTCTTAATGAAAATAATATCTCAAATCTGTTAATTCAAAATCTAAATTCAGAAAGTAAAAACATCAGGGGGTATACTGCACTTGTACTTGCTAATCGTAAAAACTCTGAAGCTATTTTAGCTATAACTAATCTTACAAAAGATCAAAGTGGAATGGTAAGGGCTTGCGCGTTAGGGGCTTTAGGATATCTTAAAGCAAAACAATCCAGCCAAGAAATACATGAATGTTTTTTTGATTCGAATTTAGAAGTAAAAAAGTCTGCCTTAAAGGCAGCGATTGACATTGGAGATAAAATATCCAATGAAGAAATTAAAAAGTTGTTAATGGAAAATGATCCTGAAATTGAAAAATTACTAGGTCAATCAAGAGGTAATTCTTAATATTTAACCGTATGATTCGTATTTTACTTCAAAGCTTCCATCTTCACGCTTATCATGTTGAGTGACAAATCCTCTTGGTTTCATGAAGTCCATTACTCCATCAATTGTTCCTTGCCAACCACATACGTAAAAAATTGTATTGTCTTTGGTAATTTTATCTCCAATTAGCTCCTCTAGGGGCGAAAGGCCTCCTTCTTTAGGTCTCAAAAATGTCTCCACTCTTCCTGTTTGACCTCCCCAAGATCTGTTAAACCATTCTTGTGGACGACTTATAGAAGCCCTGTATTTAAAATTCCATTTATCTTTTCCTCTATCAAGGCTATCATATTCTAAATCGGTTAGTAGGTCTTTGTAACTTAGTTCATCTACATAACTTGCACCATGTAGAACTATAATTTCTCTTTTATCACCTACAGCGTGTAGGTGTTGAGCAAAGCTAACAAAGGGGGCAAGTCCTGTACCACCACCTATACATACAATTCTTCTTTCATCTTTACTTCCATCTGGTAATTTTTCATTTATTGAAAGAGCTGAACCTGTTGGTTTTATCCAACTAATCTCATCACCTACTTTAGCATTAAATAATTGTGTAGTTAAACGACCAGGAATTGGTTTTCTTACCCATCTAATGACAAGTTCAATGTACTTTCTATTTTCAGGATGCGAAGCAATAGAATAAGCTCTTCTAACTATCTTGTTGCCTTCAGTTGGATTTGGTAAACCAATTGTAATAAATTGACCTGCTTGGTATTCTGGAACAATACCATCATTTGGAACTAATCTCATTATTACTAAGTCTTCTTTGAGTAATTGAACATAAGTAATTGTAGCTTTGTTATCTACGACCACTCGATAAGTGGAACCAGTAGTGGTTAAATATCTTCTGCTAAATGTTTAATGATATTTTCAAACATCCGCTAAACGTTAATAGCCATTTGTAAAAGTCTTAAGCAGTCAGAATTTAGTTCTGAAAACTTGGGCCGGTCGTCTAGACTGGTAGGATACGCCCTTGGCATGGGTGAGATCGAGGGTTCAAATCCCTCCCGGTCCATTTCCTTGTTTCTAAAATAATAATACCAAACACTTGTGTCATAAATTGGGGACGTAGGTTAGCTTGGTAGACTGCCAGCCTCGGGTGCTGGATGTCATGGGTTCAAATCCCATCGTCCCCACATTAAATTTGAGTTAATTGAAATAGGACAAATTAATGAGATAGTTCAATTGACAGTTTGTATCTATCTTGCACACCTTAATCCACTTACAAATGCACATGTAGAAATTATCGAAGAATTAAAAAAAGAATCTAATGTTATAGTCATGCCTGTAATATTTCTAAAAAATGATATTGAAGTTAATAGTGGCAGCTTTCCATTTAGATTTGAAATCAGAAAAAAAATGCTTGATGCAGTATTTGGAAGTTCAATTGAAGTTTCTAAAAATTATACATTCCTAGCACCTTTTTGGAGATATCTTCCGCCACTACTATCACCTATATCTTGGAAACTAAGAAAACAAATCCTAGAAGATATTCCAAAAAACTATTTTACATATACAGGGGACAGAGCAGAAGGCATTATGCTCAAGATTTATCGATTGCATCCAAAAATAGGTGTACGAAAAATTGTTTCAGCTTCATCAGTGAAAAATAAATTGTATGATTCAGCTAGAGGAAAAGACATAGTATGGAAAGAAGATGTACCATCCAAAGTTGTAGAAATAATAAAACAAAATTGGTGGATAGTTGAAAAGTATGCAAATATAGAAGATGATACTACTAGAATTGCAGGAATGAAGTTTCCTAAAGACGGTTTTTGGTCCAAATAGATAATTATAGATGGTTTATCATCATTTTCTGTGAAAATTCCACTTTCAAAGTATGTTTGGTTTGATGGAAAATATGTTACATTAGATAAAGCAAAGGTTCCTGTTACAACACATGCAATTCATTATGGAACGTCGGTTTTTGAGGGAATTCGTGCTTACTGGAATACAAAAAATCTTTTCGTGTTCAGGTTAGAAGATCACGTTAAAAGATTTAGAAAGTCTGGAAAATTTTATTCAATTTCTTTACATTTTACAAACGAGGAGATTGAGAATGCAATAGTTAATTTATGCAAAAAAAACAATATGAAAAAAACCTGTTATATTCGACCATTTTATTTTGTTGGAGATTATGGAATTAATCTTCATGTGACTGAAAAAGCCCCAACTAATGTTGCAATCTTTATGTTTCCTTTCGGGGATTTATTTAGTAAAAAAGGAATAACTGCTGGAGTATCCTCATGGAGAAAATTTAGCATTTCGTCGAGTCCACCTCAAGCAAAAATGGGGGGAAATTACCTTAATTCAATATTAGCTACACAGGAAGCAAAACGAAATGGATACGATGAAGCAATTTTATTAGATAAACTAGGAAATGTAAGTGAAGCTCCTGGAGAAAATATTTTCATCGTAAAAGATGATGAGATAATCGCCCCACCACTTAGTTCTTCAGCATTAGCTGGAATTACAAGAGATTCCATATTCAAATTAGCAGAGGATAGAGGCTATAGGATAGTAATAAGAGAAATTACAAGAAGTGAATTATACATAGCCGATGAAGTTTTTCTTTCTGGAACTGCTGCAGAAATTATACCAATAATTAGAATTGATCAAAATATTATAGGAGATGGAAAGATAGGAAACATAACAAATGAGTTAATATCAGATTATACTGACGTTGTTATGAGCAGAAACCAAAAATATTCAGATTGGTTAACTCCGGTGTACTAGAATGAAAGTTGCTCAGATAGGTACAGGAGGTTGGGGTAAAAACCACACACGAATTTTATCTCAGTTGGGGGTACTCAAGGCTATCTGTGATGTAAATAAAGAGAGATGTAAAGAATATGCTCAGAAATACTCTGTTAATAGTTATGATTCTGTTGATGCATTATTAGATTCAGAAAATTTTGATGCTGCGTTTATTTGTACTCCTACTTCAACTCACTCACAAATTGCAACTAATCTTATAGAAAAAAAGAAGAATGTGTTTATTGAAAAACCTTTGACTTATCATTCTGAGGAGGGGGAAGATCTACTTGAGCTAGCAAAGAAAAACAATGTAATAATGACATGTGGATATATTGAGAGGTTTAATCCAGCAGTAGGTTTAGTAAAAGATTATGTAAAATCAAAAAAATACGGTGAACTTGTGATGCTTGAATTTCACCGCGAAAATAGAATGCCACTTCACATTAAAGATGTTGGAATAATTTATGATACATCAGTTCATGATATAGACACAGCAATGTGGCTTTTTGATGATACACCTCAAGTAGTTTTTGCAAGGGCAGGAAGTATCAAGCACAAATACGAAGATTTTGCAACCATAATGTTAGGATTTAAAGATAACAAAGTAGCCATAATTTCTTCAAACTGGATAACTCCAACAAGAGTAAGAAATTTTAACGCAGTTTGTACAGAAGGAATAATATCTGCAGATTTTATTTCTCAGGGGATAAGAATTGAAACTGATAAGGATACTGAAATACCTAGGAATGAAAAACAAGAACCTTTACTATTAGAAATACAGAATTTTCTTGGTGCAATAGAAGGAAAAAATGAATTAAGAGTAAAACCAGAACAAGCAGTAAATGTTACAAAAATTGCGGAAGCGTCACTTTTATCTAGCCAAAAGGGTACACCAATTTATCTTGAGTTACAATGAATAAAAAAATGATGAATGTTCTTGCTTGCCCTATTGACAAACATTTTCCACTTGAGATTTTTGAATCTAAAACGAAAGATGATGTGATAATTGAGGGTGCATTATATTGTACAGATTGTTCAAGATTTTATCCAATAATTGAAGAAATTCCAATTATGCTTCCTGATGAATTAAGAGATAAAAAACAGGATATAGAGTTTCTTAACAACAATCATGAAAAATTACCTGAAAAAATAATTAAACAAGCTTCTCCATGGCACTTATGAGATATTTTGGTTACTAATTTTATATCCAACAAAGCAAAGATTGGAAAAAATGTGAAGATATGGCATTTTACATATGTTGGCGATGATACTGAAATTGGGGATAATGTAAAAATTGGTTCGCTTGTTCATATTGATTACAATGTAAAGATTGGTGAAAACTCTATGATTGAAGGAGCAGTTTACATTCCACCACTATCAAGAATAGGCAAAAATGTTTTCATCGGTCCTGCAGCTGCTTTGACAAATGATCCCTACCCCCCAAGCGGAAAAATGATTGGAGTTACAATTGAAGATGGAGCAATTATTGGTTCGCGTTCCGTGATAAAAGCTGGAGTTACTGTTGGCAAAAACAGTGTAGTTGCTATGGGAGCTGTAGTTACAAAAAATGTTAGGGCTAACACAGTGGTAGTAGGTGTTCCAGCCAAAGAAAAATATTCTAGAGATGAATATGACAAAAAACAAAAACAGTGGATTGATAGCTAAACTTTAAGCTGAGAGCGAAAGATCCAATTCTTAACCTTCGATAAAATAAAGATCCAAGTTATTACCAAACCAATTGAAACTACTGCCTTTATTGCAGAAGAAATTATTAAATCAAATTCACCATACCCAGATATTTCAAGAGGTGCTAGAATTAGTACAGATATTCCTCCACCAATGATAATTAAAATCCACATTGCAAAAATAAAAATAAAAATTGATGAACCACTCAAAGTGAGATCTCCATCATAAACGCAGTAATTATTGCCAAAATTCCTGAAAAAATTGTGAGTCTAAAAATAACATAACTTATCTCTTTTTCACTTAGAGGCCTACCACCGGCAAGTATTAATCGTACCAGAGTAACACTAGCATTTTTATCTGAAGTTGCTTTAATCTTAAAATCTTCGGTTAAAGAAACTGGTTTTGCTTTAATTTCTCTATGTTCAACTATACGTTTCATGCTTGACAGAAATAAGAAAGAATTGATTATTGCAGGACCAAGAGCTATTGCTGCGATTACTTCTACTTGACCTACAATTGCTATTGCACCGTACATTGCACCAAGGGTAAGGGCCCCAGAATCTCCCGGAAAAATTTTACTTGGGAATCTATGGTATTTATAAAAAGCAAATGAAACAAAAACAAGTATGAGACTTGCTATGGCGACTTCATAATTATGTAAAATAATTAATGAAATCGTGAGTGCAGAACCCGCAATTACCATAAAACCACTTGCTACACCATTTAAAACATCGATTGAATTGATAGTATTGCCTGTAATTGATATCATTATGACAACAACACCAAGGTAAAGAAGAGGAATCTTAACATCCCCAAATAATGGAAATGAGAGATTTGAATCATATGCACCAAGTAAGAGGATTGGTATTGCCGTTGCTGCTAGGGCCAAGGGTTTGAACCATCCTCCCATGACTTTTTTATCGTCTACAAGTCCTACGAAAAATGCTAATGTAGTTGTGATTAGAATTGCAATTATTTCTATCATAGGAAAAAAAGCATATAGTATAATTCCAGAAATCAATATTCCTATAATAAGAGATGGCCCACCAGGTCTAGCAACCATAGCGCCTCCTTTTCTATGATAATCTTTAACAACACTATTTCTTTTTTCTAGTGCCTGGATCAAAAAGGGAGTAATTAAAAATACTGAGAAAAATGCTATTGATGAAACTAATATGGCTGCTATTATTTGGTGCTGCAATTATCTACCACCCTTTCGTAATTGAGACTTGATGTTATCTGCAAGTGTCGAACCAATTTTATCAATTTCTGCTAACTTTTTAGCTGGAATTTTTGAAAGATCTTCAAGGGTTTTAATATTGTTATTAAACAATTTTCGGGCACGAATTCTACCAATTCCTTTAATTTTTACAAGATCAATTAATTCCTCTCGAATTCCGTAGATTATTCTTTTTCTTAGAATATCTAGTTCTTCAAGAAGATCTGCACAATCTGACTGTTTTGCCAATTCACGGAGGCAATATGTAAGCCATTCTGCAGTTTGTATCATTCTGTGCATATCTCCTGATTCAATTTTTAGATTATCAGAAAGTGAGATTTCTGATGTTTCAGTAATCCAGGATTGTAAAGCCATTAAACTTCGTGAACAATCATATTCTGAAATTGGTTTAATTAATTCAGAGGAATAATTCTCAAGCATAACATCCAGATTTTCATGATCTTTGATTCGCAATGAAAACTTAGGAAAAAATTCTTCACAATTAGTAATCAAATGTAAGAATCCAAATGTATGTTTTCTTCCTTTTGTGACAACATCAAGTGCATCTCTGAAATATGTTGCAGTTATAGGATCTATGTATAGTTTGGAAACTTTTTTACCAAAATCGGTTGCCACGAATCTATCTCCTTTTTTTATAATAAATTTTTCAGTCAAAAGAAATTTCGTTGCAATATCAATTCCAAACTTTATTGTGGACTTGCTTGATTGAAGTCCGCCCAATGTTTTTAAAAAGAAATCTATGATTTCATCTTTTTTTATCCCTGGCCTAGTAACAATTAGACTCAATACATGAATTCTTAGTGACTTGTCATTCGTTATCTTTGATTCAATTGGTTCAGGCTCACCATTAACATAATAATCAATTAGTTGTGAACTATTATAATTTCCAACAATTATTGCTTCACCATAATCATCGTATTGAGGTCTACCAGCTCTTCCACAAAGCTGTTTGTATTCTAATACACTTATTGGTCGGTTAGCTCCTACACGTGAATTATATCTACTAATGCTGGAAATTACAACCCTTCTTGCAGGAAGATTAACACCAGTTGCTAGTGTTGGTGTTGCAGCAAGAAGTTTAATTTTCCCATTTCTGAATTCGGTTTCTACGGTTTGTCTACAATTTGGATTAAGACCTGCATGATGAAAAGCTACTCCTTTTTTTACTAATGCTGCTAGTGTTTTTACTAATTCAGTATGTTCATTGTGTTCAAGGATTTTTTTTGATATTTTTTCAAGTTCCTCTATTTCTGTTTTCTGAAGAGAGTTTAAGATTGCATCAGATGCTTTTATGGCAAGGGAAGATGATCTAGATCTAGTTTCTGCAAAAAGTAATGATTGTCCTCCATCCTTTACTGATTCAACTCCTAAATCAACAGGTTTGCCTCTAATGCTTGTTTCAACCTCAAATTCTCTTCCATCATTCATTATCACATAACCCCCATCATAAACTCCTTCATAAAGTGGAACAGGTCTCCATTGACTTTCAACACTTTTACAGTCTAGCCATTCTGAAAGTTCATCCACATTTGTTATTGTTGCACTAAGTGCTAAAATCTGTGGTTTTTTTTCAAGTAGTTTTAATTTTGTTAAAACAACTTCCAGAGTTTGACCTCTGTCTTCATCTCCAATTAGGTGAATTTCGTCTGCAATTACTAGCCCAATTTCTTCAATCCACTCAGGACCATGACGAATAATTGAGTCCATTTTTTCGTTTGTTAAAATGAGAACGTCATAATTTTCTAATCCCTTATCTAGAGATTCAAAATCACCTGTAGAAATCTGTACTTTGATTTTTTTTCCAAAATCTAATGATTCAAACTTTTTAAACTCTGAAAATTTTTCTGCAGCTAAAGCTCGAAGGGGACTAAGATAAATTACTTTTCCATTATTTTTTGAAAGATAGTTTATCATAGCAAGAATTGCAATTAGGGTTTTGCCGCTAGCTGTTGGGGCAGATACCAGAATGTTTTTCCCATCTAATAATCCTGCAGAAATGCTATCTTGTTGGGGTGGGTAAAGTTCTGAATATCCCTCGTTTTTTAGAAAATCAATTGCAGATTTAGAGAGTTTTAATTCAGATATCTTCATACTCGGTTATAATGACCGGGTTTTGATTCATAAATAGATGCCTCACGAAGCATTCTTCTAAGGTAGTTTCTTGCTTCTTCTTCTGTGAATTTACCTGATTTTACGAGTTCTTTAATGAATAATCTTTCTTCAACTGCCATTTTGTTGTCGCCTTCTAGAGACTTTAGAACATCCATGAAGAGTTGCATTTTTGAGACTTCACTGTGGGCTCGTCCTTGAAGTACTCCAAGATCCACTTTACCGGTATTTACATCAACTCCAGCATCTCGAAGCATACTCTCAATTAAGAAAATTGCCCGTTCTGCGTCTTCTGCTTCGACTTGATTTTTCATTAAAAGACGTGCTCTTGCAGTTGCAAGTCTGATTAGACCTTCCAATTGTCTTGGGGTCACAGTAATCATTTCTTCAGACTCTACATTTCGCATTTTCATATAATAGGCAAGAATCTCATCTTCAGCTTCTTTGGTAAGTACTGGATTAATTCTCTTAGAGTATGATAAATATTTTGTAAGAATATCTGAATCAATTAAAGAACGTGTATCATTTCCACCAGGTGTATACAAATTAATGATATGTTTTGCAATTCTTGAATCCTTTTCCTTTGAAGGAATATCTCTTACAACAAAAATCAAATCAAATCTTGTTAAAAGAGGAATTGGAAGATTTACATTTTCAGTAATATTTTTGAAAGGATCATATTTTCCATACATTGGGTTTGCTGCAGCAAGAATAGATGTTCTTGCATTAAGTGTAGCAACAATTCCTCCCTTTGCAATGCTAGCAGACTGTTGCTCCATAACTTCGTGAAGTGCACTTCTATCTTCTGGTTTCATTTTGTCAAATTCATCAATACACACTAAACCTTGGTCACCAAGAACCACAGCTCCTGCTTCTAGCATCATAATTCCGGATTTATCACGAACAACTGCTGCAGTAAGACCAGCTGCTGTTGAACCTCTACCGGAGGTGTATAATCCTCTAGGTGCTATTCTTGCACAAAACTTTAACATCTCACTTTTTGCAGTACCTGGATCACCTACCAAAAATATGTTAATATCTCCTCTAATCTTAGTACCATCTTGAAGTAATCTTTGTGTCGAACCTGCGATAAGAAGCAAAATTGCTTCTTTAATCAGAGCATGACCTTGTATGTGAGGAGCAAATGAATCAACTAGTCTATTGTAAATATCTGGATTTTGAGATAGTGACTTGATTATCTTTTCTTCTTCAGGTGAAACTTCTTCTCTTTCGGTTTTCCTTGAAGTTTTAGAACCTCGACCCCCAAGAAATTCTATATTATTTCCATCAATTCGTAATCTGTAAAGCCCACTTGTAGATCGAGCACCAACAAAGTATTCCTGTTCAATTCGAACTATGCCTGTTAGAATTATTCTATCTCCTGGCCTTGCGTTATCAACTAGATCTTGTTTTATTGTTACATCTACATAGTGAGGTAATTGTCCTGGGGGTAAATCCTCTGGAAGCTCCTGTAATCTTGCAATTTGAAAATCGATAAATCGACTTTTGTCAGGTTGAATTGTAAAATCTTTACTTGTACATTTTGGATCAACACCACATCTGTATAATGGAGGTACAGTCATTCCTTTTTCTAGAGTAATATGAAATTCATGATCATTACTACATTTGTAAGTGATTTCTTTTGCAAGTGGTTTTACTTCTGATGATCTTACAACCATTCCTGAAACACTAGTCATCTTATTAATGATTTCAGCATTAATCTGACGAAGACTTCGCTGAACTGGATAGTTTACTATTCTGGCTCTAATTTCTTCCTTAATTTTTGTAGCATATTGGGGGAATCTTTCTTGTAAAATTTCTTTGATTGCTCTTGAAAAAGCTGCTATTATTTCGTCAGGGTTTTGATTAAATTTTGATTCAATTTGAGGATGCGATACTAGATCGTTATAGTCTACTACAATATATCGAGAATTTTTTGGCATCATCTGATCGATTTGCTCGACGTAATTGAATGAACCTTGTTTATCCTTATGTTGTTTTAAAAATTCTTTTACCTCATCTGCTAAAGCGGATTTACTAAACTTAGATTCTAAGGCAGTCATTTTTTATCACCTAAAATTTGTTTTTTAAAGTCAATTGATGTATTGTAAATTTTTTCATAGAACGATCTTTCCTCCAAGGTCAACTTTTGACTCAAATCAGCAGTTAATTTCGAAGAGTCAGCAAGGTGGATAATTTTTCCTTGTCTTTTTCGAACAAGCGAATTTAGCATACTTTCTACTTTGTCATAATCATCTTTTGGGAGTTTTTTCATGTATGAAAGCAATCTTACGTAAAAATGTGGTTCAAGTGTTGCAAGTTCAAATTCACCTTGAACATTTTCCTTAACTGTTGCCTGCTTTAGTTCAACTACCATATCAGTCTCCTCCATGTTAACATGCTTTTCATTTTCTAGAACATTTGCAACCCATCTAGGAATATTCAGAATTTCTCCTTGTTTTCCTTCTACATCCACACCTGCTACATTTATCTTGACATCGTGGAGAAAAGTAACCTTAACATCCTCTAATTCAAATCCTGTATTATGGACCTTTGAGAGGTCTGTACTGTTTAACATTGTAAGATCAGTGATCCCTTGTAGGATCGTGATGAATCGGATCGATCAATTCTGTTCACAAAAAGGTGAGATCAATTGATCCTCTAAAAAGTCAACTATTTAGTGTAGGTTGAGCATTGGGTAGATTGGAATGTCTGTTTCTGATTTAATGTGGGTAGAAAAATACCGTCCCAAAAAGATTTCCCAATTAGTAGATCAGAAAGAAATTGTAGGTAGTATCCAGTCACTTTTAAAAAATCAGGCTGAAATGCCTCACCTTCTGTTTTCTGGTTCTGCTGGAGTTGGAAAAACCACTCTTGCGCTGTGCCTGTCTCACGAGATTCTAGGGGATCATTGGAAGGATAGTATTTTGGAGCTAAATGCATCTGATGAGCGAGGGATAAACATGGTTAGGGATAGAGTAAAGATGTTTTCTAGATATGCTGGACTAGATAGCAAAATTCCTTTTAAAATTATCATTCTAGATGAAGCGGATGAAATGACAGCGGATGCGCAAACAGCTCTGAGGAGAATAATTGAAGATACTTCAAAAATTTGTAGGTTTATTCTGATCGCAAATAACATTTCAAAAATTATCGATCCGATTCAGAGCAGATGTGCTATTTTCAAATTCTCAACAATTCCTGAAAAAGATGTAGTTCTTTATCTAAAAGAAATTTCGAAAAAAGAAAAAATAAAGTTTGATGAAAATGGTTTAGGGGCAATTTACGAATACTCTGAAGGAGATCTAAGACATGCCATTAACTTACTTCAAGCAACAGCAAGTTTGGGAGACATTACAGAAGCTAATGTAAAAGCATCAGCCGGTCTAACCAAAGTCAAAGATGTAGACATTGTACTAAAACTAGCGTTAGATGGAAAAATTTCTGATGCGCGAAATAAGATGATTGAGCTTATCAAAGTTTATGGAATGTCCGAATCTGATTTTCTAAAATACATCAATGCTGCAGTGTATAAAACAAAGAACAAAAATCTGAGTGATATAGTTCAGACTATAGCAAAATATGATTTTAGAATTCTTAGTGGGGCTAATCCTGAAATTCAATTATCTGCACTTCTAGCAGAATTGACAAAGTTTGGAAAATAAAAGCGCAGAGAGAGGGATTTGAACCCCCGAATGGCGAACCACACAGGCTCTCAAGGCCCGCGCCCTACCAGGCTAGGCGACCTCTGCGGGATTCGTTGGCTTTAGCTGATTAAAATTTGTTTTATTGTATTAAATTTGATAATCGGTATCTAACGATATCATTAGAAAAATAAAGAAAAATGGTCTAGTCGTGAGCGTGTGGATTTGCCTGACCAGAACCTAGTTTTTGGTAAGTTCCCAATGCCTTTTCATGCCATTCTTGATTTCCTTGATCTACTAGAACAGCTTGTGGAGGACAAACTGAAACACAGGCCATGCACCAAATGCAATCATGTTCTCTGATTGGATCTGCATTATCAGAATAGTCATGTCGCTCTTCTTTTACAGAACTTCCAGTTCCATCAAAGGTTTCATGAATTGCCTTTACTGCTGGAATATCTTTTTCTGTTCTGTACCACTGGAAAACTTGTACTGGACAGGCCTCTATACAGGCTCCATCTGCTACACAAGAATCCCAATCTACAGCGACCATTGTTCCGCTGACGCCTATTGGTTCCATTTTTTCGCCATTTTTCTTGTATGCAGCAAGAACATCAGAGTTCTTTGATGCCTCTACAAGTCCTTGTGATGGCCATACCCAATGGAAGTGTTCGCCATCTGAATGCATGATTTTACCAATTGGTTTTTTGTTATGACAAAAGTCTTCTTTAATTGGCATGGAATCTTCATCTTTTGTATATTATTTAAATCTAGACAAAATTAGTGGAAACTAAAGTATTGAATTAAGAATTTTTTAGATTATAACACTGTTTTTATGATTTTTCCCTACGTTCATATCGTTTTGGCATTGATTGGATGTAATTGGATATTATAAAATATGATGTGTATAGTGGTCCAAATATTGGTCTGTATACAGCAGTTAATGATACACAGGTCTTTGTTCCAAATGGCTATGCCAAATCAAAGGCAAAAAAATTGGCTGATTATCTAAATGTAGAGCCAGTCTTTATTTCAATGGCAAACACAAGATTAATCGGCGCAATGATGGTTTTAAACAATAATGGAGTTTTGATTCCACATAATGCCACATCTAGTGAGTATGATCATTTAAAAAAATCAACTGGTCTTAATATTGAGGTACTTGATTCAAAACACAATGCACTTGGAAACTTAATTTGTGCAAATGATAAAGGTGCAGTAGTTTCTCCAATGATTCCAAAAGAGAAGATAAAACAAATTCAGGATACCTTGGGAGTTGAGGTAATTCAGAAAAAAGTAGCTGGTTATCATCAGGTTGGCGTAATGGTTGTAGCAACAATGCATGGTGGCGTGATTCATCCAGAAGCTGATGATGATGAAATTAAGAGTATAGCAGATGTTTTAGGGATAAATATAGAACCTGCAACAATTAATGGTGGTATTCCTTATGTGCATTCAGGTATTTTAGCAAACAATCATAGTATAATAGTTGGAGGCCATACAACAGGTCCGGAAATAATGATGTTAACTAGGGCTTTTTCAGGATAGAGCTTGCGTTTTGAATTAGCTCATCAATTAAGATTTGTTTTTCAGAATGGTTTTGCATGTTTCTCAGAACAACTTTGTTTTCGGCAAACTCTTTTGGTCCTACAATTATTGTAAATTTTGATTCTGCTGAGGATTCCATTTGTTTTTTTAGAGATTTACTAGGATAATAGTCAATTGTTGTAGGTATCCCAAATTGTCTCAACTTTGATGCAATTGCTAAAGCTTCAGCATGCATCTCATCATTTGCATATAAGACAGAAGTCATTACAATTTCTTTTTTTGGTGCAAGGCCTTGAGATTCTAGTGAAAGAATTATTCTTTCTACTCCACCCGCTACACCTGTTGCACCAAGATCATCTCGTCCAAATGCCTTTGGAAGTGTATCGTATCTTCCTCCACCAACTAATGCTCCAAGATTTGAACTAGTATCAAATGCTTCAAAGACCATCCCAGAGTAATAATCCAGTCCTCGAACTATACCAAAGTTAATGCGGATATTTTTGATATCTCTGTCAGTAAGAGAAAGATATAGTTGCTTGAGCTCATCCCAGCCTTCTAATGATGAGACATCAAAGATGTTTTGGATTTCTTCTGGGGTTCCTTTAATGGAAGAAAATGCGAGAATTTTTTCTATTTTTTTTTTATCAATACCCTTATTTTGATATTCAGCTAGAATTTCGTCTGGTCTTTTCTTTTGAGCCTTATCCATCACTCGAAATATTTCAGAGGTCATCTTCTGATCATCTATTTGAAGGAGGTTAGTCACATAGGATTCGACTAACTTTCTGTGAGAGATTTCGATAATTATGTTTTTGAGTTGTAGTTTTTCAAAAAGTCTTGAAGTAAACTCAATTAGTTCTGCGTCAGCTGCCAGGCTTGGTTTTCCAAATATTTCAAGGTTCCATTGATGAAAAAATCTGTATCTACCTTTTTGCGGTTCGTCATATCGATATACTCCACCAAAGCTTGCTAGCTTTGCAGGAAGCTTTAATGATTTTTGGGAAACAACAAATCGAGTTAGTCCCATTGTAAAGTCAAATCTTAATCCGACCTCTCTATCGTGCTTGTCTTTGAAATAGTAAATATCATCTTTTATTCCTGGTCCACTTTTAGTCTCTAAAGTTGATAGTAGCTCAATTGGAGATGGGTTCATGAAATGAAATCCGAATAGATTAGCAGTTTGGACAAAATTTTCTCTGACATATTTGATTTTGAACATCTCTTCACCATCAAAGTCTTTCATTCCACGCGGTAGATCCATTTCACTGTGTGATTACGATCTTGTGATTTAGGCTTTACGATGTTTCAACATTCATTCTATCTATTAATACGAGAAACTTACTTTAAGATCTAAATTGAGTTTCAAGTTATTAGAACATGCCACAGATGCTTTCATTGAGATAACTGCTTCAGACCTTAAAGAGGCATTCACGTTAGCTGGATATTCTGTAGTGGAAACCACATTACAAAGAGAGACTATAGAAGAAAAAGAAGAACGAATTATTTCAGTGACAGGGAAAGATCTAAGATATCTTTTATTTAATTGGCTTGAAGAGGTAATTTTTCAGCTAATTACTGAGGGATTTGCAATTCATAGATTTAAGCTTGATATTAAAAAGAAAATAGAATATGAGATTGTAGCTACTGCATTTGGTGAACCAATAGATCTTCAAAAACATCATTTTAAAGTTGAAATTAAAGCACCGACTTTTCATTTAATGGAGATTTCTGAGGGAAAAAAAGTGATAATGCGATTTCTATTGGATTTGTAAAAATAACTACCATTTAATTTTGTTCAATTTTTATTCGCATTTCCACAAACAAAAAATTTCTTACCTAAATTGGCCTTTTTACATGATAGAACTGATTTAAAAAAATTCTAGAACGATCTAATCTAGATTATGTATATCATAATTACTATTATGTCTAAAATATTTCTAGAGGGTGAGAACACCATCTGCACGCCCGTTTGGTAGTGTAAAAATGATATTCCCACCCAATAAAACATAATATTTTTTGTAAATAGATTCACGCTTGATCAAAAAACACATACTGGTCTCAAAAAATGATTTGTAATTTTAATATTATTGGTATTCAAATTGCACAAGTTAAACACACATCCAGTTTTATTCTATTTTGATTATTACATGATTATGCAAATTAAAGAAGATTTTTTTTTGGGTTTAGATAATTTTCTAGATGGATTTATGGGAAAAGCTTCTAAAAAAAATGCCCAAAGTCAACAAAGCTCTACGTGGGGTTGGTCTGATCAAAAAAATTTCTCCCATGGATGGTTTGTGGGATTTTTACAAGGAGCTTGTCATACATATTTTATGCAAACATTTGATAGAGAACCAAATGCTGAAGAAGAAGCTAAATTAATTGATATTGTAAGAAAACAACGCTTTAAAATCAAAGAAATGATGGATAGAGAATTTGATTTAGTAATAATAAAAAAATAAACATCATTACAATCCTTGTATGAAAAAATGTTGGTATTTATATTAAAATTATTAAATTTGTTTAATTGCTTGAGCTTAACTTAGCACTACCAAATAATACAGAAAATTGTTTGCACCAAATAAGAACAGTATCTTGATTTGAAAGATCAGCCCCTGGAGGTATCAAATAATTCTGGTTTCCAATATTCCCTTTTAATCTACCTAAACTAATATAGTCTGAAGCATTTTCATCAGTAGCAAGATACACATAAAGATCTGGACCATTTGATGCCTTGAAATTTTCAAATCTTAGAAATTTAGAGCCATCTTCTGCTTCGATGATAAATACTTCACCTACTGCATCATGTATTCCATCTCCAATTCCAATAAAATTACCCATTGGAATAACAAGACTTGCAGCAGGCATTTCTTCATCTACTATAATATTAAAAAATAAAGGACCAGCAGCATATACTACAATTATTATAATTAATATAGATACGACAATAGTTATACCAATTTTGGTCTTACCCATATAGTTCACAGAAGATATTATCTTAATAAACACAAATGTACTATAAAATAAAATCTTAATTTCTAGTTATACGTATAAAACATAATGAAAAAGGAGGAACATATTGGCTCATCAGTGTTATTATTGTGAACAAATTTTTGATTCTAAAGAAAAGCTATATGATCATCTAGAAGTTCATTCTGATGTTGTAAGTAAGAAGAAAAAGAAATAGTTCATTTTGTAAATCTGGGTATTCTATTTCCGCATTAAATATATTGGACTGACTGTTTTAGTAATCTTGTAAGGGGCAACTTGCTAAAATTAAGAACGATAAACTCCCGTTCAAAAGGCATTTGCCATTCTTCCCTTACAGTTATTATAAATTAATTAGTTGATCGAGTAATTTCTAAAGTTTGTATACTATATCAAAGTACTAGAATTAATGAATAAAAGTAATGATGAAGAAGCTGAAAATGAATACAATGCTAGAATAGAAAATGTGGCATCTTTAATAATTAAAGACCAAACCTCTATTGATGAACAAGATCCCCAAAAATTGAAAAGATATTATCAATATGTAAAAACAAACTTCAATATGGAAGGCGAGTCTGCAAAAGAATTTGTAAATGAAGCCTTTTTGTATTTAAAATTAAAAAATGCGCAAGATTCAGACCCTATCAAACAAGGAGATCAGTTTGGAGCTGGTTTCAGTTAAAAGTGGATTATGTTTTTTTAAGATAAAATCGTGTGTTCAAATTAAACACCAATGATCTATTAGCATTATCATATACTCTGTAAACTGACTATTAATGAGACAGTACAATGTTAAAGTAATTTGTAAGAATTGCCATAGAATTAACGTTTTTGAGATAATTAAAATGGTATCTGAGGATGAGGTAAGAAAAAATGCTAGATGCGAAACCTGTGGAAAGAAGGGTGGTTTGGTTTATCTCAGCTCTCTAGGAAGAAAATAAAAATATTGGGCCAAGCGTAAATAACATAATTCTAGTCTTTTGATTTAACCTCTATTGAAGTTAGTTATATTGCTGAATTCTTCTATGGTAGTGTTGTTTTGAATTTTTTTAGTGGAGTAATCTGAATTTTCATCCAGCTGTTCAAATCCAATATTACTTTCCTCAGATGGTAATTGAGTTTCAATATTTGTAAAAATTCCTATTGGGAATAAAGCTACAAATAAAATTATACTAAATACTGCACTCATAGTTAATGGTATAACTAATTTTTTTTGAAAAGAAATAAATTTTTTCTTCTTTTTTACATTGTTAAATTCGTTATTTTCTACTTGTGAAGCTAAGATTTCAACAATTTCATTCATAGCTTCTTTATCTGAAAGTTGATTATTATTCCATCTTAATACAATACCAATTATATCATAAATTATATGGAATGCCTTTATCTTAATATCCATTCTACAATTCCTGAGAAAAATGTCTAATTATTCTACATAACATGTTGTGTGTGAGTTTTTACAACAGGTTTTAAAATAAAAAATAACTAAAATGATTAAAGTTTAGAATTAATAAATCATATTAATTAATAATCAATTTTCTCAATTCTAGCTTGAATTCCTCTTTCTTCTAAAAAGTGGCCTAAAAAATTCTTCAGCTGTTCAGCAATTTTATATCCACCTGCCCCTTCCATCATGCCTGACTTTTCAATTTTAGAAGCTAGTTCTGGGCTTAGTTGTATATTAAAAAAAGTCCATCCAGCTCTGGCAAATGGTTCACTAATTATACATGCATTTTTTATGTTGCAGATATTCTCAAGCTCTATCATTGCTTTTTTTAAGAGCTCAATTTCTTCTTTGTATTTTCTTGTACTTAGTTGAAATAATGGATACATAGTTCAGATAATATTATTTAATAATAACTTATTTAATAATCCTTGAACAATATTTTTGCACATGGCTGATGAAGAACTAGAACGAATAAAACAAAAAAAGTTATTTGAGATGATTAAAAAACAACAAGAGTTTCAGGAGCAGAAAGAAATTGGTGTAGTAGATCTTGATTTAACAAACTTTGAGCGAATGGTATCAAATGAAACCCCAACCCTAGTAGATTTTTGGGCAGAGTGGTGTGCTCCATGCAGGGCCATGCATCCTGTTTTTACTAGAATGGCAAAAAAATTTAAAAAAATTAGATTTGCAAGGTTAAACATTGATCAAAACCAAGAAATTGCTACAAGACTAGGGATCCAATCCATTCCAATTTTTATCATGTTTAAAAATGGAAATCCGATAGACAAGGTAGTTGGTGCAGTTGGGGAGCCAGGAATTAACCTGATTGCACAAAAATATTCTTGATATCTTAATATACGGATAATTATCGCTAATAATTAAATGGAAACAGGTACCGTAAAGTGGTTCAATCGAACTAAGGGCTTTGGTTTTATCGAAAGAGAATCTGGCGACGATTTGTTTGTTCACAAATCAGACGTTGCTGATGGAACTCTAAACGAAGGAGACAAAGTCGAGTTTGAGGTAGGTCAAGGACAAAAAGGACCTAATGCTACTAACGTCAAAAAAGCAGATTAGGAAAAAGATATTTTATAATTTAAGAGCACAATTTTGTTTACTTAAATTAGCCCCATTTTTTTATTATATTTTAATAACTAGTGTTAATATAAAAAATGAAAATATAATTTGATTATTATTAGAAGATCAATAATTCAATGTTAAATTAAAAGGAAATTTCTAGTAACCATATATAGGATTTGTTACACGAATAATTTCAACGATTTCATTTAATGTCTGAAGTTCTTCAGAGCTTAGTTTATTTTTGAATTTATTAAGATATAGTTTTGCGTCATCAGGTGGTGGAAGTGTATAGAAAATATCTTCTTCTTGTATTTGTCGTCCAATAGTAATATTTTGTACAGAACAAGCAACTTCTTGTCCAGTCTTTACCGTTTCTACAGTTTTATTCTCATGTTGAAGTTGATGAATAATACCAATTTTCTTTCCTGTCTTGTTCATAAAAGAAATTTTTTGACGTAATGTTCCAACATCGACTCTAATTCCAAAAACTGCAGGATTACTATTTCTGAAAATATATCCTTTTAGAAAGGTAAACTTGCAAATTGGTGTTAGCTCAGAAAAAATTGAGTTTTCAAGATCAGCACTATCATCATTGACCCATTGAGTGTATGTATCAATTAAACTGTAAATAATTTTGTCATCAAAAATCTTAACATGGTAGTTTTCAGATTCGGTTTGAGCTTCAGGTGTAATCTTAACATTAAATGCAAGAATGACTCCTAGATGTCTATTATTTTCCTTTACAGCCTTTGCCTCCATTATATCCCGGCGAGTAACAGGTCCAATATCAGCAAGAGAAATTGGAATGTTTTGGCGTCTTAGCATTTCAGTTATGGCTTCAAGTGAACCTATTGTATCACATTTTAGAATAATTCCTTTTGTTTCAGTCTTTATAAAAACGGATTTCATCTCAGATTCTATTAATTTTTTTAGATTCTTTGCATTTTCTTCATCATCAGTGGCATAAACGGTACTACCTGGCAATACACCATCTAAGTCAGGTGATGCAATTTTTACTCCCGCAGCAGCATATACCTCATTAATTGGTTTGAATTTGTCACGAGGATCTCGCATCTCATCTAATGGTTTAGGCAATAACATAGCTTTTGGTTTGGTAATAACAACAGAATCTCTTTTTGCAAATATTATATTATCTTCTTTTTTCAAATGACCATCAATTAATATGATGTTTGCAGTTGGTCCCAATCCAACCTCATCATTGACTTCTAGAACAATCCCTCTAGTTGATTTTTCTTCTTGGACAAGTCTTTTTTGTAGAAATTGTTGTGCTAATCCAACCAGAACCGCCAAAAGTTCTGGTATTCCCACTCCAGTTCTGGCGCTTACTGGTACAATTGAAATTTCTTTTTTAAAGTCCTGTACGCGGTAAAAAGCTTCAGATTGATAACCAAGAACAGAAAGTGCTGTAACTACATTGTATATTTTCTCATCAATTGATGTCTGTACAAACTGATCCTGTTCCTTGATAGCCATAGATATGAATGGAGTATCGCTTTTTTTCCATCCAGAGACCATATCTATTTTGTTTAGAGCAACAACAAAAGGTACTTTACGACTTTCTAAAATTTTTAGGCTTTCAGTAGTTTGAGGTTGAAAGCCACGATTAGCATCAACTACTAGAATAGCAATGTCTGCAGCTGAACCACCACGTGCTCTAAGATTAGTAAAAATCTCGTGTCCCGGAGTATCAATTACAAGCAATCCTGGGATAGTATGTTCACCTTTGCTGAGCTTTTCATACAAAGGTCCAGTTAATTTTTTGATTGTTTCAGTTGGAAGAAAACTTGCACCAATGTGCTGAGTAATTCCTCCTGCTTCTCTTCCTTGAACTCCAGTGCCACGAATCTTATCTAAAATAGATGTCTTACCAGAATCTACATGACCTAAAACTACCACAATTGGTTGTCTTATACGCAACCCAGCTCACTCGAATACTACCTTCACTTCCTTTTCAAAGCTTTCTGTGGAATCAGATGCATGGACAATGTTGTAAGTTAGTCCTAGTCCGAAATCACCACGTATCGAACCTGGTGTTGCCTCAAAAGACTTTGTAGAACCAATCATGATTCTTGTTGTAGCAATAGCATTATTTCCCTCAATAACTGCTACAACTACTCTTCCTGATGTGATAAATGAAACAAGCTCATTAAAAAATGGTTTTGAGTTATGATCAGAGTAAAATTTTTCTGCCTTCTCTTTTGTAAAAGTATACATTTTTAATTTAATAATTTTAAATCCTTTTTTCTCAAAACGAGAAACAATTTCTCCAATTAATCCTCTACTAACAGCATCTGGTTTTATTATGAAAAGTGATTGTTCAGTCAATTTACTTCTTGACTTTTATTCCGCCTTTTACGTATTTTTTAGTCCACTTTAATTTTCTAGGGTCGCGTTTTAATTCAAGCATATTTTTTCTACATTTTGCTGAACAAAACCATAATACAGTTCCATCATTTTTTGCAAGCATTGTACCTGAACCTTTGGCTACTGGTCTATCACAAAAACTACAAGGCTTTACCAAGAGACTCAATTTTTAAATCACCTAATTTTCTTTGCTTCTCGTTCTGTTTCTCTGAGAATTAAAATATCAGACATTCGTACTGAACCTTTTACATTTCTTGTAAGAACTCGACCTTGATCTTTTCCTTCCAAAACTTTTACTCGAACTTGAATAACTTCACCAGCAATTCCTGTCCTACCAACAATTTGAATAATTTCTGCTGGGATTAAGACTTCTTGGGGAACGCTCATTTATCTGACTTGCCACCCTTTACTTTAGAAATTGCTTCAATTACTTGATCAACTATGTGTTGGGCGTCACCTGAATCTAAAATGGCTGCAGCAGCTGATGTTACATCTATGCCAAGTGCTTTTCCTAGCTCTTGTTTGCTTGGAACAAATGCATAAGCAGCTCCTTGTTCATCACAAATTATTGGAAGATGTGCCACAACTTCTGGTGGTTCAACGTCTTCAGCAATTACTATAAGTTTGCTAATACCACGTTCAATTGCCTTGGTCGCCTCGTTAGTTCCTTTTCTTACTTTACCACTTTGAGAAGCTACTCTAAGTGCCTCTAAAATAGGATTTACAAGGTCTGCTGGTGTCTCAAATTTTACGTAGTAACCTTTAGCCATTCTCATCAACCTGCAGATTCGTTTTAAAAGTGTTATCTGTCCAACATTGATTTTATCTTTTGTATATGTTCTGTAATTAGCTTTTCAAGCGTTTCCTTAGAACTAGCCTCCGCATAAACTCTAATGATTGGTTCTGTTCCGCTAGGTCTAACCATAATCCAGGTTTGTGGATTAAAAGTAGTCTTAATGCCATCAGTGGTATCAGAATTAGGGTTCTCCTCTTTTAGTTTGGTAATTATCTTTTGTGCAACTTCCTTTGAACATGAAATCTTAGTTTTTGTAGTGAAAGAGGGTGGTAAAAGTTCAATCATCTTTGACAGTGATTTCCCAGTTCTAGTTAGTAAGTCAAGTACCAATGCCAAGGTCATTCCACCATCTCTTACTTGGTTATGTTTTCCATACATAAAGCCCCCATTTTCTTCAAATCCAATGATTGCATTAATTGGAACCATTTTTCTTGATACTTCAACACTTCCTACCTTTGTTCGAATCACAGTTGCATTTGAAAGATCAGCAATTTTTTCAATGGTAGAACCAGAGTTAAGACAAGTTACAATAGTAGATTTGGGATTTTTTTCTAAAATGTATTTTGATAACAAAAGAGCTGACTTGTCACCAGTTAAGATCGTTCCATGATTATCACAAAAAAGACTTCGATCACCATCACCATCAAATGCTATACCAAAATCAGATTTAGTTTTTGTTACCATGTCAGAAAGTTCTGAAAGATTTTCAGGAGTGGGTTCTGATCCACGACCGGGAAATGTACCATTAATTTTTTCATTAATTAAAAAAACCTGACATCCTAATTCTTCACAAAGTTTAGGTGCAGTAACGGTCTGTGCTCCATTCCCCAGATCTAATACTACCTTGAATTTTTTTTGTATGATCTTAGATGAATCTACTTGAGACTTTATACCGTTAAGATATACATTAATTGCAGAGTTTTCTTTTTGTATAGTTCCGAATTTGGATGATTTATTAATCCATTTCTTACTAAAGTAAATTTCTTCGATATTTATCTCATCTTCTCTTGATATTTCCACTCCGTCATCTGCTATAGGCTTAATTCCATTGTATAGAGGAGGATTATGTGATGCAGTAATCATTATTCCACCTGCATACCCAAGTTTTTTTGTTGCAAATTCAAGACATGGAGTTGGAACAAGACCAGCATTCTTACAATCTAATCCAGCATAGTTTAATGTAGAACAAATAATTTTAGCAATTAAAGGACTAGTATTCCTTCCATCATATCCAACAAGTATTGGACCATTTTTGAAATATTGTGCAATGCATAATGTAATATCGTGAATGAATTCTAATGTAAAATCTTTACCAAATATTCCACGAATTCCATTTGTTCCAAATAATTTTGCCATATTAACATCTCTCAATAATAGATAAATTTGTGTTTAATGGCAAGGGGGTGCGGGAGTTGCCAAGCCTGGTCAACGGCGCAGGGCTTAGGACCCTGTCTCTTAGGGGTTCGTGGGTTCGAATCCCACCTCCCGCATCAATTCTAAAAATTATAAGTACCACATTTCAACAACGTTCATGAAAAAGACAATAGTTGGAATTACAGTTGTTGGAAAAGATAGAGAGGGAATAGTTGCTGCATTTACCAATTTTGTGTTTCAGAAAGAAGGAAATGTTGAAAAGGTAAACCAAAACGTTATCAAAGGATTATTTGGTATGTATCTCGAAGTATCCTTCATCAAAAAAATTAATATTAAAAAATTTGAAATAGAACTACAAAAAGTTGCAAAAAAACATAAGATGGATGTAAGTACACATCATGAAATTGATTCTGAAAAAAATATTGCAGTATTTGTAACAAAGGAATCTCATTGTCTTAAAACATTACTTGATTCTAAAAATACAATTAGAGGAAAAATTTCTGTCATAGTTGGAACAGAGAAAACATTATCAATATTGGCAAAAAAAGCCAAGATTCCATTTGTGTTAATAGATGAGAAAGAACAGACAAAAGCTGAATCAAAACTTATCGATGTTTGTAAAAAATATAATATCGATCTAATAGTTTTGGCGCGTTATATGAGAATTTTAACACCAAACTTTGTGTGGCGTTATCCAAATAGAATCATTAACATTCATCCTTCACTTTTACCTGCATTCCCAGGAGCAATGGCATATGCTCAAGCATATGAACGGGGAACTAAGATTGTTGGAGTTACGGCACACTATGTTACGGAGAATTTGGATCAGGGACCGATTATTTTCCAAGATTCCTTTAGTGTAAACCCAGAAGATGACCTTGAATCTATAAGAAAAAAAGGACAAAAACTCGAGGCCAATACTCTTCTGAGAGCTGTTAAGATGCACCTTACAAACAAATTAGAGGTACGATGGAGAAAGGTTCACACAAAGTGAATTGAATGATTATTGTAAAAGATCAAGTTGATCCAGACCTACGAAAAATTATAAAAAAACAAAAAGCAGTAATAATTCCAATAGGTTCTATTGAACAACATGGACCTCACTTACCAGTATCAACAGATTATGATATTGTTTCAGAGATAGCAAAACGAATATCGGAAAATTGTAATTTTTTGTTATTACCCACTATATCATATGGAGTTTCATTTGAGCATGCTCCTTTTTTCAATCTAAGTCTGAAACAACAAACCTTAGAACAAATGTTAATTGATATCTGTCTTTCACTTTCAAACAATAATATAAGATCAATATTCATTTTAAATGGACATCATGGAAATCAAAAGGCTTTAGAAAATCTAAGTAAGAAAATAAGTAGACTTTCAAAGAAAAAGATCAGGGTTTTTGTCTTTTCATATTGGCATTTTATGAAACATGAATTTGACCATGCAGGTTTTGTTGAAACTTCACTAATGCTTGCTATATCTAAAAAAGTCAAAATGAGTCGTGCTCAAATAGGATTGATTACAAAGAATTTATCAAAAAAAGAAAAATTAAGATTAGTAAAACTGGCTTCAAAATCATTTCCAGAAGCGTCAAAGAATGGGGTATGGGGGAACCCAACGAAATCTACAGCAAAAGATGGCAAGAAGTTTCTAGCAGAAATTGTACGTAATTTAACAAAAAAGAGTCAAACATGCCTTACAGATAAAACCCCAAAGTTACACCATTGAAATTTTAATATAATCCCCCAATACCAGATCTAATAAGTGAATTAAATGTCAGTTGACATGGCAGTAAAAGTACTGGATGAGAGTATCAACAAAATCGTATTGATAAAGCTTAAAGGCGGAAAAACGATTCGAGGCAATCTACTCGGTTTTGACCAACACATGAACCTGCTACTCGACCAATCAGAAGAGATCCCTTCTGAAGGCGATTCAAAGAGCCTTGGAACCATAGTTGTACGAGGAGACAATGTGGTTATGATTTCTCCACCACCTGCATAGGAGTGATTTGATATGGTAAGAGGAACAACTTCAATGGGTAATTTTACTCGAAAGAAGGTTCACATTAGATGTAGAAGATGTGGAAAAAACTCATTTCATAGGCGTCACCACCAATGCGCTAGTTGTGGATTTCCCGAGGCAAAACTAAGAAAATACTCTTGGATCAAATGGTACACATAGATATATGAATTTATTATTTTCAAAGTCCAAGGTTCTATCAATAGGGGCTAATTCTCAAATTAAGAGTCAGCTAAATTCATTGAATATAGAAAGAGATATTCTAACAAAGACGATCTCAAGACTTTATCAACAAGATGTCGATTTATCAAAAATTCAGCGAGATAGACTGCTAATAAGATATCAACACCAATTAGGTATAGTTTTAGCAAAAATTGAGAGATTAGAAGCTGCAAGCAAACATCCTGATTTGGGACCACTTGGAGACGGTCTGATTACACTTATGGACCAAAAGCTATCACAGCTTGATAAGAGATTATATGAGCTCACATCAAAAATCAATGTAGCAAACATTAAGGTTGAAGAAACAAAACCAAAAACTGAAGAACAGTTTAAGAAACAAAAAGAAGAAATTAAAAAGATTGAGATTACACAACAAATACAAAAAGAAAAGGAGTATTCTCAGGTACATGTACAACCAAAACCAAGAGCATTTGAAATTACAACTTTAACAGAATTACCATCAAATTTATTAAAATTTCCATTGATTGAGCAAAAACCACGTGAAATACAAATGGAAATAATGCAAGAACATATTGAAAAATCCCAATCAAAAGAAAATGAAAAAATGGAGATTATTCAAACAAGTACTGCTGATTTAGAAAAATCTGAGATAAAGAAAGAAATTCCGAAAGTAGAAACTTTTTCTGTTGCACCAGAAAATAAACCAAAACCAACAATAAAGCTACCAGCTGAAGAAAATATTGAAGATGACGATGAGGATGATCTTGATAGAATTAAAGGAGAGATAATGAAAACTCTCTCTAAACTTGAGCAGGCTGAGGTAGAGTAATTGTCATTTGATGATGCCATTTCGGCATTGTCAACAGATGCATTAAAATTTGTTAAAGATGGTTATGTCATAGGTTTGGGAAGTGGTAGAGCCGCAACTATATTTGTCAAATCCCTTGCAATATTATTACGTGAAAAAAATATTAGAGTCAGGGGAGTTCCTACTTCACTACAAATAAAAATGATTGCTGAAGAAGGGGGAATTCACTTAATTGAAGCAGATCAAGTAGAAAAGATTGATGTAGTTTTTGATGGGGCTGATCAGATTGATGAACAGAAAAATCTAATCAAGGGTGGAGGTGGTGCTCTTCTTAGAGAAAATATTCTTATCAACGCAGCAAAAAAAGTCGTTATTATGGTGGATAAATCAAAGTTTGTAAAATATTTTAACAGAACGGTACCTGTTGAAGTTCATCCACTTGCAAGAAATACAGTCGTAAAATCTATTATAGAACTTGGTGGAAAACCAAAAATACGTACCATAGAACGTGGATATCCTTTCATAACAGAAAATGGTAATGTAATTTTAGATTGTGATTTTGGAATTATAAAAAATCCAAAATCGCTTGCACAGAAGGTTAAACTTCTCCCAGGAGTTATGGAGGTAGGAATATTCACTAGAAAACCTGATGTGATTTACAAGGCAAAAACAAATGGCAAATTTGAAATAATAACTTAGTCAAATTTTCATTGGTATTTCTGAATATATTTTCAAATAATTCTTCACAGTATATTTCGATAATAATTTTTGTGTATGTTATAAGGAAACTGTTGGCGTTGGTTTCCTTACAACCATTTTTCCATATCCACGTTTTCCAATAACTTCAAAATTTTCTGCAACAACTATTCCACGTATAATGGTCTTTACTGGCCAACCTTTAAGATTCCATCCATCATATACAACATAGTCAGAAAATCCTCCAAATAGATCACTTGAAACTTTTTGTTCTTTTTTCAAATCAATCATTGTAATATCTGCATCAGAATCTTTTTCTAGAGAACCCTTATTTGGATACATTCCAAAAATTTTAGCAGCATTTGTACTTGTTATCTGCGTTAGTTTTTCAAGTGAAATCCGGTTCTTGTTTACACCTTCACTTAACAGTATAGGCAAAAGTGTCCCTATTCCAGGAAAACCTGCAAGAGCATCCCAAACATTATTTCCTCCCAATTTTAGCTTCAATTGGTTTGCAACATGATCAGTTCCTATTGTATGGACATGTCCATCATGAATTGCTTTCCAAACACTTTCTACGTCCTTAGATGTTCTAATAGGAGGCATCACCTTTGCAATATATCCGTCTTGCTTTTCATAGGATAAAGTCAGATAGTGAGGACATGTTTCTACAAAGATCTTTGTACCATTTTTTTTCTCTTCTTGTATCTGATTTAGTGCATCAGCTGAACCAATATGAACAAAGTATAAAGTACAACCACATTCTCTTGCAAATTTGGAAATTGTTTTTATAGATTTAATTTCAGATTGAGTGGATCTACTTTGGGACCATGCTGCAAGACCATCTTCATTTTTTTCCTTGGCAGTTTTGATACCACAGGAACACATCTCATAATCTTCTGCATGAACTAAAACTGGACACCCAAGTGATGCGGCGTTTTGAACAACCTTTTGTATAATTTCAGAGGTTACCTCAACTTTGGCCTCACGAAGGGAATTTGTACCAGGTTCCATGTCCATGTAAACTGTCCCCACATCACCTCCAAGATTCATGTATAGTTTGAATGATGTTATCCAATTATCAAAACAAAATTTCATTTCATCAATCTGTTGATTATTAAAAATGGAAGCATGAATAGAGTAATCAACATAATGACTTTGAGAGCTTGCAATAAGTTGTGGTATCAATGAATTTTTGTATGAATCCCCCAGTCTAAGCATCCTCATCATTGTAGTGATTCCACCGATTGCTGCTGCATGGGATTCTGTAGCAGCTGCCTTTTCTATTGAAGAATAAACACCATAATGTACGTGGGTATCAATAATTCCAGGAATCGAAATCAATCCATTTCCATTAATTTTTTTGTCACAAGCTGGAATATCATTAGTAAAATCAACAATCTTTTCCTCATCGATGACGATATTTTTGTTAACTATTCCTTGAGGAAGAATTACGTGTGAATCAACGATTACAGTATCATATGTCATCTATTTTTCAGAAAAGACTTCACTGGGTTTTATTCTTTGAGTAAATGAATAAAAACAGATTCTTTTGTGGTAAGGGAAGGGCCGGTGGTTTAGTGGTATAACGCCGCGTTCGCAACGCGGATGTCGAGGGTTCAATTCCCTCCCGGTCCACTATCTAGAAACTATTATACATAAACCAAGAATATTGACTCTCATGAAGGTTTTCAATGGAAAACAAGCTGCAGAAGACTATATGTCAAGTCATACACTTGCCTTTTCTACTCCAGAATTAACCCTGATGAGATTTTCGTTTTGGTTAGGAGATATGGTTCCAGATCCAACTAAGAAAGAAAATAGCATACCAAGATTGCTGACATTTGTTGAAGAAAAAGACTTTGAACCCGTTCAAATTATTGATGACGAGAAATACGAACCAACTGGTGCTGTGAGGAGTTCTGGGATGTATGGAAATACTGCACCTCAAACCAGTTCTGATACAAAATTTTGTTCTGAATGTGGAGATAAAATTGCATCAGCTGCAAAATTTTGCACCGAATGTGGTGCAACTCAAATATAATTTTTATTTATAATTTTTCTAAACTTTGTTTCCACACTTTGTACAGAACTTGGCATGTGGTCTAAGTTGTGCACCACAACCTGTACAATGCATTATACTATCTGTAGATCGTGATATTAATGAAGGATCTGGAGTAGGAAGTGTACCAGGTTCACTAAAACCTTGTTGTGCAGAAATTACTGAAGGGGGTGCACCTACTGGATTTTGATTAGTTCCGATACGTGCAGTAGAGGGTTGCATTCCCATTCCACCCATCTGACCTGAAGAACCCATACCAGGCATTAATCCAGGTGAATGAGTTCCACCTATAGCTGCACCGCCAGAAATTTTGTTGAGTGCTTTTTTCATTTCAAAAATAACTTTTATTGAGAGAAATTCAAGTGCAGAGTATGCAACAACATAATCACCTAGTTTTTGAAAGAATTGCTTGTCGGTAAGTTTTCCATTTTTATAAAGATTATTTGCATCAAGAAATGATTCATAATATCCCTGGGATTGATCAAACAATGCATTCAATTTATCTGTTAGAAGATTTAATGTATCTACTTCACCAAGCGACATATGATTATAATCTGTTTTTCCGAATATTAATTACTTTAGATTAAAAACGAAAAAATAGTAAGCCTAGACTTTTTCTAGTGCTCTTTCAATCATATTTTTGTAGGATTCTTTTGAAGCAGCACCAACTTGTTGGGCAATAATCTGACCTTTATTGAAAATTGCCAGAGTAGGAATACTAAATACATTATATTTTGATGCCAGTTCATTAGCATGGTCAACATTAACTTTGACAAAATCAACCTTGCCGTCGTATTCTTCTGATAATTCTTCTACAACTGGACTAACCATTCTACATGGACCACACCATTCTGCCCAAAAGTCTACAAAAACTGGCATTGAAGAACTCATTACATCGGTTTCCCAACTCTTTGCGTCGGACACTTGCTTGACTGCCATTGTAAACATAACTCATCCAAACATCCCTAAATATGTTCACACTATTTAGAAAGCAACTGAAGACTCTAATTATTCTCAAAAAATTTATGATGTTTTCAAATTTGATGAATATATACTTAAATGACCTTTTGGGAAATCTCAGATATGAGCTTTGAATCGAGAGTGAAGAAATTAAGGGGTTCTGGTGGTTATATTATGGCCTCAATTAATGACGATCTTCAAAGAAAGGGAAACTTGGGAGGCCCAGATTTGTTTTTGGCTCCTGTAGGACGAATTGATTCAGAGAAAATTTCAAAATTTTATTGCAATACTTGCGAAAAAGACTATGAAGGAGCTCCTAGGATTCAATTTGAAAATCCAAATGAGGAGGTTGCTGAAAATCTAATTCTTGTAGAAAAAGGACAATACATTTGCACAACTTGCGGTTCTACTCTAGCTGAATACAGAGAATTCAAAAAACCTAATGAGGCTATAGATACAGGTAACGCAAAACCAATGACTTCACAATATGATTCAACGATATCAATTTCTAAACCAGTTCAACAATCATTTACGCCGCCAAGTCCTACTGTAACAATTCCAGACTTTGATTCGCAGATGCTTCCAAGTTTTAATTTACAAGAAGATGTTACACGCCAATCTCAACAAACCAGTTCATCTTTTAATGCAATCGCCGGAATGACAGTTTATGACGAAAGAGCCAAAAGAATTGGAACTGTAAAACAAGTAGGTGTTGATGCAACTCAAAATGTTGTACTAATTATCACAAAAAATGATGGAAGTGAAATAAGCGTAAAATGGAATCAAATTAAAAAAATAGGAGAAATAATTCTTCTTGGTGAAGGACAAGCGGGAAATATTAGTTCAATACAGTCAGTCTCAAAATGTCCTAGCTGCGGTTTTGATAACAAGCCAGGCTCTAAATTCTGTCAGAGTTGTGGTTCTCAAGTATAACGGGTAACCAACAAAGGTTTTCTAATGATATTAAAGGATGGAACATAAAATGAAAAGTGGAATGATTCCAAAGGGAATTCTCAAAGACATCTTCATTGTTGTAATTGGTGTTCTAATAATATGGATGGGACTTAGAGTGGTCTTTGGTACTGAAAATCCTTTTTATGTTGTTTCAAGTGGTAGTATGATACCTGAGCTACAGGTATTTGATGTTCTAGTTGTACAAGGAAATGATCCATTTGAATCAGTAAAAATTGGTGATGTAATTGTTTTTAACAGACCACAAGGACAAGATCGTGTAATTGTACATAGAGTTGCCGCAGTACTCAATGAAGATCCCTATACTATTAGAACCAAAGGAGATGCAAACCCAGCTTCAATTCCTGGAACTGACTTTCCGATAACTGAAGAAGAGTACATTGGAAAAGTTGCATATGTTATTCCACAAGTTGGATATGTAACTAGAGTTCTTACTCCTCCAATTAATTATATTATTATTGCCATAATTATTGCTGTTATGATTGCCAAACAATTAAGAAAAACTAAAAAGGAATACGAAGTGTCAGATTCATTTAGTTTTGATTCAATTAATTCAGATAAACAACTTTCTGAAGAGTTAGAAGATTTAGATATTCCAGAAGACAAGGAATACACAAAAGATATTAAAAAATCTTCAAGTTCAGAATCTGAATTAAATAATGAAAAAATTTCAGAATCAAAGGATTTTTCTGATAAACAATCAAAAAATAATAAAGATAGTAAAAATACAACACATTCTTCTTAGTACTAAACCAATCACAGAATCATAAGATCATTTATAATTAAGATTAATTTTAACGCAGTTTATGGCCGGAATCGATAAAGCAGCTATTGCTTGGACTATTGCCATTGTCGCAGTAGGAGTAGGTATTGCATCTATAGGTGGTCAATTTCAATCTCCTGTAGTACCTGTTCAAACTGCACAACCGGTAATGGAAAAAGAATCTACTGCAACTATGCAACCAACATCAACAAAGGCTACTATGCCAGGTTGGGACAGAATTGAATCTGTTAAAGATCCTGGATTAGGACATGAATTTCATCAACTTGCTGTGATTTTACCTCCTAGTGACAAAGTATACTCTGGAACAATCACATACGATGCATCAGAACCAATCCAACTTGTTTCCTTAAAAGGACCATTAGCTCCTGAAGAAAATTCACAACAACCAATTTGGACTCCAGATGGTAAAACTAAGTTTGAATTGACATTAGTGGATCAAAAAAGTGCAAAAGGAACATGGAAGTTTGAAGGAAATGCTCTTGCATTACATTCAATGAAAACTACAAAATTCATTGCAGACTACAAACTCGATTATAAAGAATCTACAGCACCAATGATGGAAAAGACTAGTACACCAGTTATGAAAGAACCTACAGGACCAAGTAAAGTTGAAGTTTCAATTCCAACAGGAACATCAGTTCCTGGATGTGAAGAAACTAAAAAGTGCTTCATTCCATCATCTGTATCGATCATGAAAGGTGATACAGTTGTTTGGACAAATAATGACTCTGCTGCACACACCGTTACAAGTGGAAGTCCAACAAATGGACCAAGTGGAATGTTTGATAGTAGTTTATTGATAGGAGGAAATTCCTTTGAACATACATTTGATTCAGTAGGCTCAATTGATTACTTTTGTATGGTTCATCCATGGATGACAGGAAACGTTAAAGTTTCCTAATCTATTATTTTTTATTTTTGTTTAGAATTGAAAATAGTGATATGAGTTATTGTTTAGTCTTCTAAATTTAATTTAAAAACCCTTTTAAAATATTCTGAAGGTTCTTTTATTTCTTCATTGTCATTTTTAACGCCAGCTAAGTTTTTTGCTAATTGTCTCTTATAACCCAGTTGCATTTGACGGGCTATCTGAATTCGTTGAGCTTGTGGAGAACCTGCACCATGCATAGATTCTGTAAGATAGCCAACAGCATTTCTTCCCATGGTCATGTTCTCAATTAATCTGAATATCCTCATTCTATTTTCTACATCAACTCCTTTTCTTCCTGCCAGGTATTTTTTCAAAAGAGGGCCCGCTTCTGGGTGTTTAAAATCTTTTTCAGATGGCATGGTTACCACAAGTCCTCCAGCAATATCCTGGGCTAGTCTTCCAATTTCGTATGGAAATCGAGTTACATTATGCTTACAAACTTGAGCTAGCATATCGTCGTTAAGATATACCCCAGATTTCATTTTATGAGCTTGATAGGAAGATGCTATACCTGCTGCAAATATAGATTCGTTTAGGTGAGTCATCTCAACTAATTTATCTTTGATATGAGAAACGTTTGGTATTCCATTGTAATCAGATATTGTTGATGCAGCACCAATTAACACATCACCTAATCCTGTTTTACAGACATAGCTTCTTCGGTGATAACAAGTAAATCTTTCAATTAGCATTGATGCAAATTCGTATTCTCCATCCATGAATATTTTATCCCATGGAATAAACACATTATCAAGAATAATCATTGCCTCTTGTCCAGCATATAGAGCATTTCCTGAATCTATATCGCCTTCTTCCATACTTCGTGTGTCACAAGACTGACGACCATAAATGTAGGTTATACCTGGGGCATCTGCTGGTAAGGCTCCAACGAAAGCATAGTCTTTATCATTTTCTGTAAGTCTTAAGGTAGGCATTAAAATTATCCAATGCGAATTAATACAACCTGTTTGATGTGCTTTTGCACCAGTAACGTAAACACCTTTGTCATCTCTTTTTACAACGTGAACAAACATGTCTGGATCAACTTGTTCTGCTGGACCTTTACTTCTGTCTCCCTTGGGATCAGTCATTGCACCACCAATGACATAGTTTTCTTTTTGCATCATTTTAATAAAATCAAGTAATCTTTTATGATAATTCGTTCCATGCTTTTCATCAATTTCAAAAGTAGTAGAATGAAGTGAGTTTATTGCATCCATGCCGACACACCGTTGAAAACATGTTCCGGTATTTTGTCCCATCTTTCGTTGCATCTTATTTTGCAAGACCAAATCTTGAGCACTTTCTGCAATGTGTAAGAAACGATTTACTCTTTGACCACTGATTGAAGATTGTGCTGAGGCAAGTTCTTCCTCCCTAACTGCCAGATCATATGTCTCAGCTACAGCATTAATTGAAGGACGAATTATTGGATGTTCTACTGGATCCTTTATCTCTTCACCGAATAGGAAAATTTTGAGTTTTCTTCCACGCAGACTATCAATGTATTCTTTGCCAGTTCTGATTGGCATAAAAAAGGTTACTTTAAGTTGTATAAATATTCAGATCATGATAAATATGAATTTTGGAATTAGTTAGTTAAAGCCCTATTCTAACATCTAAAATCTTGCAGCCTTTACCTTTCTCCATTACTAATACTGGATTCATGTCAAGTTCTTTAATTTCTTTAAAATCTGTTACAAGTTGGGAGAGTTTTTGTATACATTCAGATAATTTAGCTTTATCTGATGGCTTTTCTCCTCTAACACCTTCTAAAATTTTTTTCATTTTTATTGAAGATATCATATCATCAGCTTCTTTGTCAGTTACTGGTGCCAATTTGAAAGTTATATCCTTTAATACTTCAACATAAATTCCACCCATTCCAAGCATTATAACAGGTCCCATCCCTGGTTCAAGTTTTGAACCAATGATCATCTCCTTTCCTCCTTTAATCATTTCAACAATTAAAACTCCTTTAATCTCCGCTTTTTTATTATATTTTTTGGCGTTTGAAATGATTTCCTTAAATGCAGATTTTACTTCATTATCATTTGTAAGATTAATTTTTACACCACCTGCATCAGATTTATGAATTATTTGTGGAGATGCAATCTTCATAACTATTGGATAACCTATCTTCTTGGCAATTTTTACTGCATCGTTTTCAGTTTTTGCTAGAGAGCTCTTTGGAAGCGGGAATCCATATGCACGTAATACTTCTTGTCCTTCCTCTTCAAGAAGATTTGGTCTTCTGTCTTTTTTGACTTTGTCAATAATTTTCTTAACTGCTGCTTTGTTAACTTTGAATTTTGAAATTTTTCCAGGAGGAGATGAAATCCATTTTGTAAATCTCAGCATTGCAGTTAATGTCCTTATGGCACCTTCTGCATAGGTATAATATGGAATTCCACCTTCAGCAAGAATTTTACGATTTGTAATACCCTCATCAAGACCCATTAAACTTGCAAGCATTGTTTTTTTGTATTTTTTTGACATTGCAACTAAGACTTCAGCAAGTTTATCATAATCTAATGTTCCTGATGGAGTACACATTGAGATAACAGATCCAACATTTGGATGAGCCAAAACATGATCCAAAACGTTACTGAAACGATTAAAATCTGCATCACCAACTATATCAACAGGATTTCTTGAGCTTCCCCAAGGGGGAATTACTGCATCAATCTTTGATCTAATATTGTCAATTTTGGCCATTTTAATTCCATTTTTTGAACAAGCATCAGTTGAAATGATTGCTGGTCCTCCTGCATTTGATACAATTACAAGCTCTCCTTTTATGGGAAGTGGTTGTTTTGAAAATGCAACTGCATAATCAAATAATTCTTCCATGGTATCGACTCGGATAGCACCAGATTGTTTTAGTAGAGCATCATAGATTTCATCAGATCCCATAAGAGCACCAGTATGTGACATTGCAGCTTTGGCACCCTCTGGACTCCTTCCAGATTTTAGAACTAATACGGGTTTCTTTAATTTCCTTGTAATGTTTTTACAAACTTTAAGAAATTCTTGGCCATTACCCATATCTTCAAGATACATAACAATAACTTTGGTCTGTTTATGATTAGCTAACATATTGAGAACATCGATTTCGTTCATGACTGCCTTATTTCCCATACTTACCACTGCTGAAAATCCAATTCCTTGTGCACTTGCATCTTCACAAAGAGCAGCACATATAGCTCCACTTTGAGATACTAGAGCGATTTCGCCAGACTTTGGTGTGATTTTTAGAAATGTTGAATTCATCATTGTTTTTGGATCAAGATTCATCACTCCTAGACAATTAGGTCCTATTACTTGGATTTTGTATTTTTTTGCTATATCCTTTAGATGCTGTTCTAATTTTGCACCTTCTTCGTCAACTTCTTTGAAACCAGCGGTGATAATTATTACTCCTTTAACTTTTTTCTTTCCACATTCTTCTAGAACAGTTGGAACTATAGTATTTTTTGTAACAACTACTGCAAGATCAATCGGTTTCGACACCTCTAGAACAGATTTGTATGCTTTTTTGTAAAATACAGTAGGTCTTGTGGGACTGATTGGATAGACTGTACCTTTAAAACCGTTCATAATATTTGATGTAATGGTACGTCCAACACTACCTCTTTTATCTGATGCACCAATAATTGCAATAGATTTTGGAGAAAGGAAAACTGATTCAGTCATTGATAACGAACTTGGATCAGAATATTTTACATAATAAAGTTAACCATGACATTTGCGATCTTTATTCTAGCTTCCAAGCATTTTGCCAGCTAGATTTTCATTTCTTGGAATCCATTTAATTTTGAGATTAGAAAATTTGGAAATTATTGGCCATGCCTCTCTTGCAAGCTCTTTTAGTTGTTCGCTGTTTATGGCATATTCATGATTTAATTGTGAAACAGTATTTTTTGAATCACTAAATATTGTTACTTCTTCATCAGAATCTACAAATTTTTTTAATGCTGCAATAATTGCCAAGTATTCTGCTTGATTATTTGTGATATCTGGTTTTTTTTCATAAAAGGATTCTCCAGTTTCTTTAACAAAAAATCCATAACCTGGATCCGAACCACCAGAACCATCAACGTATACATTAATTGGCATCTTTGTATAACCTCGTCATGATAACACTCAGATTTACTACAATCATGTATACAATAGTGGATATACCTTGTGATGTCATTGATGCAATATATGGATCAAAGTTTATTGTTAATAGATAATACTGAGTAGCCCATCTAACTATTGTATAAACAATTTCTGAAATTCCAAGTGAAGTAATAATTTTGATCAAATCACTTCTTAATGCTATTTTATCAGTTTGACCAGATTCTAATCGATATTTTTTTCTATTGTCAAGATAGTATAGTCCACCAAATATAGAAAAATATACCACATAATCTACAAATAGAGTATAGGTAGTGTTAAGATAATTTTCCTGACCAGCAAGCAATTGGGCTACAATAGCGGAAACTACTATTGAAGCGGCAAAACCAGCAAGAATATTTTTGTTAAGTTTAAAATATTCTTTATACTTTTGATTCATTAATATTTAAAAAATATTCTGACAAATAAACTAGATTATTCTAGAGTAATTTTCAAAAGTATCAATACACCTGCAAGCTCTGCTATAGTTACACCTAACATGTATGGGAATACTTCATGTGAAAAAATTTCATCCATTGAAAAATATGCAAATGAACCAATAATGTTATGCAAAAACAACATTCCTGCAAAAATAATCATCCCTAATGGAAGCTGTGCTTT
>Ga0075301_1000023_pt1 | contig 51465 bp, 49 predicted proteins | sample Browns_TuleA_D1_FD_120053 | JGI IMG/M metagenome (GOLD analysis project Ga0075301, IMG submission 120053) | Natural and restored wetland microbial communities from the San Francisco Bay, California, USA, that impact long-term carbon... | ecosystem: Environmental > Terrestrial > Soil > Wetlands ... | reverse complement strand
GTCGAAATTGCTGATGTGCTCGACGGTTTCCCAAATCAGCCGCCAGATCGATTTACGATGCGTATCGGTTGGCTGACCGCAGGCTGCGCAATAAGGGCCGATCAAGGGCGTCGCGCAGTTCGCGCAGTGTTTGGCCTCTTCGCCGCGCGAGGCCAGCGCCGAGGCGGCAAGCTCGGCCGCGGCGGCGGCACTCAGTTCCGCAATCGCTTCGTCAGGCATGCGCCATCATAGCAGCATCGCCGCAGGCTCTTCGACGAAGGCTTTGAAAGCCTGCAGGAAGCGCGCGCCCGTGGCGCCGTCGATGACGCGGTGATCGCAGGACATCGTGACCGTCATCATGGTGGCCGCGATGATCTTGCCGTCGCGTGCGATCGCGCGGCTTTCGCCAGTACCAACGGCCAAAATGGCCGATTGCGGGGGATTGATGACAGCAGTGAATTCGCGCACGCCGAACATGCCAAGATTGGAAATAGAAAAACTGCCGCCTTCAAACTCCTGTGGCTTGAGTTTTTTTGCGCGAGCGCGTTCGGCGAGACTTTTCACTTCGTTCGAGATTTGTGCCAAGCCCTTTTCTTCCGCGCGGAAAATAATGGGAGTGATGAGCCCGAAATCGAGGGCCACCGCCACGCCGACATCAGCGTGCTTGTGGCGCAGAATTGTCGTATCAGTCCAGCTCGCGTTCACTTCTGGCACGCGCATGAGCGCCAGCGCCACAGCCTTCACCACGAAATCGTTGACCGAAAGCTTGTAGGCGCCCTCGCCTTTTGGGCTTCTTTCATTAAGCCGTGTGCGCGCGGCCAGCAGCTCGCCGATGTCGCATTCGATGGTGAGATAGTAATGCGGGATGAGCGTCTTGGCGGAGGTGAGGCGCTTGGCGATGGATTTCCGCATCGAGTCATGCGGGATCGCCTCATACTCGCTTTCCTTGTAGAACAGCCGCGCATCGGGCAAGGGGGCGATACCGGAGACGACTGCCGCTTCCGGCGTGCCAGGCTTCGCCATCGGCCCCGCTACGCGAGCGCCACCGCCTTTCGCGGCGGCGTCAACATCGGCTTTGACGATGCGCCCGCGTGGGCCGGAACCTCTCAAGGCAGCAATGTCGATGCCCGCGCGCTGCGCCAGGCGCTTGGCCAGCGGAGAGGCGAAGACGCGTTGGCCGCCGTCATGACCATTGGTTCTTTCCCCTCCCCCTGAAAGGGGGAGGTCGGAGCGCGCAGCGCTCCGTGTGGGGGTCTGAGTTGCGGCCCCCGCCTGACCCCTCCCCGAAGCGGCTTCGCCGCTTCGACCCTCCCCTTTCCGGGGAGAGATGTTCGGTTCCGGTTTCTTCGCCTGTTTCTCGACTGCCACTCCGACAGACTTCATGGTGGCAGGAATATTCACGTCCTTTGCGCTTTCGCCATCGCCCAACAGCACCGCGATGGGCTGGTTGACCTTCACCCCGTCGGCGCCTTCGGGCACCAGAATCTTTCCGATCTTACCTTCATCCACCGCCTCGAATTCCATCGTCGCCTTGTCGGTTTCGATCTCGGCCAGAATGTCGCCCGACTTGACGTTATCGCCTTCCTTCACGTGCCACTTGGCGAGCTTGCCCTCCTCCATCGTGGGCGATAGCGCAGGCATGAGGATCTGCGTAGGCATCCGCTAGTCCCGATAGAGAACAGCTTTGGCCGCGGCTACCACGTCGTCCACGTGCGGCAGTGCCAGTTTTTCCAGATTGGCGGCATACGGCATTGGTACGTCCTTGCCGGTGATGCGCAGGGGCGGCGCATCGAGATAATCGAAAGCCTCGTCAACGACCTGTGCTGCGACTTCCGAGCCAATGGAGCAGATGGACCAACCCTGCTCGACCGTAACGAGACGGTTGGTCTTTTTCACCGATTCAATCACAGTCGCCATGTCGAGTGGGCGCAGCGAACGCAGATCGATCAGTTCCGCTTCAATACCTTCCTTAGCCAGCGCTTCGGCTGCCTCGATGATCAGGCCGACACAGATCGAGTGCGAAACCAACGTGACGTGTTGGCCCTCGCGCACCACGCGCGCCTTGCCGATGGGCAGCACGAAGTCGTCCAACTTCGGCACTGGAAACGAGCGGCCGTAGACGATTTCGTTCTCAAGGAAGATCACCGGATTGGGATCCCGGATCGCGGCCTTCAGTAAGCCCTTGGCGTCAGCGGCGAAATACGGCGATACCACCTTCATCCCCGGCACCGAGGCGTACCATGATGAATAGTCCTGGCTGTGTTGCGCCGCCACGCGCGCGGCGGGACCATTGGGCCCGCGGAAGACGATCGGGCAGCCCATTTGTCCACCTGACATGTAAAGCGTCTTCGCCGCCGAATTGACTATGTGGTCGATCGCTTGCATGGCGAAGTTCCACGTCATGAACTCAACGATGGGCTTGAGGCCGCCAAACGCTGCGCCCACGCCCACGCCAGCGAAACCGTATTCGGTAATCGGCGTGTCCACCACGCGGCGCGCACCGAACTCTTCAAGCAGGCCCTGGCTCACTTTGTACGCGCCTTGATACTGCGCGACTTCCTCACCCATCAGGAACACGTTGTCGTCGCGGCGCATCTCTTCGGCCATCGCATCGCGCAGCGCCTCGCGCACGGTCATGGTGACGAACTCGGTGCCTTCAGGAATGGCGGGATCGTGCATTCCATTTCCACCCTCCCCTTGAGGGAGGGTCGAAGCGCGCCCTTTCGCTTCTTGGCGCGCTTCGGGGAGGGGTGATGTCGGAACTGGCGCCGCGCCCCCCACCCGCTGCTTCGCAGCGGCCTCCCCCTCAAGGGGGGAGGCGGACTTTGGCTTCGCTCCAGGTGCTGGTGCTGCTGTCGCTTCCTGTGCGCTTTCACCATCTTGCGCCAGTGTGGCGATGGGCGCATTCACCTTCACGCCCTCGGTGCCTTCGGGCACTAAAATCTTGACGATGCGGCCCTCGTCCACCGTCTCGAATTCCATCGTCGCCTTGTCGGTCTCGATCTCGGCCAGAATGTCGCCCGACTTGACGTGATCGCCTTCTTTCACGTGCCACTTGGCAAGCTTGCCCTCTTCCATGGTTGGCGAGAGCGCAGGCATCAGAATCTGGATGGACATTACGCCACCGCTTTCACCTCCCCCAACGTGGGGAGGTCGATGCAATGAGCGAAGCGAATTGCATCGGGTGGGGGGCAACATTGCGATCCCCCCACCCGCTCGCGCGTTCCGCGCTCGCGGCCTCCCCACGTAGGGGAAGGCGAAATGGTGGGGTTAGGCGAAACAGTGAGCATATATTTTGCCGAGATATTAATGCAGGATGTCGGTGTAAAGTTCGTCGGGCGCAGGCTCGGGACTTTCGGTGGCGTATTCGGTGGCGTGCTGAATAACATTGCGCACGTCCCTGTCCACGGCCTTCAGATCGTCCTCGCTCGCAAAACCCATCTGCACCAGACGCTGACCGAAATGGTCGATAGGATCGCGTTGCTCGCGCACATGCTGCACTTCTTCGCGCGTGCGATATTTCGCTGGGTCAGACATGGAATGGCCGCGATATCGGTAAGTCTTGGCCTCAAGCAGACAGGGGCCCTCGCCGGAACGCGCAGAAGCAATCGCCTTCCGCCCCGCGTTGTGCACGGCCACGACGTCCATGCCGTCAACCTGCTCGCCAGGAATATTATAGGCGGCGCCGCGCTTGAAGAGATGTGTCTCGGCTGTTGAGCGCTCCACGCTCGTGCCCATCGCATACTGATTATTCTCGATGATGTAGACGATCGGCAGCTTCCACAGCGCGGCCATATTGAAGCTTTCGGCCACCTGGCCCTGATTGGCCGCGCCGTCGCCGAAATAGGTCAGGCAGATGCGGCCGTTGTTGCTGTACTTGTCGGCGAGTGCGAGGCCGGTGCCGATGGGCGCCGGCGCGCCGACAATTCCGTGGCCGCCGTAGAAATTCTTCTCGCGGCTGAACATATGCATCGAGCCGCCCTTGCCCTTGGAATAACCGGTGGCGCGGCCGGTGAGTTCCGCCATCACGCCTTTGGGGTCCATGCCCGCCGCAAGCATGTGGCCATGATCGCGGTAGGCGGTGACAACTTGGTCGCCCTCTTCCAGCGCGGCCTGAAGGCCCACGACTACCGCCTCCTGCCCGATATAGAGGTGGCAAAAGCCGCCGATCAGCCCCATGCCGTAGAGCTGGCCCGCCTTTTCCTCGAAGCGCCGGATGAGCAGCATGTCGTGGTAGAACTTTTTCAGCAGCTCGGGCGTAAGCTGACCTTCGGCCGCCTCCTGCCGTCCTACCGGTGCCGTCGCTTGCGCCATGCCGATCTCAGCCGAAACCCGCCCCAAAATCGGGCTTTCCCGCGCCCGAGGCAAGCACCCAAGTTTTCTGCCTCCCTTGCAGGGGCAGGCTGGAGTGCCGACCGCACGGCCCAAGGGGCACGTGAAATTATTTTTCGAAAAGCGTCAGTGAGGCGCGGGTTTGTCGCGCGGCACGGCGACTTCGCCGGGGCGGCCCTGGAAGAGGACGCCGCGCGAGATCTCGTCCAGCAGGTCGGGGTCTATGGTCTTGCCGTCGAGCAGCGAGATGCGGTGCTGGAGCGCCATGCGCTCGCCGCGCAGCTGGGCCAACTCCTGTTGCTTGATGGCTAGTTTGGCGCTGCTGTCCTGCCAGGCGAGCAGCCCGCGCTCGCCAAAAATGCCGCTATAGCCGAAGTAGCCAGTGACAGCGAAGCAGATCACCGGGATGGCCAGCATTCCGAAACCGCGTGACAGCCGTCGCCTGATTCGCATCCCCCGAACGAATCACGACTGATTCTCCGAGGTCAAGGGAATTCTACTTCCGCTTCTGTTGCAGTTGCTTGAGGCGCCTACCTAGCTTTCGCCATTCAGCATTCATCTTGCGTCCCCGAGTGGTAGTGCCCCAGCCGCCCGTATGCGTAGCTCCATATATCTCAATGCATGGCAGCTTATCGGATTGTGTAACGTCGGACGCGGCGTCGATGTTTGGCAGTGTATTTTGACCCAAAGCTACTCGAACTGCATTAATAGTACGAAGCCCTAGGCAAACGACCATAAGCGGACGAATAATTTCGATCTCCTTCAGCGTATAAGTCTTTGCGCATTCAACTAATAAGTTCTGCGGAATTCGTTCACTCATTCGCTTACGTTTCAGAAACGGGAATACATCGGTGGCCCACGTCTCACCAAATTCCAATAACATGTATTTCTTGAGAAACTTTTTCAGATTTCGGTTTGTTGCGAGAGTTGGCTTTTGCCCGAGCACCCGAATGCATTCGTCTCGCTTTTTCAAATGACTCTCGGACGCCCAATCCTGGCCTATAATCATGAGATCGGCGTCATAACTGCAGGCAGACTTCGTCCAAGGAACTACAAAAACACTTTCGTAATAGCCTTCGTCAAATGTACTCAACGACGAATAGCCAAAGGGACAACTCGTTGGCAAACGACGCAAGTGAACAAGCTTTCGAATTCGCGAACGCTTGTTGCGTTCTGAGTTCACCTTACTTCCTATGCCTAGCCAATAACTCGTCGATTGCTTCTTCGCCTTCGGGGCTGTGAATCCAGTCCTCGGCCGCCTTCTGCGTTGCGAAGTGCTGAGCGATGAGATGCGGCTTCACGCGGCCCTGCACCGGCACGTGCACGGCGAAGGTGCCGGGATGACGGTGGTCCTTACTGGGCTCGACGACGGCACGCGGCTGCCGGAATTTGTTTTTCTTCATCGCAGCACACTTCGACCCGCATACACGGCCTGATCGCCCAGTTCTTCTTCGATGCGCAGCAATTGATTGTATTTGGCGAGGCGGTCAGAGCGCGACAGCGAACCCGTCTTGATCTGCCCACAATTGGTGGCGACGGCGAGATCCGCAATCGTGCTGTCCTCGGTTTCGCCCGAGCGATGCGACATCACGGCGCGATAGGCCGCGCGCTTCGCCGTTTCGATGGCGTCCAGCGTTTCGGTCAGCGTGCCGATCTGGTTGACCTTAATCAGAATCGCATTGGCGACGCCCTTTTCGATACCTTTTTTCAGGATGGCGCTGTTGGTGACAAACAGATCATCGCCTACCAGTTGAATTTTGTTGCCGAGCGCGCGCGTGAGCGCGGCCCAGCCGTCCCAATCGTCTTCGGCAAGACCGTCCTCGATGGAAACAATCGGATAGCGCGCGCAAAGCGCCTCGTACAATTTCACCATGCCGGCGGCATCCAGCGTCTTGCCCTCGCCTTCCAGAACGTACTTTCCGTTCTTGAAGAATTCGCTCGATGCGGGATCGAGCGCCAGCGCGATCTGCTCACCTGGCTTGTAGCCCGCCTTCTCGATTGCCTTGACGATGAAGCCAAGCGCCTCATCCGCCGATTTCACGTTCGGCGCAAATCCGCCTTCATCGCCGACATTGGTGTTGTGGCCCGCATCGTGCAGCAGCTTCTTCAGCGTGTGGAATGTTTCGGCGCCCATGCGCAGCGCCTCGGAAAAATTAGGCGCGCCCAGCGGCACGATCATGCATTCCTGGAAATCGAGCGCGTTGTCGGCGTGCACGCCGCCATTGATCACGTTCATCAGCGGTACCGGCAGCGTCTGCGCCTTGGCGCCGCCGACATAACGGTAGAGGGCCATGTGCGCGGCGGCGGCGGCTGCTTTCGCGGTGGCGAGCGAAACGCCGAGAATGGCGTTGGCGCCCAGCCGCGATTTGTTCGGCGTGCCGTCCAGCGTGCAAAGAATATTATCGAGACGAACCTGCTCTTCAGCCTCCAGCCCGCATACCGCGTCGAAGATTTCGCCGTTGACGGCGTCCACCGCCTTGCGGACACCCTTGCCGCCGTAGCGCGCGCCGCCGTCGCGCAACTCGACCGCCTCATGCTTGCCGGTGGAGGCGCCCGACGGCACGGCCGCCCGCCCGAACGAACCGTCGTCGAGCCGCACGTCGACTTCGACCGTCGGGTTGCCGCGGCTGTCGAGAATCTCGCGCGCGATGACGTCGACGATAGCGGTCATGGGCGTCCCGTTGTGTCCTCATCCTTCGACAGGCTCAGGATGAGGACAGTGGACAATCCCCCTCATGCTGAGCCTGTCGAAGGATGAGGAAATCGAGGGCTTTCTAGGCCACGCGCTCCCCACCATCAAGCGCTACAATGCAGAATCGATTCGGCTCCAGAGGGCATTTTCATGGTCGCTCAACTTCCTGCCATCATTACCGTGCTTGCGGTAGTTCTTACATTCCTGCTCTCGTTTCGCACAGCGCTCGCCCGCGCCAAATACAAGATTGACGCACCGGCAACCGTAGGAAATCAAACTTTCGAGCGCGCCTACCGCGTGCACATGAATACGGTGGAATCGCTGGTGCTGTTCTTGCCGCTACTGTGGCTGGGCGCGCTGCTCTATAGCGAGACGATCGCCTTCTATATTGGCATTGCCTGGCTGGTGGGACGCGTGGTGTACATGATCGGCTATATGATGGACCCCGTGAAACGCGCGGCCGGCGCCATCATCACCATGCTCTCGCTGGCAGGCCTGCTCATCATCACCATCATGGGCCTGGTGATGTAAGCGGCATCAGCCGCTCACCAACGAAATATCGCCAATCACGGGTTGCGCATCGGAGGCGGGCTTGCCCACCGGCGCAATGGTGACGCCGATCTCTTTCGATGGGATGTTGCCGTCGACGATGCCGGTGATGTCGAAGCTCGCGAATTTTTGGCTCATCATGCCGTTCATCCCCGCATCGAAGAAATTGATCGTGCCGAGGCGCATGGCGCGACCACCCGCCACTTCCAGATAGACGTTGTAGAGCACGCCCGGCTGCGCGTGCGCCTGGAGATTGCGGATCACAATATAGAGCCGCTTGGAAGGCGGGGCTGCTGCAGTTGGCGGCGCTTGGGGACGCGCGCCCACGCGCGGTGGCGCAGCAGTCTCGGGTGCGCCGCCTGGGGCCGCGGCGACGGCTTGTGGGGCATTCAATTCGACCTTAACGGGCGATGCGCCCATGGCGACGGGGCCCGATGCAGTCGCAATCTGGCTGGGTGGCGGTGCGCCCGCTGGCCGTGCTGCCCTTTTGCCCGGACGTGGGGGCGCTACACCCACCGTTGCGGAAGCGCCCGCGGGCGGACCGGTGAGTGGCAAGCTCGGCAGAGGCGGCGGTACGAAGGCGACCATCACACGCTCAAGCTGGTCGTAGCCATAGCCGAGCGCCCCAATGTCGAGGAAATCGCCAACCTTTGCCGCAATGCGCACCCCCTTTTCATCGGCGAAAATGAATTCACGTTCGCGCCACGCCGCGTTATCCGGATTGTCGTGCGCCTCGTTCCAGCTCGCCCACAAACGGTCGATGTTGGAATGATGCAGCCAGAAGATCGGATCGTTCGCGGACCAGGTGATGTCGCCCATGCCGCGGCGGTCGCCGACCAGCACGTGCACGGTCGCATGCAATCCCTGATCGATATTGAGGCAGAAACCCTGCGTCACGCCGTCGGTGGGCAGATAATTTTCCTGATCGAGGCAGCCGAGATTGAGCGGTGATGGGTCGCTTTGTCCCTCGTCCAGCGCGCGCCCACGATTGACGCTGGCCCTGCGGTATTTGCGATAAAGCGAATTCGATGAAGATGCCGGCACGCAGAATGCCACGGGAAGTGCGCGCTGCGCAGGATCGGTGTAATTCCAGTACGGCATGGTAAAGGTTGGATCGGCGAGCACCGTGCGCACGATGCGCTCAAAATAATAAAGATAGATGCGATGCCAGGGCAGGAAGAACTCCTCGATGCCGTGGCCGCCATGCGCCTGGCAGGTGTCCCACATCTCGGCGGCGAGCGCTCGCCGCTCGGGCGCAAGGCGCGCCAGCTCGCGCTCCTTGCTGCTGTCGGCGTGCACATGATGGGTGAACCACTGGAAGGTCCAGCTTAAAGGATAACCCGCGTCGCGCGCCGCCATGCGTTTTACCGCTTCGGAGAATTTCGCCAGCATCGCCTGACCTTGCGCGCTGGCCACGCTGTAACGAACGAGCGGTGCTGCAACGGCGCGCGAGGAAAGCAACGGCAGTACGCCCAATGCGGCGCCGGCCCTCACCACCGCGCGGCGGCTGACACGCTTTTTTATCCCCACTGCCCACTCCAACTATGCGCGCGCGCGTTTCTTGGCGATGCGGTCTATGTCCATCAATTCCGACAATAAGCTCGGCAAATCCTTCAGCTTGATCATATTGGGTCCATCGGAGGCCGCATGATCGGGGTCCTGATGTGTCTCCATAAACAAACACGCGATGCCAACGGCAATGGCCGCGCGGGCAAGCGTGGGCACGAACTCGCGCTGGCCGCCTGAGCGGTTGCCGAGACCGCCAGGCTGCTGCACCGAGTGCGTGGCGTCGAACATCACGGGGCAGCCGAAGCTCGCCATGATGGGCAGCGCGCGCATGTCGGATACCAGCGTGTTGTAACCGAAGCTGGCGCCGCGCTCGCATAAGATAACGTTCGGATTTCCCGCCGAAGTGATTTTCTCCAACGGGTTCTTCATGTCCCACGGGGCCATGAACTGGCCCTTCTTCACATTGACCGGCTTGCCTGCTTTCGCGGCTGCGACAAGCAAATCGGTCTGACGGCAGAGGAACGCCGGTATCTGGATGATGTCCACGACTTCGGCCACCGGCTTGCACTGATCGATTTCATGTACGTCAGTAATGACCGGCAGACCGTATTTCGCTTTCACCTCAGCGAAGATCGGCAGCGCCTTTGACAGGCCGATACCGCGCGGGCCTGAGATGCTTGAACGGTTGGCCTTGTCGAAGCTGGTTTTGAAAATGAAACCGATGCCGAGCTTCGACATGATCTCTTTTAGCCCAGCCGCCATTTCCAGCGCATGCTCGCGGCTCTCGAGCGCGCAGGGGCCGGCCACCACCGACAGCGGCTTGGCGTTGCCGATCTCGATATGGGCGACACGAACGATCGGATTGGGGGCAGTCATGGCGTATTCCTACCGGTCAAAGCGCCGCTGGTCGATCATTTCTTTGAGGCTTCGTAGCGCGCTTTCGTTTCCGGCGTCGGCGGATAGAGGTCGGTGAGTTTCACGCCTTTCTTCAGTTCGCCGATGACCCAGCTTTCAAAGCGCTCCTGTTCGACGCCTTCCTTAACCACATCGGCAACATGCACCTTCGGGATGACCACCGCGCCGTCGTCATCGGCAACGATGACGTCGTCGGGAAACACGGCCACGCCACCGCAGCCGATCGGCTCCTGCCAACCGACGAAAGTCACACCCCAGATGGATGCAGGCGCAGCAGCCCCGTTGCACCACGTGGCGAGGCCTGATTCGGCAATATCCGCTGCATCGCGTACCGCGCCATCGGTGACGAGACCGGCGACGCCGCGCGCGACCATGCGATTGCACACGATGCCGCCGAACGCGCCTGCGCCCGTTTGCCCTCCAGTGTCGGCAACAGCGATGCAACCTTTCGGCATGGCCTCGATGGCCATGCGCGTGGACTTCGGCGAGGCCCACGACGCAGGCGTAGCCACGTCCTCACGCGCAGGAATGAAGCGCAGCGTGAAGGCGCGGCCGACAGTACGCGGCGTGCTGGCGCGCAAGGGCTTCGGGCCACGCATCCACACGTTGCCGAGGCCCTTGCCCATCAGCACAGTCGTGACTGTCGCCGTCGAGATGCGTCTCAGCGCCTCGAACAGTGCGGCATCGTCATTCATCCAGGACTATTTCCGGTTGCGTGGATCGTCCGCCGGATTGATGTAGGTGATCGCGAACGGTCCTTGACCATGCACCTGGACGATCGCCGGTGTCGACGCCCACGCATAATGATGCATCTGCGCCGGCAGCGAGACGAAACCGCCCGCCTTCAACGTGGTACCGCTTTTGGGCTCGATCTTGTCGCCCATGCCGATATGGAACGTGCCTTTGATCACGGTCACGTTTTCGGTGGTCGGGTGGAAGTGTGCGTTGATCCTGTAGCCCTTCGGCATCTTGAGGCGCAGCGTGTACTCGCCGCTCTTGAACGGATCGCCCGCGATAACAGTGATCTCGCTGCCCTTTTCGAAAAAGGGCGGCGCCGGACCCCATTTCAGCGACTGTGGCGTCGCGGTGATCATGTCGTCGGCCAATGCTGCAGATGACAGCAGCGCGGCCATGCCAATACCCAATGCCAATGTCTTCATGTGGTGCTCCTCGATGGGTAAGTTTGGACGATTTTACACCAAGCGCGATTGGTGCACAGCCGCTTCGATAAACGAAGCGAACAGCGGGTGCGGCGCCAGCGGCTTCGATTTCAGTTCGGGATGGAATTGCACGCCTATGAACCATGGGTGATCGGGGATCTCCATGATCTCGGGCAAGCGGCCATCGGGCGACCAGCCGGAAACGACAAGGCCCTGCTCCGCAAGCTGTTTGGTGTAACCCGTATTGACTTCATAACGGTGGCGATGGCGCTCGCTGATTTCGTTCGAGCCATAGATGCGCGCAACGTGGCTTCCAGGCTTGAGCACCGCAGGGTACGCGCCCAATCGCATGGTGCCGCCGAGATCGGATTTCTCGCTACGCGTTTCAAGCGCATTACCTTTGGTCCATTCGGTGAGCAGCGCGATCACCGGATGTTTCGGTTTCGAGATTTCCGTTGAGCCCGCGCCTTCGAGTTTTGCCAGATCGCGCGCCACTTCGATCACCGCCATGTGCAAGCCGTAACAGATGCCGAAGAAGGGCACTTTGCGCTCGCGCGCGAACTTGACCGCCGCGATTTTACCCTCTGTGCCGCGCTCGCCGAAACCGCCTGGCACAAGAATGCCGTTCATGTCCTCGAGATATACGGCCGCGTCGTCTTTCTCGAACACTTCGCTCTCGATCCATTCGACGTTCACCTTGACGTTGTTGGCGAGGCCGCCGTGGGCGAGCGCTTCCATCAACGACTTGTAGGAATCTTTGACCGCCATGTATTTGCCGACGACGGCGATCCTCACTTCGCCTTCGGGCTTGGTGACCCGCTCGACCACGTTCTTCCAACGCGAAAGATCCAGTTGCTGCACACTGTCGAGGCCGAAGACCTTCAGCACTTGCGTGTCGAAACCTTCCTCGTGATAGCGGATTGGCGCGGCGTAGATCGTGTCGAGGTTCACGGCGGGGATGACGCGTTCGGGCCGCACATTGCAGAATTGCGCGATTTTGCGGCGATCGTCCGTAGGGATCGGCTTGTCGGAACGGCAAAGCAGCACGTCAGGCTGAATGCCGATGCCGCGCAGCTCCTTCACCGAATGCTGGGTCGGCTTGGTCTTCAGTTCACCAGCGCTCGTGATGTACGGCACCAGCGTGAGGTGCACAAAACAGGTTTGGTCGGGACCAAGCTCATTGCCCAACTGCCGAATGGCTTCGAAGAACGGCAGACCTTCGATATCGCCTACCGTGCCGCCGATCTCGCACAGCAGGAAATCGAGGCCTTCATGGCCGCGCATGATGAATTCCTTGATGGCGTCGGTGACGTGCGGGATCACCTGCACCGTGCGCCCGAGATAAAGCCCTTGGCGCTCCTTATTGATGATCTCCTGATAGATCTGACCAGCGGTGACGTTGTCGCTCTTGGACGAGGCGACGCCGGTGAAGCGCTCGTAATGGCCCAGATCGAGATCGGTCTCGGCGCCGTCGTCGGTGACGTAGACCTCGCCGTGCTGGTAGGGGCTCATCGTCCCCGGGTCGACATTAAGATAGGGATCGAGCTTCCGCAGCCGCACGGTGTAGCCGCGCGCCTGCAAAAGCGCGCCAAGAGCCGCTGAAGCGAGACCTTTCCCTAAGGAGGAGACCACGCCGCCGGTGACGAATATCAACCGCGCCATGGAAGGCCAACATGGCCGAAGCGCACCGCGCGCTCAAGCGATATTTTCCTGATCAGATAATTTTTCGCTCTAACGCGAGGGGGGCACGCTCGGAACCTGTGGAGCAGGTGCGGGCGCAGGCGCGCTGGGCGCGGGCAAAGTGCCGAATGGCGTGGTCGCGGGCGCGCTAGGATTCGCGGGCGCGTTAGCGGGCCGTTGCGCGGGAATCGTCTGTCCCGACGGCAAAGTCGTGGTGTCGAGAATCGACTGCGACTTGTGAGATTGTAGCGCAAGCACGTTCAAGACTACGCTGATGACGAAAAACGCGGCCGCGAGAAACGCCGTAGTCTGGCTCAGCGTGTTGGCGGCACCGCGCTGGCTGAACAGACCGCCAAGGCCCGAACCGCTGCCGCCGATGCCGAGCGCGCCGCCTTCGGAGCGCTGGAGCAGCACCACGATGATAAGCGCCACCGCCACGACAAGCTGAAGGACCAAAAGGACATTTTGCATGGGCGACCCGCGCGTTCGCGGGGGCTCAATAGACGAAATGGGGCGCGCGGGGAAGCCCTAGTTCACGGCCTGCGCGCCCGCGTGCCTGCGCACATCCACGCGCGCGGCGATAGCGTCCAATTCGACCAGAAGATCCGGCTCGGATGCACCTGCCGAGAACATGTGGCCAAGCGTCAGCGCCGCATGCCCCAGAAGATGCATCATCGGTGCCAGCGTCGGCGCCTGGCTTTCGTCGTCCTCAGTGCTGAACTGCAACATGGTGCTGATGGCTTCCGTGCAGTCGATCACCGATTCGCACCACTTGGCGGCAAGCTCGTGCTCTGTTCCGGCAGCGCGAAGTTTCACTTCACCCGCCAACTCCGCCATGCGCTCTAGCGTATCGGAAAGATCGCGCGGGGCCGGCTTGCGTTGTTCGATCAGTCGCCATTGCAGGCACAGCTGGAACGCATTGCGCCGTATCTTCTCGGCGCTCACCGCCGCTTTGGCGACGGCAATGGCTTCCGAGATGGTGCGATCCAGGTCGGTGTACGCCCGGCCGTTGAGCGCGCGCATGCGCAGCGAGTTTGGCACCTCCATCAGGGCATTCTTTTCCTCTGGCCGCGGATCGCGCCTGCGGTCGGGCCCGACATAATCGCAGGTGACGACAAAGCCTTTGCGTTGCTCGACATGCTGGCGGAGACGATCCCCCAATAGCGACAGCGAACACGGCCGCGCGATCAGATCGTCCGCGCCCGCGTTAAGCACCTGATTGATGAGCGCCGCTTCGCGCCGCCAGGTTGTCATCACCACGACGGTAAACGGATTGGTTCCGGTGGCGCCCTGACGCAATGCCTGGACCAGCTTGCACAGCTCGGTCTCCGCGCCGGCCAACTCGCACATCACGAGATCGGCCGTGCGATTGCGCAGCCGCTCAGCGAAGCCGTCCACCGTGCCCACGGCCTCGATCTTGCGAAAGCCCAATGTGTAGAGCGCCGCGCGCGAGGTTTCGCAATTCGCGGGCACAGGATCGTAGAGCAGCGCTTCCGCGCTTTCGAAAGAGATATTGGCCGTCACAGGTTCAGCCCCCATTCATTCAAGATCGGCGTAGCATGGGGCGCTTTAAGGCCGTGTAGGGTTGGTCGGCCAAAATTGCTGAAAATCCTATGAATTGCCGATGGGAGCGAGAAACCATGCGCAATGCGGGTTTTGCCGGGCGCGCGGTCCGCGCGGCGGTAGCGCAAGGCATCGCGAACTGCCCAATCTGTCCACGTATTCGTTTTTCGGTTTTCGGCGCCTCCCCCCTCCCCCTGAGGATGGGCACGCGCGCGAATTTGGTGGATTGGCCAGCGTTTCTCGCTGAACGATCTGTCGAATGCGTCTCGCAGCACGCGGGTGCGTTCGAATCTATCCAACTTGCCTAGGCCCTCGTTCATCTGACGCGTGCGCTCCTTCTTCACGCGCCACCAATATGGTGCCGCGACAAGCAGGGTGGATAAGTTTTCACAAATTCAGGCTGCGCCCAGCGAGACTTCGGTGGTTCTTCCACGTTCGCTGGCCCGCGCGTAGATCTTTGCCGCGGCGGTAACGTCCTGCGCGGCGGTGCCGGTGGAATCGAAGATGATGATTTCGGCCGCGCTTGTGCGGCCTGGCTTCGTGCCGGCCACCACGTCGGCCAATTCGGCGTGCACTCGCTCGCGCGTCATGCGGCCGGCCGCAATAGCGTGATGCAAATCACCCATCACGACGCATTGCTCGAGAACGTCAGTTACCACCTTCGCGCGCGCCATTAGTTCGGGCGCGATTTCGCTCTTGTCGGGATTGTCGGCGCCGACGGCAGCGATGAACGTGCCCGCGCGCACTACCTCGGACGTGAGAAACGGCTCGCGCGACGTCGTGCAGGTGACGATCACATCGCTATCTCGCGTTGCTTCGGCGAGTTCGCGCGCTGGCTGAACGTCAAGGCCCAAAGATGTCCGCATTTCGGCGGCGAAATCGCTGGCGCGCGCGAATTCGCGATCCCAGGCTTTGACGGTCTTCAGCGGCAGAACGTTCGCAATCGCGCGCAGTTGCGGACGGGCCTGCGCGCCGCAGCCGCATATTGCGAGCTGCGTAGAGCCGGGTCGTGCCAGGCAGCGGGCAGCCAATGCGCTCGCCGAGGCCGTACGCTGAAGCGTGATTTCGATCGAATCCATAATGGCCAGTAGCGAGCCATTACGGGTATCGGCGAAGAGGACCGCACCCTGAATGGTTGGTAGCCCACGTTCGGGGTTCTTTGGGAAATTGCCGTTGAGCTTGAAGGCTGCGTGATCGCCCAGCCGCGCGCCCTTTACATGGAACCCGCCCCCACCCTCGCCCGCGATATGCATTGGCAAAGGACTGTCGAGGCGCCCTTCCGCCAGCGCGCGGAACGCAGCGTCCGCCGCGGCCAGATAGTCGTCCGGCGTCATCAACGAGGCGATGTCACGGCGTGTCAGGATCAGGGTCATACGGCACCTACTGCGAGATAATAAAGCGCGCCGGCCGCCGAGCAGGCGGCTAGCGTCGGGATCATTCCCACTTTGAAACGGAACATCGCCAGGATGGCGGCGAGCGTGAGCACAAGCGCAGGCCAATCGATCGCGCTAAGGGTTGGCTGCCCGGCTTCGCCATGAAAGAGCAGATGGACGCCGAACCATACGGCCAGATTCAGGATCACACCGACGATGGCCGCCGTGATCGCCGACAGCGCGGCATGCAGGGACTTATTGCCGATCAGCGCCTCGATGTATGGCCCGCCCACAAATATCCAGATGAAGGGCGGGACAAAGGTCGACCACATGGCGAGCACGCCGCCCAAGGTGCCGGCCAGCACGGGATCGAGCACGCCCGGGTTGCGGAACGCCGCCATGAAGCCAACGAACTGCACCACGCTGATGAGGGGACCCGGCGTGGTTTCGGCGAAGCCCAGGCCAACCAGCATCTCGTCGGGCTTGAGCCAGTGGTAATACTCGACCGCCTGCTGCGCCATGTAGGCGAGCACGGCATATGCCCCGCCGAAGGTGACGACCGCCATCTTGCTGTTGAATATGGCGATCGCCGTGAACACGTTTTCTTTGCCGAGCGCGAAGAAAGCCGCCGCCAGCGGCGCCAGCCAGATCGCCCCGCCGATCACGGCGACGAATACCGCGCGCGACCATGACGGGCGCACATGCGATGGAATTTCGCGGGCGAATGCCGCATCGATGATCGCAGTGTTATCGCTTTTGCCGGTTTGATGTTGCGGGGCGCCGGCGAACCATTGCGGCGCGATCCAATTGCCGGCAAAGCCGATTAACCCGGCGCCCAAAACGATCAGTGGAAACGGCAATGCCAAAATGAAAATGGCTATGAAGGCGATGGCCGCAATGGCGACGAGCGCATTCGTCTTGAGCGCGCGCTTGCCGATGCGGACCACGGCTTCGAGGACGACCGCAAGCACCGCCGCCCTGAGGCCGAAGAATAACCCCTGGACGATGCCGATCTGACCGAAAGCGGCATAGACCCAACTCAGGATTCCCAGCGTGATCAGGCCGGGCAGGACGAACAGCACGCCGGCGACAATCCCGCCACGCACGCGATGCATGAGCCAGCCGATATAGATGGCGAGCTCGTGCGCCTCGGGCCCGGGCAAAAGCATGCAGTAGTTGAGCGCGTGCAGAAACCGCGCCTCGCCGATCCAGCGCTTCTCCTCGACAAGGATGCGATGCATCACGGCGATCTGGCCCGCGGGGCCGCCGAAACTGAGCGCGGCCACCCGCGCCCAGGTCCAGACGGCGTCGCGAAATGGAACGGCCTCGCTCATGCGCGGCCGTAACCGGTGGGCGGCCAGTTATGGGTCTCGCCCTGCAGCCGCGAGCACCACGCATAGAGCGCGTCATACATCACCATGCCATGGCGCAGCATCTCGTGATCGTCGGGAAAGATATGCGAGAGGCCAAGCGAGATAGCATAGAGACCTGACGATTGCTCTGTCAGATCGAGCCGCGACGTATCCGCGCCGCGCACGATAGAAGCCAGTTTCTGCAAGGCCGGATCTGAGAGGCCGTACTTTTTCAAAAACGTATCGAAGCTGCAGTGGTCGCCGACATGGCTCAGCTCGACGCCGGGCACGTCATAGGGGATCGCGTTCTTCTCTTTGGCGACCGCCAATACCCGATCGGCAGGCACGTAAAGAAATTCCGGCTGCGCGTCGATGAAGCGCGCGATCAGCCATGGGCAGGCAATGCGATCGATCTTGGGACGCTCGCGCGTCACCCAGCGTGACGGTTTGGTTTTCGGCGATATAAGTTTGGAATGATGTTCCATGTGGCCAGCCATAGTTCGCCCTCCTTGCACCACAAGGTTGGGCAGAGCTTGGACGGCGGAGCCATCTTAGGAAAGCCGGGGGTCTGCGTTTCCCCGACGCACGAAAGATAAATCTGTCGCGCTGCGAAGTAAAGCTACCGCTTCGGCGCGGCGCGGATGATGGCGAGAAAGTCCGAGGCTTTCAGGCTGGCGCCGCCGACCAGCGCGCCATCGACATTTTTCAGTCCGAGAATTTCGGCGGCATTCGACGGCTTCACCGAGCCGCCGTAAAGAATGCGGATGTCCGCCGCCTCCTTGTCAAAACGCTTGACCAGCGCTGTGCGCGCCGCAGCGTGCATTTCCAAAATCTGCACGTTGCTCGGCGTGCGTCCCGTGCCGATGGCCCACACCGGCTCATAGGCCACGACCAGATGCTTTACAGACAGATCGGCCGGAATACTTTTCGCCAGCTGCGTGGTGACGACGGATACAGCCTTCTTCGCGTCGCGCTCTTTTTCGGTTTCGCCTACGCAAACGATGGCTGTAAGACCGGCACGACTTGCGGCCGCCGCTTTCCTCGCAACATCGGCACTGCTTTCGCCGTGATATTGGCGGCGCTCGGAATGACCGACGATGACGGAGGTGGCGCCCGCATCGCGCAGCATCTCGGCCGAGATGTCGCCGGTAAACGCGCCCGCGGGCTCGGCATGGCAATCCTGCGCACCGATGGCGACGCGGCCGCCATCCACTGTCTTGGCGGCTTCCGCCAGGAGCGTCGCGGGCGGGCAGATCAGCACCAGCGGGTTGGCAGGCTCATCGGCCAGCGAGCGATCGACCGCCCGGATTTCGGCCAAGCCTGCGCGCAGACCGTTCATTTTCCAATTGCCGGCGATGAGCTGCCGCATCTGGCCGTCCGTGCTCCCTCATGCTTCGACAGGCTCAGCATGAGGATCAGCCAAATCGCCTCACCCTGAGCCTGTCGAAGGGTGAGGCGTCAAAATCCCAGCGAAACCTTGCCCCTGCCCGGCCCCCTCCCTATCATCCGCGGCCTTTTGAAGCCAACGCCCTAAACACACCATGCTCTCAGCATTTCGTCGCGGCGCCAAATCCTGGGTCGCCAAAGGTCTGATGATCACGCTCGCAGCCGCTTTCGGCTTGTGGGGCATCAACGATATTTTCCGCGGCGGCAATTATGACAACGATGTGGCCGTGGTGGGCGACGCCAAGGTCACCACCGTCGAATATGACCGCGAACTGCGCGCGGCCATGCGCAATCAAGGCCAGCGCATGGGCGACCCGAACCTGACGATGGAGCAGGCACGCAATCTCGGCATAACGCGCACCGTGCTCGACCGCGTGATCAACCGCACGGCGCTGGACACCGAAGTGAAGAAGCTCGGCCTCAGCGTCGGCAACGACACTGTCGTGGCGGCGATACGCCAACTGCCGCAATTCCAGTCCGAAGGCGGCACCTTCAGCCGCGCGCTTTTGCAAGAAACGCTGAAACAGAACGGCATGAACGAGCAGATGTTCGAGGAAGGCATACGCGAGGACATGGCGCGCACGCAGCTGATCGGTTCGGCCATCGACTGGATGGACATTCCGCCCACAATGGCGCGGCTGTTGTTCGCCTATCTCAATCAGCTGCGCACGGCGGAATACATCGTGTTTACGCCGGACATGGCGGGTCCGGTCCGCGCGCCCGGCGACGCCGAAATCGATGCTTACTACAAGGCCAACGGCACGCGTTTCAGCACGCCGGAATACCGCGAGATCGAGTATGTCGAGATCAGCACCGACAAATTCTCGGGCAAGGTGGAGGTGGCTGAAGCCGACATCAAGAAAGAATACGACACGCACAAAGAAACCTACGTGAAACCGGAAGAGCGCGAGATCCAGCAGATCAATTTCCCTTCAAAGCAGACGGCGGACGCGGCGCATCAGAAGATAACCACGGGTACAAGTTTTGCCGACATCGCCCACGGCATGGGATTGAAGGATAACGAACTAAATCTGGGCACCTTCCCCAAAAGCGGACTTGATCCACGGCTCGCGGATGCGGCCTTTGCCGTTCCCGAGGGCGGAGCAACCGCGCCCGTGCAGGGCCCGTTCGGCTGGGTGATCATGCGCGTGACCAAGATCACGCCGGGCGTGGACAAGAAATATGAAGACGTGCGCGACACCATTCGCGCCCAGATGGCCAAGGGCCAAGCGATGGGAAAAGCCATCGAGGCGGCGAATGGGTTCGAGGATGCGCGCGCGGGCGGAGCCACCATGGCGGACGCGGCGGCCAAGGTGGAGCTGGACGCGGTTCACGTCGCGGCAGTCGACAAGAATGGACTGGCACCGGATGGAGCCAAGGTGAACCTGCCCGCCGATCCGAAATTCCTTCAGCAGGTTTTCGTGGCCGAAGCCGGCGAGGAAGGCGACATTTTCCAAACCGATGACGAGCATTCCTTCGCCATCAAGGTTGTGGGTGTGCGCCCGCCCGCGCCCAGGCCGCTGGACCAGGTGCGCGACCAGGTCGTGAAGGAATGGAGTGAAGCCGAGCGCGCCAGACAGCTTGCCGCGCACGTCAAATCGCTGGCCGAGGAAGCCCGCAGGAACGGCAATCTGAACGCCGTGGCTGCGGCCACGGGACATCAGCCGGTGACCAGCCAGCCGATGCGCCGCGACGCCGGCAACGAAATCTTCTCGCAGCCGGTTCTGGCGCAGCTCTTTGCGGCGCCGCCGGGCAGTGTGGTCTACGGCCCGCTCGGCAAAGGCGCCGGCTACGTGATCGCGCGCGCGGCGGGCGTGAACAATCTCGATCCGCAAAAGGATCCCGGCGCCTATGAGAACAATCGCCGCCAGCTCGGTCAGCAGCTGGCGGGCGATCTTATCCAATCCATGGCGCTGTCGGCGCGCAACAACGCAGGCACGACGATCAACGAACAGGCCTACAATCGTGTTGTCGGCGGATCGCAATGAACGAACCGCCATGGACACCGCGCCAAGCTTTTCCACCTTCGCCGGAATTTACGGCGCGGGCCGCCCGCAGGTGCTATTCGCCCGCGTAGTTGCGGATCTCGAAACACCTGTTTCCGCGTTCCTCAAAATCGGCGAAGGCCGCGACAACGCCTTCCTGCTCGAGTCCGTGCAAGGCGGCGAAACGCGGGGGCGCTATTCGATCATCGGCCTGAAGCCCGATCTGATCTGGCGCTGCCAAGAGGGACGCGCCGAGATCAATCGCGATGCGCTGGCAAACCCGGACGCGTTCGTGGCCGACGAGCGCGCCGTGCAGCCGCTGGACTCCTTGAAGCACTTGCTGCGCTCGGTGCGCATGGAGTTGCCGGAGGACCTGCCGCCCATGGCGGCGGGCCTTTTCGGTTATCTCGGCTACGACATGGTGCGACTGATGGAGCGGCTGCCTGATGCGCCGCCCGACGTGCTCGGCCTGCCTGACGCCATTCTTGTGCGCCCGACCATCACGGCCATCTTCGACAATGTGCGCGACCAAATTACGGTGGTGACGCCGGTGTGGCCGGACGCGCGGCTGGACGCGCAAGCGGCGTATGCGCGGGCCGAAGCGCGCCTGAAGGAAACACTCGCGGAATTGAGGCGCGCAGGCGGCAAAAAACCGTCACAGAACGCGGCGTCAAACATTGCCACCGTAGTTTCAAACACGAGCCACGCGGAATATTTGGCGATAGTCGAAAAGGCCAAGGAATACGTCCGAGCCGGCGACATTTTTCAGGTGGTGCCGAGCCAGCGCTTCCGCCGCCCCTTCACGCTGCCGCCGTTCGCGCTCTATCGCGCGCTGCGCCGTCTCAACCCTTCGCCGTTTTTGTATTTCCTGAACTTTCCCGGTTTCGCCATCGCGGGTTCCAGCCCCGAAATTCTGGTGCGGTTGCGCGACGGCGTCGTCACCATCCGGCCCATTGCCGGTACGCGGCCGCGCGGCAAAACCGATGCGGAAGACAAGAAACTTGCCGAACAATTGCTCTCCGATCCCAAGGAGCGCGCCGAACATTTGATGCTGCTCGACCTTGGCCGTAATGACGTGGGCCGCGTGGTGGAAACCGGCAGTGTGCATGTCACCGATCAGTTTTTCATCGAGCGCTACAGCCACGTCATGCATATCGTCTCGAATATCGAAGGCCGCATCCGCAAAAACATGGATGCGGTGGACGCGCTCATCGCCGGATTTCCAGCCGGCACGCTCACGGGCGCACCAAAAGTGCGCGCCATGGAAATCATCGACGAGTTGGAGAAGGAGAAACGCGGCGTCTATGGCGGCGCGGTGGGCTATTTCGCCGCCGATGGCTCGATGGACACCTGCATTGCGTTGCGCACGGCCGTCATCAAGGACGGCACGATGTATGTGCAGGCCGGTGGCGGCGTGGTCGCCGACAGCGATCCAGAGGCCGAGTATCAGGAGACGGTCAACAAGGCGAAAGCGTTAATGGCGGCCGCTGACGACGCCATGCGCGCCAGAGAATGACCCCCTCCTAGCCTCCCCCTTTCAGGGGGAGGAAAATGGAAACGTACCACACACATTGCCCTCCCCCTGTAAGGGGGAGGGTTGGGTGGGGGTCAAATCCGTTTCAATCTCAGTGGATCGATCTCATGGTCAATCATCCTCTGCACCAGCGGGTGGAAATGTCCGCGATATTGTTCCTGAACGTCGACGCGCTTCCAGTCGTTCTCGCTCAGCACGCCGCGGCAGTTCTTGGCGCCGCATGAGCACGTGGTGCCGTCGTGCGCATATTCGGCCTCGTCGTAATTCCAAGTGCCCTGATCGAGGGTAATCTCTTCACCGGCTGCGATGTCGCGCCTCGCCACGATTTTCGTTTCATCGGCGAGCCAAGCATTCGCGTCGCAGGAATGATTGAGGTGTTCGTCCAAACTATCCCCGGTGTCCGTGTTGGGTAACGCGAGGTACGTGCCTGCCTGCACCTCCCACACCGAGCGCTCACGGTAGCCGTGCAGTTGACCTCGCGTCACCCGCTCGCCGCCGAAATCCATCAGCAGCTCGCCCATGGCGATCGGACCAGAGGCAAAGACGCCATCGCCGTGGATCTTCGAGCTTCCGGAAACCAGCTTGGGACTGACCCAGGTACGCTTTAGATAAGGTGCCATTTATACGAAGCGCGCGAACACATAGTATAATATACACATACCATGCTCCTGCTCATCGATAACTACGACAGCTTTACGTACAACCTGTTCCACTATCTCGGTGAACTGGGCGAGGAGGTTGTTGTCTGCCGCAACGACGACACGTCGGCGGCACAGGCCCTCAGCATGAAGCCGTCGGCAATCGTGTTGTCGCCCGGGCCTTGCGATCCCGACAAGGCAGGCATCTGCCTCGAGCTGATAAAGAAAGCGGATGGGCGTGTACCGATGCTGGGGGTATGTCTCGGCCATCAGGCCATCGCGCAGGCGTATGGCGGCAAGATCGTACGCGCACCCAAGCCGATGCACGGCAAGCTGAGCCGCGTCCATCATAACGGCAAGGGCGTCTTCCGTGGGCTAGCCAACGATTTTCAGGCCACGCGCTATCATTCGCTAACCGTAGAGCCCGAAACGTTCCCCGCAAGCCTTGAAGTCACAGCAGAGACCGATGGCGTCATCATGGGGTTGATGCATAAGACTCATCCCGTGCATGGCGTGCAATTTCATCCCGAAAGCATTGCTTCCGAGCATGGCCACGCGCTTCTGAGAAATTTCCTTGCGCTCGCGCGCGAAGGATCGATGGCCCGCGCATGAAGAAGACAGACGAATTCGGTGCCGCGCTCAAGCGCATGGCGACGGGGCACGCGCTCAACGAGGCGGAAGCGACGCAGGCTTTCAAGGCGCTGATGACCGGCGAGGTCAGCCCTGCCCGCGTGGGTGCGTTCCTGACCGCGCTCGCCATGCGGCACGCCAGCGTCGATGAGCTTGTTGGCGGCGCGCGCACCATGCGCGAAGCGGTGATCGGCGTCGATGCGCCGCCCGGCTCGATTGATGTGTGCGGCACGGGCGGCGACGGCCAGGGCACGTTGAATGTTTCGACGGCGGCCGCGCTGGTTGTTGCGGGCTCCGGCGTTCCGGTGGCCAAGCACGGCAATCGCGCCATGTCGTCGCGCACGGGATCGGCGGACGTGCTGGAAGCGCTGGGAGCCCATATCTCGCTCGAGCCAGGCGGCGCCGAGGCCTGTCTGCGCGCTGCGCGCATCTGTTTCATGTTCGCGCAGGCCTATCACCCGGCGATGAAGCATGTGGCGGCGATCCGCAAGGAGTTGGGCTTCCGCACCATTTTCAATTTGCTGGGGCCGCTTTCCAATCCCGCCCACGTCAAGCGGCAGCTGATCGGCGTCTACGACGAGTCCTGGCTCGAGCCGTTTGCGCACGCGCTGAAAGCGCTTGGCGCCGAGAAAGCGTGGATCGTGCACGGCCAGGGACTGGACGAACTCACCCTGAGCGGCGTGACCAAGGTAGCGGCGCTGGAAAACGGCGACGTGCGCACATTCGAGGTCACGCCGGAAGACGCGGGTCTCACGCGCGCGCCGATCAAGGCAATCAAGGGCGGCACGGCCGAGAAAAACGCCGAGGCTATCCGCGCGCTGGTGCGCGGCGCGCGCGGGCCGTTCCGCGATGTTGTTCTGCTGAATGCGGGCGCAGCACTCGTCGTTGCCGACAAGGTGTCCGATCTGCGCGATGGTATCCGGCTTGCGGCATCGGCGATCGACGAAGGCGCGGCCGAAGCCGCGCTCAACACCTTCATTGCGGCTTCGCGAGAAGTCGCGGCATGAGCGTGCTGGAGCGCATCGCTGCCTACAAACGCGAAGAGGTCGCCGCAGCAAAAGCGAGGAAACCACTGGCCGCGCTAAACGACGAAGCGCGCGCGGCGCCACGCCCACGCGGATTTCAGAAGGCATTGGCGGCAACGAAGCGCGGGCTGATTGCCGAAATAAAGCGAGCAAGTCCGTCCAAGGGCCTCATCCGCAATGAATTCGAACCGGCCGAAATCGCGCGGGCTTATGAGATGGGTGGCGCGACTTGTCTTTCCGTTCTGACCGATAGTCCATCTTTCCAGGGCGCGCCCGAGCATTTGGTGGAAGCGCGCAACGCCACGTCGCTTCCCGTGCTGCGCAAAGACTTCATGCTCGATCCTTATCAGGTCGCAGAGTCGCGCGCGCTGGGCGCAGATTGCATCCTCATCATCATGGCCATGGTGGACGACGCCACCGCCGCCAGGCTTTATGCATCCGCACAGGAATGGAATATGGATGCACTGGTCGAAGCGCATGACAAAAAGGAACTCGACCGGGCGCTGACGCTCGGCGCCACGCTGATCGGCATCAACAACCGCGATCTCACAACGTTCGAGACGGATATCGGCACGGCCATCCGCCTCGCCGCCCGCGTGCCGAAGGGGCGCATGATCGTGGCCGAAAGCGGCCTTTCCTCGCCGGCCGATCTGGCCGTTCTGGCCAAAGCAGGCATCACCAATTATCTCGTGGGCGAGAGCCTGATGCGTGCGGCCGATGTGGAAAAGGCGACGCGCGCGCTTCTGGAGGGCGTATGAGCAGCAGGCGTTTGACGCATCTGGACGAGCGCGGGCGCGCGGCGATGGTCGATGTCAGCCGCAAAGCGGCCAGCGAGCGCACGGCCAGCGCCGAGGCTACGATCATCCTCTCGGAAGCCGCCTACAAACAGGTCGTGTCCGGCACGGCGGCCAAGGGCGACGTGATGGCGGCTGCGCGCATCGCCGGCATAGCCGCCGCCAAAAAGACTGCGGACCTGATCCCGCTTTGCCACGCCATAGCGCTGTCGCATGTGGCGGTCGAGGTCGAGCCGCTGGCCGATCACCATGCGCTGCGCATCGTCGCCATCGCCAAGACCACGGCGCCTACGGGCGTCGAGATGGAGGCGCTGACGGCGGTCAGCATGGCCGCCCTCACCGTCTACGACATGATCAAGGCGGTGGACCGCTCGGCCACCATCGAGGCGGTGCGGCTGTTGTCCAAGTCCGGCGGCAAAAGCGGCAGCTATCAGGCGCCGGCCGAGCCGCGCGCCAAGGCCCGCAAGCGGTGATAAGCCTCACCCTTCGACAAGCTCGGGGTAAGGCTTCTGCTACGCCCTCATGCTGAGCTTGTCGAAGCATGAGGACCCGATGAATTCGATGCTTTCGGTTGACGAGGCGCAAGCACGAATTGTTGCGGCGTTCTCGCCGCTTTCATCTGAGCGCGTGAAAATCGATCGGGCGCTTGGCCGCGTGCTGGCCGAAGATGCAGTGGCACGGCTGACGCAGCCGCCGTTCGATGTATCGTCGATGGACGGATACGCGGTGCGCGGCGATGACGCCGCCAAGACGCCAGCGCAATTGAAAATTGTCGGCGTGGCGCCGGCCGGCCGGCCGTTCAAAGGCAAAATCGGCACGGGTGAAGCCGCGCGCATCTACACCGGCGCGGTTATCCCCGATGGCGCCGATGCGATCGTCATCCAGGAAAACACGGACAGCGATGGCAAGACGGTGACGGTCAAGTCGGCGGCCGAGCACGGCAGACACATCAGGCGTGCTGGACTCGATTTCCGCCAAGGCGACACATTGATTCCGCGCGGCCACTATCTGACGGCGCGCGATGTCGCGCTGCTCGCCGCGGGCGATCTCGCCGAAATTGTCGTGACGCGCAAACCGCGCATCGCCATCGTCGCCACCGGCGATGAGCTGTCGCGCCCGGACGAGAAACGCGTGCCAGGGGGTATCGTCGCTTCATCGAGCTATGGCATCGCGGCGTTGGTGGAAAAATGGTGCGGCGTCGCGCTTGATCTCGGCATCTTGCCCGACAAGCCAGAAGCGTTCGCCGCGTTGCCTCGTGCGGCGAAGGATTGCGATCTCATCGTCACGCTGGGCGGCGCCTCGGTCGGCGATCACGATCTGGTGCAGAGCGCGCTTGCGCCGCACGGCTTCAAGCTCGATTTTTGGAAGATCGCCATGCGGCCGGGCAAGCCGTTGATCTTCGGTCACTTGAACAAGACGCCGTTGCTTGGCCTGCCCGGCAATCCGGTTTCGGCGATTGTCTGCGCGCTGCTTTTCCTGCGACCCGCGATGGCGAAGATGTTGGGCGAGCCGCCGTATCAACCGACCATGCTGAAGGCGAAGCTCACCACGTCCCTCAAAGCCAATGACAGCCGCCAGGACTACATCCGCGCCAAGCTCTCGCGCCGCGACGGCGAGGCGTTCGTCGAACCGTTCGCCACGCAGGATTCGTCCATGCAACGTGTGCTGGCCGAGGCCGATGCTCTCATCGTGCGGGCGCCGTACGCGCCTGCCGCTGCCGCTGGCCACATGGTCGATGTTATGGCGCTGGATGATTGCTGATTCGTGGGGTTTCGCGTGGCAACCGCGCGTTGACCGTGGTTTGACCCCTGGGGCGAACTAAAGTAGAACGATTCGCAATCGTTTCGGCTTTGTTCGCGCGCAGGGGCTGACCCATGCTGACCAAGAAACAATACGAACTCCTGATGTTTATCCACGAGCGGGTGCGCGAGAGCGGCGTACCGCCTTCGTTCGATGAGATGAAGGATGCGCTCGATCTGCGCTCGAAGTCGGGCATTCACCGCCTCATCACGGCGCTGGAAGAGCGCGGCTACATCAAGCGGCTGGAGAAGCGGGCGCGTGCGCTCGAGATCATCCGTCTCCCCGACAACATGGCCGAGGGCGTGCGACCCGCAGCCACGCGCAACCAGGCGCAGCGCATGACACATGGCGAAAGCGGTACCGCACGCGGCGGACGCGGTGCATCGCGCGTCGCTGCCGATACGCGCGTGCCGTCGGCATATTTGCGGCGCACGAGTGGTTCGGATGAACAGGTTACTATCCCACTCTTGGGGCGGATCGCGGCGGGCACGCCGATCGAGGCTTTACAGAACCGCCAGGGCGACGTGCCGCTGCCGGGCGGGTTGATTGGCACCGGCGAACATTATGCGCTCGAAGTGACTGGCGATTCGATGATCAATGCCGGCATTCTCGATGGCGACACCATCATCATCCAGCGCAGCGACACGGCGCAAACGGGCGAGATCGTGGTTGCGCTGGTCGATGAAAGCGAGGCGACGCTGAAGCGGCTGCGCCGGCGTGGCGACTCGATTGCACTGGAAGCGGCAAACCCCGCTTACGAGACGCGCCTTTATGGCGCCGATCGCGTGCGCATTCAGGGACGCTTGGTGGGTCTGGTCCGCCGGTATTGAGCGACCCAGGGGCGCGTGCCTCGCGTCTCGGCTACGGTTTCCATTTTAGCTTCATCTGGATTGAGCCATATGGCGGTTGCGCCTTTGCGCGCCAGCGCCAAGCGGTCGACGACCAGTCGCGGATGCGGGCAGTCGATCCGTACCGGCGTGGCGCTGATCAGCACGTCCGCGCGGGCGCAATCATCGATCAGCGCGTCCGCCCGTTGGGCGAAGGCGACCACGCTTCCATTTACCGATCTGGCGACGCAGCCGGTGTCGTCACAGGTGCCGGCCCTGCGTGCGGCTTCCCAATCCCGCGCATCGCCCTGGCGCAGCAGCCACTGCTTGGCCGTGTAGTCATCAGGATGATTTCCGAGAATAGCCAGCGTGCCATCCGCCTGACGCACGGCTGCGGTCTGTGCGTCGCGCGCGATCAGCACGTCGGCAGGCGCCCCCGTGGTAGTCAGTGCCAGGCCCACGGCTAGCGGCACCAAGCCGAACCAGCGCCAGCTTCGGCGCCAAACACCGATCCACAGCCCGCCCGCGACGATCAGCAACAGCGCCAGCAACGGCCACGACGGCACCAGCACGACCGCCCCAGGCAGGCCGCCTACCCAGTGGGCCACGTCGACCATGCGTTGGACGCCCCAGCCCATGCTCTCCAGCGGCCATTTGTCCAGGCCGAACGGCATCAGGATCACAGCAATTGCGGCCGATGGCATGACCACGAAGGCCACGCTGAAATCGGCCAGAACATTGGAAAGGATCGAATAGCCGCCGGTGCGGTTGAAATGGAAGATGGCGAAAGGCGCTGTCGCCAGCGTCGCCACCGTCGTCGCCAGCACGATGCCGGTGAAATAGCGCTTGAGGCGCTGGAAGATTCCGCGCGCACTCCAGAACGCGGGCCGCGCGATATCGTCATCGGGTTTGCGCGCCATCTGCCATTCAGCCAGCGCGATGAGGCCGATGATGGCGGCGAACGACATCTGGAAGCCCACGTCGAGAACGCTCTCGGGCATCACCACCAGGATGGCGAGGCCCGCGAGCGCCACCGGATGCATGCTGAGCGCGGGCCGATCGAACAGAATGCCCGCCAGCATCATCGCCAGCATGATGAAGGAGCGCGTGGGCGGAGCCCCTCCTCCGCTAATAAGCAGATAGAAGAACGAGGCGCCGATGGCGGCCACCGCCGCCCATTTCTTGATCGGATACTGCAGCGCCAGGCGCGGGATGAGCGCGAGCAGCGCGCGTATCGCCCAGAAAATTCCCAGGCCTGCCAGCGCCATGTGCAGGCCCGAGATAGAAAGAATGTGCGCAAGGCCGGAGTCCCGGAAGGCTTTATTGTCGTCTTCTTCGATCGCGCCGCGATCGCCGGTAATCAGCGCCGCCGCAATCGCGCCATTGGATCCGGGAAGCACCGTGCGCACGCGTTTTGTCATGTTGTGACGCAGGCGCTCGATGCGCGCATCCATGCTTTCGAACATCGTTTCGGCATGCGCCGCCGGAATAGTTTTCGGCACGCCGAAGGCAAAAGCCACGCCGCCAATGCCGGAGAAGAAGGCCGTGCGCGCGAAATCGTAGCCACCGGGAATGTTGGGCTCGGGCGGCGGCCGCAGGATCGCCACCACCGAGACCCACTGCCCCGGCTCCAAGTTCGGCGGCGTCTTCAGATTGCGCAAGGTCAGTCGCAGGCGATGCGGCAAAGGCTGATTGTTGGACTTGCCGATTTTCGATGGTGCGAAGATCACGCGCTGGCCATTGGTGAGATCGGAGACGCTTTCGACGCGGCCCTCGATCCGCAGCGGTCCCATCTCACGCGCGATCACCGGGGCCGTCACCATGTCGGTGCGCAACTTGGAACCCGAAAAACCAAAACCGATCGCTGCCAACAGAATGCAAAGAAAGCGAACACCCGAGATCGTCGAGCGGATGCTGGCGAGGAAGCAGATGGCCGCGGCCACAGCGGCGGTCCCCGCCAACCAGCCAGCGGGCTCTGACGACAGGCTGAAATAGATCGCGCCGCCTCCAGCGAACGCGACCACGGCCCATGGGAGCCAACGGTCTTCCTCGGCCGCGAGATTGCGGCGCAGCGATTCGATCCAGGCGCCCGGCGACAGAAGTTTCCGCGTTACTGCGCGCACCTGCGCAGCCGTCGGCCAAGGCACGCCAACGGCACCATAGCCCGCACCTATGCGTTCGGACGTTTGCAGGTCTATCGCCAAGGCTGCGCGATTTGGTTAGAACCGGCACGTCTGACGCACGCGCCACAACCATCATGACGCAAACCGGCAAGCCCGTCCTGCGCTTCGCGCCGTCGCCCACCGGTTATTTGCACATCGGGGGCGCGCGCACGGGGCTGTTCAATTGGCTTTACGCGCGGCACACTGGCGGCAAGTTCCTGCTGCGCATCGAAGACACAGACCGTCAGCGCTCGACGCCTGAAGCGATTACCGCGATCCTCAACGGCATGATGTGGCTCGGCCTCGATTGGGACGGCGAGCCCGTCTATCAGTTCGCGCGCGCGGGCCGCCATCGCGAAGTGGCCGAGCAATTGCTGGCCAAGGGCCTCGCCTATCGCTGTTACGCGAGCGCGGAAGACCTGGAACAGATGCGCGCGGCGCAACGCGCGAGCGGTCAACCCATCCGCTATGACGGCCGTTGGCGCGACCGCGATCCGAAGGATGCGCCCAAAGGCGCACCGTTCGTCGTCCGCATCAAGGCGCCGCAAACGGGCGAGACTATCGTCCACGATGTCGTGCAGGGCGATGTGCGCTTTGACAACGCGCAGCTCGACGACATGGTGCTGCTGCGAAGCGACGGCACGCCCACCTATATGCTAGCCGTCGTGGTCGACGATTTCGACATGGGCATCACCCATGTCGTGCGTGGCGCGGATCATCTCAATAATGCCGCGCGGCAGTTGCAGATCATCAACGCGATGGGCTGGCCTGTGCCAGTCTACGGCCACTTGCCGCTTATCCACGGCGAAGACGGGGCCAAACTTTCCAAGCGCCATGGCGCACTCGCGGTCGAGGCCTATCGCGACATGGGCTATCTGCCCGAAGCCATGCGCAATTACCTATTGCGGCTCGGCTGGAGCCATGGCGACGACGAAATCATTCCCACGGCGAAAGCCATCGAGTGGTTCAATCTGGAAAACATCGGCCGCTCGCCTGCCCGCTTCGATATGAAGAAGCTCGACAATCTCAACGGGCACCACATGCGCGAAATGGACGATGCGGCGCTGACGGCCGAGACCGCCGCCTTCGCCGAACGCCGTGCGCCCGACCGCAGGCTCTCCGCCACCGCGCGCGCGCGCCTCAAGGCCGCTATGCCGACCCTGAAGTTGCGGGCCAAGACGCTGGTGGAACTGGTTGATAACTCCGAGTTCATGTTCGCCGACGGGCCGCGCGCCCCCGATGCGGCGGCGGCCGCCATCCTTGCGCCCCCTGCCCGCGCCCGCCTCTCGCGTCTGGCCAAGGTGCTGGACCAGGACGGCTGGGACGCGGCCAGCTTGGAAGCGCGCATCCGCGCCTTTGCCGAGCGCGAAGGAATAAAACTGGGCGAAATCGCCCAGCCCTTGCGCGCGGCGCTGACCGGGCGAACCACCTCGCCTCCTGTGTTTGACGTGCTGGCGGTATTGGGCCGCGAAGAGGCATTGGCCCGCATCCGCGCGCAGGCCGATTAAGAGAGGCCGATTAAGAGGGGCCGATTAAGAGGGGCCGATTAAGGGGGCCGATTAAGAGGGGCGGATTAAGATCGGCTTAGGACGTGACGATCATCATCCTGACACCTATATAGATAAGATAAGCGACGCCCGGAGTTGCCGATGACCGACCACAAGATCAAGAACGCCGGAACGGCCCAGTTCATCTACAAGAACCAGTCGGTCGAATTGCCTGTTTACTCCGGCTCGGTGGGCCCCGAGGTCGTCGACATCCGCAAGCTCTACAGCGAAAGGGGCATGTTCACCTACGACCCTGGCTTCACCTCCACCGCCAACTGCGAAAGCAACATCACCTATATCGACGGCGAGGCGGGCATTCTGCTCTATCGCGGCTATCCGATCGATCAGCTGGCCAAGCATTCCAACTTTCTCGAGGTCTGCCATTTGCTTCTGTACGGCGAGCTGCCGACCAAGGGGCAGATGGACAGGTTCGATCACGCCATCACGCACCACACCATGGTGCACGATCAGCTGAATTATCTTTTCCGCGGGTTCCGGCGCGACGCGCATCCCATGGCGGTGATGGTGGGCGTGGTGGGGGCGCTCTCGGCCTTCTATCACGACTCCACCGACATAACGGATCCGCGCCAGCGCGAAATTGCGACGCATCGACTGATTGCCAAGACGCCCACAATCGCCGCCATGGCGTTCAAATATTCCGTGGGCCAGCCCTTCGTCTATCCGCGCAACGATCTCGGCTACTCCGAGAACTTCCTGCGCATGTGCTTCGCCGTGCCAGCCGAGGATTACAAGGTCAATCCGGTGCTGGCAAAAGCGCTCGATATCATTTTCATTCTGCACGCCGATCACGAACAGAATGCCTCGACCTCGACTGTGCGCCTGACGGGATCTTCAGGCGCCAATCCGTTCGCCTGTATCGCCGCGGGCATTGCCTGCCTGTGGGGGCCCGCGCATGGCGGCGCCAACGAGGCCGCGCTCAAGATGCTGAAGGAGATCGGCACGGTGGATCGCGTGCCGGAATACGTGAAGCGGGCCAAGGACAAGAACAGCGGCTTCCGCCTGATGGGTTTCGGCCATCGCGTCTACAAGAATTACGATCCGCGCGCGAAGGTGATGCGCGAACAGTGCTACGCCGTGCTGGACGAACTCGGCATGCGCGACAATCCGCTGCTCAAGGTGGCACTTGAGCTCGAGCGTATCGCTTTGCAGGACGAATATTTCATCGAGAAGAAGCTGTATCCGAATATTGATTTCTATTCGGGCATTACGCTTTCCGCGCTTGGCTTTCCCACCGACATGTTCACAGCGCTGTTCGCGCTCGCCCGCACGGTGGGCTGGGTGGCGCAGTGGAAAGAGATGATCGAAGACCCCGATCAGAAGATCGGCCGGCCACGGCAGCTCTACACCGGCAAGCCGCAGCGCGATTACGTTCCCATGGTGAAGCGCTGACCGTGACCCCTCCCCTTTCAGGGGAGGGAGAAAAATGTTCCTCCCCCTGAAAGAGGGAGGCTAGCAGGGGGTCAGCGATTTTCCGTAAGCGCCAGCACGGCACGTGCAGCGCGCAGGCTGGGTTTCTCTTCGTCCGCGCCGATGGCGCGCGTAGCCACATCCAGATCCTTGACCTGAGCGGCCGCGGCCGCCGGATCGCGCAGCAGCGGCAGGAGGGCCTTGGCCAGATTTGCCCCAGTGCAATCGGCCTGGAGGAATTCGGGAACCGCCTCCCGATCCAGAATGATGTTCACCAGAGTCCCGAACCGCACGTTGACCAGCGGCCGCATCAGCGCATAGGTCAGCCAGCCCACCCTGTAGCCCACCACCATCGGCGTGCGCGCCAGCGCCAACTCGGTCGTCACGGTGCCGGACGCGGCCAACGCCGCATCGGCCGCATCGAAAGTCGCGAATTTCTCCTCATCGCCTTCGACAATGTGGAGCGGAGTGGACCAGTCGGCCGTGACCTCGCGCACAAGCTTGGCGACATGCGGGACTGTGGCGATGACAGACACAAGACCTGGAAGCTCTGCTGCGAGCCGGCGCACCGCGTCCCTGAACGGCGGCAGGATGAAGCGGATTTCGTTGCGCCGGCTGCCTGGCAGCACGACCAGCAGTTTGGCGTCCGCAGGAATGCCCTGACGGCGGCGGAAATCGTCGCCGTCTTTCACGCGCGCGCGGCGCTCGATCACCGGGTGGCCGACAAAGATCGTCTTCAGGCCGTGCTCTCGGAAGAATTCGGTCTCGAACGGCAGCAGCGTCAGCACCGCGTCCATGTAGCGCGCCATCTTGCGCGCGCGATAGGCGCGCGAGGCCCAGACCTGCGGCGCGACATAGTTGGCGGTGCGGATAGAGCGATCGCGGCGCTTCAGCGCCTGCGCAATGCGGTGGGTGAAGTCGGGACTGTCGATCAGAACGACAAGATCGGGCCGTGTACGCAGCGCGAAATCCACCGCCTCGCGCACGCGCTTGAGGATCGCCGGAATGCGAGGCACGACTTCGCGCAGGCCCATCACGGCGGTGTCGTCGAGCGGGAACAGGCTTTTCAGCCCCTGCGCCGTCATGGCCGCGCCGCCCACCCCGACGATGTTCACGCGCGCACCGGCGAGCTCTTTCAGGCCTGCCATTAGCTGTGCGCCCAGCTGATCGCCCGATGGCTCGCCCGCCACCAGCATGACCGTGAGGACGCCCTTGCTGCCGCTATCGGCAGTCATGCCGCATAGGCTCCGGCATGGAAGCCGAGGAGGAACAGGCCCAGCCTGTCGGCTGCTTCGATGGTTTTCTTGCGATGGAGCAGCAGGGCCGCTCCCGCTTCGATCGCGACCCCCGCAAGCCCAACTTCGGCGCAGCGTTCGATGGTATGGGCGCCAATCACGGGAAGATCGACGCGGCGTTCCTGTGCCGGCTTTGGCGCCTTCACCAGCACGCCGCGCCGCTTGGCGGCAGATCCGCGCACAGCACTTGGTAAGTTGGCAATGCGTGCGATCATCGCATCCGTGCCTTCGGCCGCTTCCAATGCAAGCACAAGTCCTTCGCAAACGACCGCCGCCTGCCCAATATCGAGCGAGCCGAGCGCGCGCGCCGCGTTGACGCCCACAGCGATGTCCACTTCCTGCTGCTTCGTCGGCGCATGGCGGCCGAGAATGCCCTTGGGCATGATGAGATCTGGCGCTGCATCGATGGTGCCGACGACGCGGAACCCCTCTTTTTCAAACAGCTCGACCATCACGCGGAGAAGCGCATCGTCTCCCTTCGCGGCGGCTGCCACGACCTTTGGCAGCGCCATGGCCCCGCGTGCATCGAGCTTGATCGCACCCCATTCCGGCCGCATCACTTTGCCGGCGAGGGTCACCTCGCTCACCCCTGCGTCCCGCAACGATTTCATACCCTTGCCCACTTCGCCGAGCGAACCCCAGGCATGACGAAATGACTTCACATCTTGCTCAGCCGCCATGCCTTGCAGGGCAAAGATGAAAACGTCGCGGCCTGCGGCGCGCGCACTTTCAGCAATGGCGATGGGAAGCTCGCCGCCGCCCGCGATGATGCCGAGCACGCCGCTCATTCTTCCTCATCATCTGCTAGCCTCGTGGGCACGCAGATCGAGCGCTTGGCATCGGCAAGAATGAAGCCCGTGATTTCCTGGACCTCCGGCACCTCGCGCCATTTCTGCTTCGCCGCTTCGGCGCGATCGAACAGGCGGCCGTCGCCGGTGAATATGGCGCGGAAGGCCGCACGCAGCGCGTGAATGCGCTCGCGTGGCAGACCTTTGCGCTTGAGGCCAATCAGGTTGAGACCGACCAACCGCGCGCGCCGCCCTTCCGCGATGCCATAGGGAATGACATCGTTCGGCACACCGGTAAGGCCGCCGATGAATGCATTGCGGCCGATGCGGCTGTACTGCTGCACGGCGGCCTGGCCGCCGATATTGGCCTCGTCACCGACGATGACATGCCCGCCCAGCGCGACCCCATTGGCAAACGTCACGCCATCGCCGATCTCGCAATCATGCGCGACATGGCTGTAGGCCATGAAGTAGCCCTTTTGGCCTACGCGCGTCGTACCCCCGCCCTTGGTCGAGCCAACGTTCATGGTCACGTGCTCGCGTATGACATTGTCGGCGCCGATGATGAGGCGCGCACCCTCACCCGTGTCGTTGCGGTATTGCGCCGGCCCGCCCAGCACCGCGTGCGGGTGCACAATGGTGCGCGGGCCCACTTCCGCTTCGCCTTCGATCACGACGTGTGCTTGCAGCCGCACGCCGTCGCCGAGCCTCACTCTCGCACCAACAATGCAATACGGGCCAATGTCCACGTCCGCGCCAAGCAGCGCGCCGTCTTCGACGATGGCCGTCCGATGAATTTTCGCCATGACGGCTAAGACTTAGGGCCTTTCGCGCCTAGCGGCTGATCAACAATCATTGCGCTATATTCGGCTTCCGCGCACAGCGTGTCGCCAACATAGGCCTTGCCCTCGAAGCGCCAGACCGGGCGCCGCTCCTGCTTTACCATGACGGGAATCCGCAACATGTCGCCCGGATGCACGGGCTTGCGAAACCGTGCCTTGTCGATGGCCATGAAGTAGACCAGCTTCCCCTGATCCTGCTGGCTCAGCGTGTGCATGACGAGCGCGCCCGCGGTTTGCGCCATCGCCTCGACGATCAGCACGCCCGGCATCACGGCGTAATCGGGAAAGTGACCGGCGAAATACGGCTCGTTGAACCCCACCGCCTTCCAGCCGATGGCGCTTTCGTTGGGGCGGATGTTGGTCAGCCGGTCGATGAAGAGAAAAGGGGCGCGATGCGGCAGCAACCGCTTGATCTCTTCGACGTTCAACGATGCACCACCCGTCTTGCTCTGATCATTCATCTTTTACCCGCCTGCTGGTCTTCGCCAGCTTGGACAATGTTGCCATCTCTTTATGCCATTGGCGCACGGGACGCGCGAGGATGCCACCATAGTCATGGCCGCCGGGCAGATCACCCGAGACGCCCGACATTCCCGCAATGCGCGCGCCGCTGCCGACCGTGGCGTGGTCCGCGAACCCCGCCTTGCCACCGATGATAACGAAATCTCCGAGCGTGACGCTACCGGCGAAACCGACTTTGCCCGCAATAAGGCAGTGACGTCCAAAAACGCAGTTATGAGCGACGTGAACCAGATTATCGATCTTGGTACCCTCGCCAATCACCGTGTCGCCCAGCGCGCCGCGGTCGATAGCGGTATTGGCGCCGATCTCGACATGGTCCTGGATGATTACGCGGCCCAATTGCGGCGTTTTATCATGACCGCGCGGCGTCGATGCAAAGCCGAAGCCGGGCCCGCCGATCTGCGCGCCGGGGAGAACCAGCACCTCGTCGCCAAGATGCGCGAAGCCGATCCAGATATTGGCGCCGATCTCCGAATTGCGTCCGATTGTGACGCCGCGGCCGATGACGGTGTTGGGCCCAATGCGCGTATGGCGGCCGATCTCGGCGTGCGGGCCTATGACGACGCCAGGCGACAGCACAACACCTTTGCCCAGCCGTGCTGTTGCATGTACGGCCTTGTCCTGAGCGCTGATGGCAAGCGCATTATCGGGATAAAACACGCGTCCAGCGGCCGCAAACGCATGCGTCACAGACTGGCACGGCAAGAGCGTCGTCTTTCTCGGTTTCTCAGCCGGCGATACTTTTTCGCCAACAAGGCACCAGCCCGCTTTGGTACGTGCGAAGTCTTGCTTGGCACGGCCGCCATCGAAGAAGGTGAGATGTTGCGGTCCGGCTTGGCTCAGACCGGCGATGTCATGAACTTTCGCGCGCCCATCCGCGCCCGAAGGCAGGCTCACGCCAATCTTGGCGCATAACGCCTCGAGCGCAACGGGACCGCGATTATCGTAAAACCGCGGATCCGCCATCTCTTATTGCGGCGCCGGTGGTTGGGCCGCAGCGGGCATGGGCTGGCCCAAACTCGCGGGGTTGATGAGCTCGACCTTCACCTTGGCGAGCTTCTGATCCAGACGCTGGACCGCTAAGGCCGTGATGTCCACGTCCACTGTGCCCAGCACGACGGCATTGCGGTCGAACAGGAAATTGGCCTGACGCTCCGCCATGATCTGCTCAAGGATCGGACCGAGTGTATCTTCGATCTGCTTGCGTGCTTTATAGACGCCTGCTTGGATCTCGTTCTGGCGGTCCTGCACTCTCTTCTGCAGTGCCTGCTGGCGGCCTTGGATGTCGCGCGTACGCGCTGCGCGGACGTCCGGCGCCAGCACGGCCGCCTGCTGCTGGAACGCTGCCGCATCGGAGCGCAGTCTCTGATCTTCGCCCTTGAATTCAGCTTCGGCCGACTTGGTCAGTGCATCGATCTGCGCGATCATGTCCTTGCCCGCCGCGGATTGGCGCAGGATCGTGGCGCGATCAATCACAAGAATTTTTGGTGACGGCGTAGGACCCGATGGCCCGGCGCTCTCCGTGGCGGGTGTTGTGCTTCCGCTGCCGCCGGTCGAGGCATAATGGAAGACGATGAAGTAAACCGCGAACGCGATGATGATGAGCGCCAGCACGCCGCAGGCGGCAAGAAGTAGACGCTTTGTCGAGGGAGTCATGGAGAGGAGCCTTGTCAGCCGAAAGCCCTAGAATGTCGTTCCGGCGCTGAAGTTGATTGCCTGTACCTTGTCATACGACTGCTTCATCAGCGGGTAGCCGATATCCACCTGGACCGGGCCGAAAGGCGATTTCCAGCGCAGGGTTATGCCGGCGGAAGCGCGTAGCGCAAGCTCGTCGTGAAGGCAACTGAACTCATCGCAGGTCTTCTTGCCCGGCACCAGACCGACCGTGCCAAAGTCCGAAAACAGCGAGAATCCCATGCCATAATCCTCCGGCAGGAAGTCGGGTATGCGCACCTCGAGGCTGCCTATGGCATAGGCTTGGGCGCCCACCGCCGCAGTGGAGGGCTTGGAGCCAGCCACACAGACGGTCGTGCCTGTTGCATCGACCTCTGTCACGCATTTCTGCGTCACGCGCGGACCGACGCCCGCAATCGCGAAGCCGCGGAAGCTGCTCGCGCCCTTGAAGAAGCGATCGTTCACGCGCACGTCCCGGCCGCCATAGCCTGTGATGTAGCCTGCGCTGACTGAGAGCGAGCCGATCCAGTCCGGGTCGAACAGGTCGTGGTAGAAGATGATGTTGCTCTCGCTGCGCAGGTATTTCTGTTGGCCGCCGACGCCAGCAAAGTCCTGGCTAAGGACGAAAACCAACCCCTTCGTCGGTTTTATCGGATCGTCGCGCGTATCGTAACTGTAGGCATAGCCCAGCAAGGACGTGGTCGCGTTGCCCTCCGCCAACTGAATCGAGAGCGGGGCGTTTCTGTCTGCGGTGAGTTCGTCGATCCTATACGTGTAGCGCGGCGTGACGCGTCCGAATTCCGAGACCGGGAACCCAAGGAAGAGGCTGGCTGCGGAAGACGATGATGTGTAGGTCGCCTGACGGAAATTTGTTTCGGTATGGTAGACGCTGAAGCCTGCGGCAAGCGGCCGGCCCATGAAATAAGGTTCGGTGAAACCGAACTGATATTGCTGCTGAATATTGCTGAAGGAGACGCTGGCGCGCAGGAACTGGCCGCGGCCGAACAGATTGCGCTCGGTGTAGCTCACCTGCGCAAGGAACTGCTCCTGTGAGGAGTAGCCTGCGCCGACCGACAGTTCGCCCGTCGCTTGTTCCGTAACTTTGACGTTCAGCACCGTGCGGTCCGGCGCCGAGCCCGCTTCTTCCTTGATGTCCACGTCCTTGAAGAAGCCGAGCGCGCGGACACGGGTACGCGAACGGTCTATCAGCACGCGGTTGAACGCGTCGCCTTCGGCCAGGCGGAACTCGCGGCGGATCACGTTGTCGCGCGTGCGCGAGTTGCCGGTGATATTGATTTTCTCGACGTAAACACGCTTGCCGGGCTCGACGCGGAAGACGACGTCGAGCGCGCGGCCCTTCTTGGACCGTTGAATGCGCGGGTGGATATCGATGAAGACAAAGCCCTTGGTGCCGGCCGCAAAGGTAAGAGCCTCAATCGTTTTGTCGATGAGCTCGGCATTGTAGACTTGGCCCTGCGTGGTCTTCAGTAGCGGCTTCAGTTCGTTAACGGGTAGGTCCTTGATCTGCGAGTCGATGCTGATCTTGCCGAACTTGTATTGCGGGCCCTCCTCCACCGTGAAGGTGACGAAGAACGAGCTGCGGTCGGGCGTGAGCTCTGCGACCGCCGAGACCACGCGGAAATCGGCATAACCGTGCTTCAGATAAAAGCGACGCAGCTGCTCGCGGTCGAAGGTCAAGCGGTCGGGATCGTAGTTGTCGTTCGACGAGAGGATTTTCCACCAGGCGCTCTCGCTGGTGACGATCTGATCCTTCAGCGTGCTGTCGTCATAGACCTTGTTGCCGATGAAGTTGATGCGCGAGATGCCGGTGGCAGATCCTTCGCGGATCTCAAAAACAAGATCGACGCGGTTTTGCGGCCGCTGAATGATCTTGGCTTCGACGGTCGCGGCAAACCGTCCCGAACGGCGATAGAGCTCGACCAGGCGCTGCACATCGGCCTGCACTTTGGCACGCGTGAAGACCTGACGGGGTTTGATCTGAATTTCTTTTGCGAGGTCCTTGTCCGAAAGTTTGGAATTCCCTTCGAGCACGACCTGATTGATAATTGGGTTCTCCACGATGCGCACCGTGAGAGTAGAGCCATCCCAATTCATGCGCACATCGGCGAAGAGGCCCGTGGCAAACAATGCCTTGAGCGAACCGTCGGCGGCCGCTTCGTCGTAGACGTCGCCTTCGCGCACCAGCATGTAGGAAGCGACGGTGGCCGGTTCGATGCGCTGCGTGCCTTCGATATTCAGGCGGCGAACGACGGCGGCTTGGGTGACCGGAGCGGTAATACCCGGCGCTGGCTTCCTGAGTTTTACCGCACCTTCCGCCGCAGCCGGCATAAGGATCAGCACCGCCGCGCACAAGGCAACGGCACGGCATGCGCCGGCGAAAAGTCGGCCACCAAACGTCATCGACTCGCCTTTACCTGTCGCCTACGGCTAGGGCCGTGACGCGTGAAGTGCCACTAGAAAATGTTAAGCCGGATGAGATCATTAAAGGTTGCGAGCAGCATCAGGCTGAGCACCAAAGCCAGCCCGAGCCGAAACCCCACCTCCTGCGCGCGTGCTCCCAGCGGCCTACCCAAAACCGCCTCAAATCCATAGTACAGAAGGTGCCCGCCGTCGAGGACGGGAATGGGAAAAAGATTGATAAGTCCGATACTAACAGACAATAGCGCAATTAAATTTACCAGGGCGAGGAAGCCAGCCTGCGCGACATCCCCAGAGACTTTTGCGATGCCTAAGGGGCCGCTTAAATCCTTGGTGCTGCCATGGCCCATCAGCAGGCCACCGATATACCGCATGGTTTGATCGACGATGTACCAAGTCTGGGTGGCGGCCAGACCGACAGCCTCGAAAGGCCCAACGGAAACAAAGCTGTTGCTGATACCCAGCCGGCCGATGGTGTGCGCCACACCTGAACTATCTTTAATCTCCTCCGCGCGGGGCCGCGCGACGAGGTCGGTGCGCGTGCCATGGCGCTCGACCGTGATGGTCAGGTTGTGGTTCGGGTTTAAAACAACGATGCGCTGCAGGTCGAAAAATGTTTTCACCGGCGCGCCATTGACAGCGCGGATCGTGTCGCCCGGCCGCATGCCCGCTTCGGCTGCGGCAGAACTCTGCATCACTTCGTTGATAATGGGCGGCGCGGAGGGACGGCCCACCGCGAGATAGAGACCAGCGAAGACAGCGATCGCGAGAACGAAATTCGCGAGCGGCCCCGCGGCCACAACAATCGCGCGCTGCAGAAGCGGCTTGTGTTGCAACATCATCTTCTTTTCTTTGGCTGACACGTGTCTGGTTTCTGCCGGCTTGCTCGATGCGTCGGCATCGCCCGCGAAGCGCACATAGCCACCAAACGGCAGCCAGGAAATCTTCCAGCGCGTGCCCTTTCTGTCGGTCCAGCCGAAAATCTCGCGGCCGAAGCCGATCGAGAACATTTCGACTTTCACGCCAAACAGGCGCCCGGCGATGAAGTGACCAAGCTCGTGGAAAAAGACGACGACGGTGATGACAAAGAGGAACGACGGAATGCCGAGACCGGCCCAGTTAACAAACTCGCTTATACCGTCGAACATGATGTCTCCTAAGCTGCGGCGGCGATGCACACGCCGCGGGCGAATTTTCTGGCTGCATCGTCGAGCGCCAGAACACCATCGAGTGTGGCCGGCGCACCGCCGTTCATTTCGCGCGCGAGGCCATCGAGCGTGCGCTCCACCGTGCGGGCGATGCCGAGGAAATCGATCTTGCGCGCGAGAAAATGTTCGACCGCGATCTCATTGGCCGCATTGAGAATGGTAGGTGCCGGCCCACCCGCCTGCAAGCAAGCCTTGGCCAGCGCAAGGCAGGGAAAGCGCACACCGTCTGGGCGTTCGAACGTGAGATTGGCGATGTGCGCGAGATCGAGGCGGCGCGATGGCGACGACATGCGCCGCGGCCAGGCCAGCGCATGGGCAATCGGCGTGCGCATATCCGGTGCCGCCATGTGGGCCATAACGGAACCGTCGGCATATGAGACCAGGCAGTGGACCACCGACTGCGGATGAACGAGGACGTCCAATTTCTGCGGCGGCAGGTCAAACAGAATGTGCGCCTCGATCAGTTCGAGGCCCTTGTTCATCAGCGTGGCGCTGTCGACCGACACTTTGTGGCCCATGCGCCAGTTGGGATGGCTGGTGGCCTCTTCCGGCGTCGCGTGCGCCATGCGCTCCAGCGCCCAGGTGTGGAACGGCCCACCGGACGCGGTGAGCGTGACCTTCTCGATCGCTTCAGTTTCGCCAAATTCCAGCAGCTGAAACGCCGCGTTGTGTTCCGAATCCACGGGTATGAGCGCGGCATGTGAGCGCTCGAGCGCGCGCCGCAACACTTCGCCTGCGGCGACCACACATTCCTTATTGGCAAGAGCAACCACAGCACCGCGCTCGACAGCGGCAAGTGCGGGCGCGAGGCCCGCCGCGCCGACGATCGCAGCCATCACCAATTCGGCTGGGCGCGACGCCATCTCGCGCACGGCCTCCTGGCCCGCCATCACTTCAATGCCCGTGCCGGCAAGGGCTTCCTTCAGCGCAGGAGCAAGGCTCGCATCGGCGATAGCCGCTGCGCGCGGGTGAAATTCCTTCGCCTGCTCGGCGAGGCGCGCCACATTGCGCTGAGCGGTCAGCGCCTCAATCGGAAAGGCGTCGGCACCGTAGATGTCGCGCGCATGGCGGATGACGTCGAGCGTACTCGCGCCGATAGAACCTGTGCTGCCTAGCACCGTGACATGGCGGCCGAGCACAGCGCTGAGATCGGGCAAAGACTCTGTCACCACAACACCCCGGCGAGCGGATCGAAATGCGCCACGAAGACAAGGCCCGCGGCGACCGGCGCGGCGAAAAGAAGGCTGTCGATGCGATCGAGCATTCCGCCGTGGCCAGGGATCAATCCGCCGCTGTTCTTAGCGCGGAAAAGGCGTTTCACCCAAGACTCGAACAGATCGCCCATATGGCCAACAAGCGCCAAAATAGCTCCGAATATCAAGGCGTTGGCGATGTTCCCGCCGAGCAGCGCGACATAGAGGGCTTCAGCCAATGTTGCCAGCAGAATGCCGCCATAGAAGCCTGCCCAAGTTTTGCTGGGTGACAGCGCCGGCGCAAGTTTCGGCCCGCCGATGAGGCGGCCGAAGAACAGCGCGCCGATATCCGCCGCCCACACGGCGATAAACACGCCGAGAACGATCCAACCGCCGTGCACGTAATCCTGGCGCAGGGCCACGAGCGCGAGCGCGGGCCCGCCGATATAGGCAGCGCCCAGCATGTGAAGCGGTACCGACTTCTTGTGAAAAAGCGCGAAGATACCGGCGAACACACCGCCTACGGCAACGACCAGCGTCGGCAAGCCCGCCCTGTGCTGCGCATAGATCAAACCGATGGCGACGACGACCGAGAGCGAGGTCGCCAGCATCTCTGCCGATACACCGTGACGTGGTCCGCCATTGATCAGGCGATGCCACTCGCGCAGCGCAGCGATGGCGGCCACCGCGACGATCGCACAATAGATGAGGCCACCACCATAAACCCCGGCCACAGCGGCGACCGCCATGACCACGCCGGAAATCGCGCGATAAACCAGTTCATAGCGCTCAAGCGGCGCGTTTTGTGTGCGGGCCAAGGGCGGCTCGGTGGCGCTCACGGTTCGCCGCCTGCGGCTTTGGCAGATGGTTCGTCACCATCGACACCACCGTAGCGGCGTTCGCGCTGGGAGAATTCGGCAAGCGCGGCCAGCAAATCACGCCGGCTGAAATCGGGCCACAGCGTTTCGGTGAAAACGTATTCGGCATACGCCGCCTGCCAAAGCAGGAAATTGCTCACGCGCAGTTCGCCGCTGGTGCGGATGACAAGATCGGGATCGGGCAACCCCGCTGTTTGCAAATAGCTGGCGAAGATGTCCGGCGTGACGGATTCGGGGTCGCGCTTGCCGGCTTTTACATCGCGGGCAATGACGCGCGCCGCGGCAGCCAGTTCCTCTCGGCCGCCATAATTGAACGCGAACGTCAGATTGAGGCCCATATTCGCGCGCGTGAGCTTCTCCGCCTCTTCGATCATCTCGGCGATGTCGCCCTCAAGGCCTTCACGCGCACCAACGATACGCACGCGCACGTTGTCGTGGCGCAGGCGCTCTATGTCCTGGCGGAAGTAATGGCGGAACAGACCCATCAGGTGCTCGACCTCAGTGACCGGGCGGCGCCAATTCTCCGTCGAGAAGGCGTAAAGCGTCAGATACGAAAGTCCGATGTCGTTCGCGGCTTCGACGACATTGCGCACAGCGGCGATGCCGTTCACGTGGCCGGCCCCGCGCGGCAGGCGGCGGTTGCGCGCCCAGCGCCCGTTGCCATCCATGATGATCGCCACGTGTCTCGGCAATGGAGACGGGACCTGGTCCGATTCCGGTTTGGCCACTTCACGCTCTCCATAAGCGGCGAGACGCGCCTCAGACCTGCATGATCTCCTGGTCCTTGGCGTGCAGCGCTGCGTCGATTTCCTTGATGAATTCGTCGGTCAGCTTCTGAAGCTCTTCCGACAGCTTGTGATGCTCGTCCTTGCCCATGGCATGGTCGTGTTCGAGCTTTTTCAGATGCTCCATGCCGTCGCGGCGCACATTGCGCACAGCCACGCGCGCGGCCTCGGCATATTTCGCGGCGAGCTTGGTCAGCTCTTTGCGACGTTCTTCGTTCAACGATGGGATTGGAATGCGCAGCAACTGCCCGTCCATCTGAGGATTGAGGCCCAGGCCCGCATCGCGGATCGCCTTATCAACCGCTTTTACCAGGCCCTTGTCCCACACTTGCACCGTCAGCATGCGCGGTTCCGGCGTGCTGATCGTGCCGAGCTGGTTGATGTGCATCGGCTGACCGTAGGCATCCACGCTCACCGGATCGAGCAGCGCAGGCGAGGCGCGGCCCGTGCGCAGACCTGCGAATTCGTGCTTGAGCGTGTCCACGGCTCCGCGCATGCGGCGTTTCATGTCTTCTTTGTTGTACGGCTGTGGCGCCGTCATGGGTTCTTCCTCCCCCTGTCCGCGGCCTATTATGGCTTATCGGAGATCACCGTGCAGCGGCCTTCGCCCTTCAGGACGGCCGCCAGCGCGCCGCGCTCGTGGATAGAAAAGACCACGATGGGGATGCCGTTCTCGCGCGACAGGCTCACGGCCGAGGCGTCCATGACCTTCAGGTCGCGTGACAGCACCTCGTGATAGGTCAGCCGCTCGAAGCGCTGGGCGCCGGCCACGAGCTTAGGATCGGCGCTGTAGACGCCATCCACCTGGGTTGCCTTCAGCATGGCGTCGCAATTGGTCTCGGCCGCGCGCAAGGCTGCCGCTGTGTCGGTGGTGAAGAATGGATTGCCCGTGCCGGCCGCGAAGATGACGATGCGCCCCTTCTCCATGTGGCGGATGGCACGGCGGCGGATATAGGGCTCGGAGATCGAGCTCATGGGGATCGCCGACATCACGCGCGTAGGCAGGCCCATGCGCTCAAGCGTCGCCTGCATGGCCAGCGCGTTCATCACGGTGGCCAGCATGCCCATGTAGTCGCCCGTGGCACGGTCGATGCCATCGGCCACGCCCGCAAGCCCGCGGAAAATATTTCCGCCGCCGATGACGACGCAGATCTGCACATTAAGGGCGGACGCTTGTTTGATGTCGGCGGCGATGCGTTCGACCGTGGCAACGTCGATGCCGTAGGACTGGGCGCCCATCAACGCTTCGCCAGAGAGTTTCAACAGGATCCGGCGATAATTGGGGGCGCTCATCCGAACTTCCTTTGTTGGACGATCAGTGGCCAGCGGCGGCTTTCACTTCCGCCGCAAAATCCGTCTCTTCTTTTTCGATGCCTTCGCCCACGGCAAAGCGCACGAAGCCGGTGATCTGAACGGGCGCACCAAATTCCTTGGACGCGCTCTCGATCACCTTGGCAATCGGCGTCTCGCCGTCGACAACGAAGATCTGCGAGGTCAACACCGATTCTTCATGGAACTTGCGCATGCGACCTTCGACCATCTTCTCGATAAGGTTCTCGGGCTTGCCTTGCTGGCGCGCCTGGTCGGCATAGATCGCGCGCTCGCGCCTGACCGTATCGGGGTCCAGCGCGTCTGGCGTGAGCGCGAGCGGATGCGCGGCCGCAATGTGCATGGCCAACTGCCTGCCCAGCGCCATCAGTTTGTCGGCGTTAGCCGTCGATTTGAGCGCCACCAGCACGCCGATCTTGCCCAGATGCGGCTGCACGGCGTTGTGGACATATGTGGCAACGACGCCGGGTGAAACGCTCAGCGCGGCTGCGCGGCGCACGCTCATGTTCTCGCCGATCTTGGCAATCAGTGCCGTGAGGGTTTCGGACACCGACGACTTGCCATTCAACGGCCTCGCCATCAGACGTTCGAGAATGCCCTCTTCTTCCAGTGCCGAATGCGCGGCCTGGTGCACGAAGGTCTGGAAGTCGTGGTTGCGCGCGACGAAATCGGTCTCGGAATTGACTTCCACAAGCGCACCGCGGCCCGCCGCAGATGCCACACCGACCAAACCCTCGGCGGCCGTGCGGGTGGCCTTCTTGGCCGCCTTCATCTTGCCCTTCTTGCGCAGCCAATCGACGGACGCTTCCACGTCGCCTTTGTTCTCGTTAAGCGCCATCTTGCAATCCATCATGCCCGCGCCGGTTTTCTCGCGCAGGTTCTTCACCATCTCCGCGGTGATGTTCGTCATAACGTCCTCGCTAACTCAGGAAGCGGGATTCGCTTCCGCGCCGCCTGCTTGCGGAGTCAAATCTGGGATCACATGCTCGGCCTCGCCAGGATCGGCGCCCGCCGCAGTTTGGCTTTCCGAAAGGCCGTCGATGACAGCGCGCGCCGCCAGATCGCAATAGAGCACAATGGCACGGCTGGCGTCGTCGTTGCCGGGTATCGGGTATGTAATGCCGTCGGGATTGGAATTCGAATCCACAATGGCCGCCACCGGAATGCCAAGCTTGTGCGCTTCGGCGACAGCGATGGCTTCCTTGTTCGTGTCGATGACGAATAGAAGGTTCGGCAGACCGCCCATTTCCTTGATGCCGCCCAGTGCGCGGTCGAGCTTGTCGCGCTCGCGCAGGAGTTGAAGGAGCTCCTTCTTGGTCAGGCCCGAACCTTGGGCCGAGTTCAAGGTCTCCTCGATCGTGCGCAGCCGCTTGATCGAATTCGAAATCGTCGACCAGTTGGTTAGCGTGCCGCCCAGCCAGCGGTGATTGACGTAGTACTGCGCGCAGCGCTTGGCCGCGGCAGAGACGGGATCGGTCGCCTGGCGCTTGGTGCCGACGAACAGCACACGCCCGCCACCGGCCGCAGCATCGCGCAGCGCAACCAGGGCCTGATGCAGCAAAGGCACCGTCTGGGTCAGGTCGATGATATGGATGTCGTTGCGCACGCCGAAGATGTACGGCGACATCTTGGGATTCCAGCGCTGCGTGCGGTGTCCGAAATGGGCGCCGGCCTCAAGCAGCTGGCGCAAGTTGAACTCTGGCAAAGCCATGAAAACGCTCCTGTTTTCCGGTTCGATCCTGGCGCGGGGGTGAACCCACCTTGCGGTGAGCACCGGACGGACTGCCCGACCAGCTGGTCAGGCATTCCACCCCGCGTGCGGGTTGGCCGGGCTTATAGGAATTTCGCTTGACCGGCGCAAGCCGCTGCTTAGGACAAAGGCTATGAGCCCACGTGCGAAAAGCCCCATCCGCCCAGCGGTTGCCAATATCAAAATGAACGGCATTGGCGCTGTCTCGATGACGGCGCTGGGGGATTCAGGAATCATCCCGCTCTGGTTCGGCGAAAGCGACCTGGTCACGCCGCCTTTCATACGCGAGGCGGCGAAGAAGGCGTTAGACGACGGGCGTACATTCTATGCCGCGCCATGGGGAATCCATTCTTTGCGCAAAGCGCTGGCCGAATTCCATGAACGCATGGTGGGCGTGAAGATTGGCATCGAGCGTATCACGTCGCCCGGAAGCGCCATGCTGGGTGTCAATGTCGCCCTGCAATGCTTCATCGAAACGGGGGACGAGTTGATCGTCATCGCACCGGTATGGCCGAACATCTTCCAGGCCGCCGACATCGTGGGCGCCGTCTGCAAGTTCGTACGTATGGACGAGGACTGGCTGGCGGCAAAGCCGCGCTGGCATCTCGACCTTGGCAAAGTCGAAGCCGCCATCGGACCCAAGACCAAGGCCGTCTTCGTTTGCTCGCCCGGCAATCCCACTGGCTGGGTAATGACCAAGGACGAGCAGCGTGCGCTTTTGGACATCGCACGCAGGCATGGCATCGCCATCATCAGCGACGAGGTCTATGGCACGCTGATCTATGACGGCGGCAAGCACGCGCCATCATTCCTTGAGATTGCCGAGCCCGATGACAATGTGTTTGTCATCAACAGCTTCTCCAAGCCGTGGGCGATGACGGGCTGGCGCATCGGCTGGCTAATCCATCCCAAGAGCCTTGCGGGCCCCATGCAGGTCCTCGCTGCGGCAAGCAACACCGGCCCCACCGTCTTTGCCCAGTACGGCGCGCTGGCCGCGCTGAGCCCCGAGGGAGATGCCTTCCGCCAGACCATGCTCGAGCGCTGTCGCAAGGGGCGCGATATCGTTGCGCGTTTCGTCGCCGGTAATAACCGCCTGCGCTGGATGGTGCCTGACGGCGCATTCTACGGCTTCATCGTAGTGGATGGCCTGAAGGACAGCCTGAACTTCGCCCATAACCTGATCAAGCACGGCCGCGTGGGCGTAGCGCCGGGATCGGCGTTTGGCCCTGACGGCGACGCGGCGAATGAATCCTATGTTCGCATCTGTTTCGCACAAGACAGCGCATTGTTAACCGAGGGCCTGGACCGCCTTGGACGTGCAATAGCAAGTTTGTGACACAATAGCGGTCTCTCCTTGCCATCCGCGCGAATGTGACCGCCGCTAGTCTTGCGCATTCTGGCGTCGGCAAACTATTCGTATAACTAATTGGTATAAGTATTCTATTCGTATCAGGATAGATGAATCGCATTTTTCGGGAGGGCACGTTTGGGCTGGTTGAAGTGCGGGATTCTGTCAAAACTATTTTGTAGCGCCGGCATTGCAGAAAGATTGACCGGGGTTATCCCGTTCGTCCTCACATTCGGTCTTACAGCCGCCAGCATGAACCCCGCGGCTGCGCAATCGGGCGCGCCGGCGCATGACTGGGCGACGTGGCGTCCCACCGCGCAGGCGACGCGGATCGCTCCATCTGAAGCGCCGACCATCGACGGCGATGTGTCCGATCCGATCTGGCAGAAAGCGTCTTCAATCGACGAGTTTTATCAATTGGAACCCGACACGGGTAAACCGGCAAGCGAACGCACGGTCGTACACGTGCTTTACGACGACACGACGATTTACGTAGCTTTCTATGCTTACGACAGCCAGCCCGATCAGGTTATCGGCTCGATAAAAACGCGCGATGGCAATGCCGATAGCGACGACTCTGTGCGCGTCTATCTCGACCCCAGCATGTCGCGGCGCAACGGCTACGCCTTTCTCATTAATCCGCTGGGAATGCGCGTCGATGCCCTGATCCAGAATAACACCGACTATCTCGTCGAATGGAACACGATATGGACCGCCCACGCACGGAAAGTGGCGGACGGCTGGACAGCCGAATTCGCCATTCCTTTCCGCAGTATTTCCTATGATGCCGCCCGCACCGATTGGGGTTTCGACCTTTCGCGCTACGTTCGCCGCAAGAACGAACGCATTCGCTGGTCTTCGGTCAGCGCGACAATCCCTGGGCTGGATATTTCGCGTTCGGGCACGCTGACGGGTATTCATGACCTGAAACGGGGAATTGGCCTTGAGCTGCAACTCTATGGTTCCGTGCGCTACAAGCGCGATTGGCATGACGGCACAGACGGCGATATCAAGCTCGTCGAAAGCGGCAACGCGTATTACCGGATTACACCTGCGTTGACCGGCACGCTGACAGTAAACCCCGATTTCTCGGACACGCCACTCGACAACCGCCAAATCAATACAACTCGTTTTAGCCTCTTCTTGCCGGAGACGCGCGATTTCTTTTTGCAAGATGCGGCGTCATTCGAATTCGGCGGACAGGCATTCGTCGAAGCCCCCAATGGCCGGGCGTTCTTCTCGCGCACTGTCGGTCAAGTCGAAGGCCAAGGCGTACCGATCATTGCCGGTGGCAAAGTGTCGGGCGAATACGGAGGCTTTAACATTGGCGGTTTCTCGGCTCTGACCGGGGATACCCTGAATATCGACAAGCAATTGCTTTCCGTGGCGCGCGTGACTCATCCGATACTGGATGAATCCAAGATCGGTTTCATCGTCACCAACGGCAATCCCACCGGTTCTTCGCAAAACACGCTTGTCGGCGGGGATTTTCAGTACCGCAACTCGAATGTCTTCGACGGCCGCGTCTTGCAGGCGGATTTTTCGTACCAGCACAGCTTTGACGACGTACTTGGCAATGGCAGTCTGCTTGGAGCCGGGATCAGCTATCCTAACGAGCCCTGGGGTGGATCGTTCCGTTTCAAACAAATCGACGACAATTTTTTCCCCGCGCTGGGGTTTGTAAACCGCGCCGGTATCCGCAGCTACCACACAGCGGGCTTATATCGGCCGCGTTTTCAGAACTCCTGGTTGCGCTGGATGGAGTTCGGAAGCTCAAACGACACGGTCACTGGCCTAGACAATAAGTTGCAGTCGATGGACCAGAATTTTTGGATTGGCGGTCTGACCTCGGACCAAGGCGATGCCGTGTTCCTCAATGCTCACACTGACTATGAGGATGTGCCTGAAGCTTTTTCGTTGGGAGGTCACGCCACAGTGGCGCCAGGCACCTATCATTGGGAAGTTTTCGAGCCATATATTGAAACATCGCTCGGCCGCTCTTGGCAGATCATAGCGGATATTTACTGCTGTGACTTTTATGATGGCCACATTTTCAATGCCGATATGATACTCAGTTGGAGACCTAACAGCACGTTCGAAATCATTCCGCGCTATATTGTTGCCCTGATCGATTTGCCGTCCGGCTCTGTCGATATTCATGTTGCTCAGTTGACGACGAACGTGAACTTCACGCCGGAAATGCAGCTCTCGGCACAGGCGCAATACGACAATCAGAGCAAGAATTTTGGTCTGTCAGTGCGTTATCGCTGGGAATACGAGCCCGGCAATCAGATCTTTATAGCCTTGGGAGAGTCAGCGATTGTCGACGGTCATTTCTGGCGACCGCAATACCGCTCGCAGACATCGCAATTGGCTTTTCGCATGGGCAAAACGCTGTGGTTCTCGTTTTGCGACCGCTCGTGACCTGCATCCGCATCCGGAGGGCGACAAGGCGGTTAACCGAATGCCTTGATCGGCTCGAGCGTTCAATCGC
>Ga0075301_1000022_pt1 | contig 51512 bp, 55 predicted proteins | sample Browns_TuleA_D1_FD_120053 | JGI IMG/M metagenome (GOLD analysis project Ga0075301, IMG submission 120053) | Natural and restored wetland microbial communities from the San Francisco Bay, California, USA, that impact long-term carbon... | ecosystem: Environmental > Terrestrial > Soil > Wetlands ... | reverse complement strand
TGATGCGGCCTTCGGGCGTGGCATAACGCACCTCGTGCCCGCGCAACCACAACTCTTGGCCCAGAATTTCAAGCGTACGCACGACACCGTTCACCTGTGGATGCCAGGCGTCGGTGACGATGAGAACCTTGATGGGTCGTGCGAACTCAACCTTGGGCGCCGCGTGCGGCGCGGCGCCTTCAGCGCGCATGATCAGCCTTAAAGGTCGCACTTATGCCGCTTGCGGCGCCAACACCGGTGTGATGGGCGGCCATGCGGCGCGCTCTTGTGCTTCGGCAAGTTCCGTCCAGCGGGCGATCTCCAGAACCCCGCGCGCATCTTCGGTAAGTGCCGTGCAGCTTTCAACCCAATCGCCGTCGTTGCAGTAGAGAACGCCGCCGATCCGCTTCATTTCCGCGTGATGAATATGGCCGCAAATCACGCCGTCGGCCCCGCGGGCCGCCGCCTCGCGCGCCACGGCCTGTTCGAAATTGGAGATGAACTCGACCGCGTTCTTGACCTTGTGCTTGAGGTAGGCGGAGAGCGACCAATAAGGCAGGCCGATACGGCGGCGCACCCAATTGAAGCTGGTATTGAGGGCAAGGGCTGCCGTGTAGGCCCAGTCACCGAAATGAGCGAGCCAGCGCGCGTGCCGGACCACACCGTCGAAATGATCGCCGTGCAGGAACAGCAGTTTCCTGCCATCGGCGGTTTCGTGGAAGGTTTCGAAATGGAGCTCGACGCCGGCGAGGCTGTGCCCGCAGTAGTCGCGGAAGGCTTCGTCGTGATTGCCGGGCACATAGATCACGCGCGTGCCTTCGGCGATCTTGCGCAGAATCGCACGCAACACACCGCTATGCGCATCCGTCCAAAACCAGCGTTGGCGGAGTCGCCAGCCATCGACGATATCGCCCACGAGATAAAGCGTCCTACAGTCGTTGTGGGCAAGGAAGTCGAGCAGCAGTTCGGCTTTGCAGCCGCGCGTACCGAGATGGATGTCGGAGATGAAAATGGTACGGTGGCGCCGAATACGATGGGGCGCTGCTTGTGGCACGGTGTACAGCGGTATCTTCGGCATTAAGGTCATGGCGATTAATCCGAATCAGCCGCTGGCCTCACGCCAACTCCTTGCCCGCGAGGGATGAATCCCGCGTGGCAGTTTCATTATGGTTTTATGATTCTGTTAGGCGCGTTCACGCTGGTTCGTATTCGTCGTCGCCAAGAGTGACGCGTCCGCTGCAACGAGCTGCTCGATCAGGGCGCCAATGCGTTTGGCGAGAGCCTCGAAGCTCGCGCGTTTCTCGATGCGCCTCTCATCGAGATACAGCCCCCGGTTGATTTCGATCTGCAACGCGTGCGTGCCACTCGTGGGATGACCATAAGCGGATGTGGTGTGACCGCCTGCATAGGGTGCGTTGTACCCCACAGTGAAGCCAAGCTTGCGCGCAGCGTCTATCACATGCGCGACGAGCGGCGTGGCAGCCGTTTCGCCGTATTGGTCGCCAATGACGATATCGGGCGCGCGCGAAGACGACGGCATGGAATGGCAATCGATGATGACGACCATGCCAAAGCGCGCCTTCGTTTCTTCGATCAACCGTGCCAGGGCTGCGTGATAAGGGCGATAAAACTTATCGAGACGGAACGCCGCCTCCTGTGCGGGCAGGGTGCCGCGATAGATCTCGAGCCCATCGCGCACCACGCGCGGGATGACGCCGAGGCCAGCGGCCATGCGCACCGTGCGCGCGTCCATCGGCAATGCAGGCAGAGCGTCGAACATGGAAGGATCGATCTCGTTCGCCGCGCGATTGGCGTCGACGAAGGCGCGCGGGAAACGCGCCGCAATCAGCGGCGCGCCCAGCGTGGGCGCGCACGCAAACAATTCATCGACGAACGCATCCTCGGAGAAACGCAGACTGACCGGATCGAGCCCGCTCGTCCGCACGAAACTCTGCGGATAGACGCGCCCACTATGCGGCGAGGCGAAAACAAATGGCGCGGTATGATGCGGTGGCCGGCTGACCTGGAAAGGACGCGCGATCAACTCGTCGAGCTCGCGCTCGCCAAGGTCCTCGATCTCCACTTCACCGAGCATGGCCCCTGCGCCACATCTGATTTGCGCCGCGGCCAGTGGAGCATCGCCATCCCTGACGATCAAGGATTTGCTGGCTTTGGTGCGCGGGAATTTACCTCGCCACGGCTATTTACTGGCGTTTACGAATCTCCGGTCTATAACTACGCCCTTCGGGGCGAAAAGGCCGGGGGGCCTGCGTGGCGCGTATCCTGCTCGCGGAAGACGACGAATCCATGCGTCGTTTCCTTGCAGCCGCTTTAGAGCGTGCCGGCCACAACGTGGTGGCGTGCGGCGACGGCGCTGTCGCATTTGATCATTTGCAAGGATTCAAATTCGATCTGCTGCTGTCCGATATCGTCATGCCAGGGCTCGATGGCATCGAGCTTGCCAAGCGCGCTGCGGATCTCGATCCCGCGCTCAAGATCATGTTCATCACCGGATTTGCGGCCGTGGCCTTGCATCCGGCGGCTCAAGCGCCGAAGCAGGCTAAGGTTCTCTCGAAGCCGTTTCACCTGCGTGACATCGTGCAGGAAGTCGAGCGCATGATCGCGGCCTAACCGCGATCGCGCACCCATTGCGATAGCAGCCACTTTTCTCCGCGCGTGGGCGCGAGCCCCGCATGCAGCGTCTGCCGGTCGGGCGCGCCGGAAGCTTCAACGTTCTTGAAGTGCAGCGCGCCGCCTTTCCTGCCCTTGTACCTGATATTGACCAGCGGAAACTCCGTCTCGCCGGCTTCATAGCCTTCGTTGAGATAGATCAGCAGCGTCGCTGCGCGCTGTCCGCGCCGCGCGAGGTCGGCAGCCGGTCCCGGCACGTTGGGATCGAGAAAATCGAAGTGGCGGCGGAACTGCTCACCGACTTTGTAGTGAAGCACGCTGGTGTATTCGAGATTGCCGACCCCGAAGCCTGTTGCTGCCGCAATGCGCGCACGTAACAGAACAAGAATGAGATCGGTGTCGATGATATCGAACTCGGCGGACGAGTTCGTCCGCGCGTTGGCCAACCGTGGTCCGTCTTCCGTGTCGTCATAGACCTGCGCCGGCTTGAGATTGGGGCGTGCGCGTTCGATCAGCCAGTCGCAGATCGGAGGAGGAAGGAAGCTCTCGCAGCTTTCGAGGTGGGGCCGCTGTGAAATCACCTGCGCCTTCGCGGGCGTTATCCAACTGGCAATGTCCACGCTCTTTCGCAGATGGCGCCACGCGTCATTGGGCACGCCGCCGTTTTGCGATTTCTGCGCAAGCTCGCGGTCGCCTGCGAGCAGCGCCAATTGCGCGCGGGCGCGCGGCCAGCCGCGTTCCGCGGCGAGTTGCAGATAGTCGAAGGCAAGCGGCCAGCTTTGCGGTGTGCAGGCGCCGGCGCCGGTCAGCACGCTGACGATATCGGCGGCCTGCGCGTCGCCTTTGGAGGCCGCGTCCACCACGAGCTGCGCGCCATCGAAGGGCGCGAGCGGCGCATCGCGGCCCGCGAGTAGTCGCGCGCCCAGCGCCGTCATGGCGGCGACATCGCCCGCTTTCGCGGCAGTCTGAAGGTCCTTGATGGCCGGCGAGCCCATATCCACTCCTCAACGGACACGAATTTAGCACTCCCGCGCTCGGCTTCCGAAAATTTATCTTATGACGCCTGTAGAATTGAGGGGCTGGAGGCGGTTTGCTAGTGTCCGGCCACTTTCGGAAAGCGGGCGCGGCCTTCATGTTTCTGGAAATTAAGGGACTTTTGAACCCGGCCGAGGTCGCGCGGCTGACGGCGCTTTCGCGCGAGCTCAAATTCATCGATGGCCGCATATCGAACCCCGCCAACCCTACCAAGACAAATTTCCAGGCCGATATCGGCGATCCCAAATATCAGGAGTCGTCGCAGATTGTGGCGAACGCCTTCGCGGGCTCGCGCGAGTTCAACGATTTTTGTTTTCCCAAACGCATCGCCCCGCCATTGATGCTGCGTTACGACACCACGCAGAAATACGGCGTTCATGCCGATGCGGCGTTCATGCAGGTGCCGGGCGGGCCGTTGCGTTCCGACATCTCGTGCACCGTCTTCATCGCGGACCCCGCCTCCTATCAGGGCGGCGAGTTGACCATCCATCTCGGCATCAAGCCCATCGTCATCAAGGGCGCCCCGGGGGATTGCATTCTTTATCCTTCGACCACGTTGCACGAAGTGCAGCCGGTGCGTTCTGGCGTGCGCGTCGTCTCGATCACCTTCATCGAGAGCCTGGTGGCCGATGAGACCAAGCGCAATCTCCTCTATGAACTCAACGAAGTAGGCGCGCTCGAAGGCCTCAACATGAAATGGGAGAACCGCGTGCGCTTCGAGGCGGCGCGAAATAACCTCCTACGCCGCTGGTCCGCCTAGGCGGTAGCTTCTTTCAGCAAGTCCGCCGCGTCCTTGTGCTTGGCCGCCATCTTGTCGAGCCAGGCGAGACCTTTCTTGATATCCGTGTCCTTATCTTTGCGCGCTGCCGCCAGCGATTCGTCGCGCATCTGGGTCGAATACTCGTGGCTTGGATCCTTGGAGTAGCGCTTGAGCACCTGGCTGTCGTTTAACACATCGAAGTATTTCTTCTCAGGTTCTAGTCCGAAATGCTTGGTCACCCGCTCGAGTGTGCCCCGCACGTCCTTTAGCATGGCGTCGAAATCGATCGGCAACATCCGTGCGCTGAATTCATTCAGGAGTTTTTTCTCAGTCAGGCGTTCGGTCAGCCAACTCATGGCGGCAAGCTCTCCACCCATGAAGAGATGCGGCGGCGGCAGCGGCGCGCCCAGATAACTTTCCAAACGGCGCACGCGCTCCGGCGCGAAGCCTTTGAGGTCGAGCACCGAATTTGGCCCCGCCATCAACGTCGCCAGATAAGGCTCGGCGCCCAGGCTTATGTAAACCGCGCGCGAATTGGCGCGCGACGAGAAGAGGCGCGGCGCCAAACGCGCGGCGCTACTGGTGACTTTGACGATCACCGCGCGCGTATTGGGATAACCGCGGGCCCAGAGCTTGAGGTGCGTCTCGAGAAAGCGGTCGAGCTTTTCTTCGCTGATCGGTGCTTCGCGTTTCGATAATGCGCTGTAGCCGTCGGCGAGAACGCGCAGCGATAATGGCTCGCGCAGGGGAAGCACCAGGTCGGTTTCGTCGAGAAGGCGGCTTAGAAGCGTCGAGCCGACATGACCGCAATGGAAGATATAATGAAGCGGCTGCTCCTCAATGCCTCCTTCCATCGCCTTCAGCACTTCCGATTCAGGAACGACCCCACGCTGCATGCCCGGGCGCATCACGCGATTGTCCAGGAAATTGGCAGCCCGGTAGTCCGCTTCGCTCATGCGGCAAATGACGAAGTCCTGTCGCTGCGGGTGGAAATTCTGGGGGTAGAGGTCCGGCGATTGAGTCAGCCCGGAAAGATCTAATCCGCCGCTTGCAGCGAGTGCGTCCGACATGAGGCCCCCGGCCATTTCCACTTGCACTCTAGCGGGATAACGGGGCTTGACGAAATGCCGATGTTCTTGCCAGCCGTGCGCCTTCCGACCTATAGAGGCCGCCCGTCGCCGGGGGCACGTAGCTCAGCGGGAGAGCACTACGTTGACATCGTAGGGGTCACTGGTTCGATCCCAGTCGTGCCCACCAGCCTACGCTGCGCAGCAGCGGAGGCTGCCACGCCGAAGCGCGCTAGCGCGAAGGCGGGCCGTCGACGGTTCGCGCAGCTTCGGCTCGGCAAGCCCATTCCCAAACGCCGCCGGTTTTCCCAACTCCCGTCATTGCAGCGCCATGATCTAGCGCAATGTTCACGGCGTTTGCCGCTAGCCATGCCCGGCGCTAGGCTTAACTGGGGTGCATGCGCCAAATCGGCCCGCCGGGAGGGCATTCTCATGAACAGGAATAGGATCGCCATTGCGGCGGCCGTGTTTGCGGTCGTCGTAGCAGGAGCAGTGTACTTTTTTCACGACGCCATTGGTTGGCACTGGGGCGCGGGCGCACCCGGCACCGTGGCAACGGGCGAGGGCACATACGCGCCCGCGGGCGAAGCGGCGGAGGCGCCTGAATTCGCCTTCCGGCGATTGGAAATCGACACATCGAAGCCCGCTGCAGAGGCATGTCTTGTTTTCACCCGCGACCTCGATGTTTCGGGCAAGACGCACTACGAAGACTATATCCACGTCACGCCCGAGACGCGCACTTCTGTCCGCGCCACCGAGCGCCGGCTTTGCATCGCCGGTCTTGCCTTCAACGCGACCTATTCCGTCGAGCTGAAGCCCGGCCTTCCCTCCGTCAAGGGCGAGAAGCTCGATCCCGGCGAAACCGTTCCTGTCGAATTGCGCGACCGCCCGCCGATCGTGCGCTTCGGCGGCGGCATTTTGCTCCCGCGCGAGAACGCCGACGGCGTTCCCGTCACCACCATCAATATCTCCAAGCTGAAACTGAAAGTCTTGCGCGTGGGCGATCGCCTGTTGACGCAGCTTGAGACCGGCGTGGTGGATGAAGCCACGCTTTATGGTTGGGACTCGAACCAGATCCAGACAGCGCAGGGCTCGATCGTCTGGCAGGGCGAGATGGATGTGGCGCTGTCCAAGAACGAGGCAGTGACCACGCTCATTCCTCTGCGCGACATGCTGAAGAACGCGGCGCCCGGCGCTTACCTCATCATGGCCAAGGACGCGGCCAAGAAGAGTACCGCCGAAGGGGAGAGCGAGGGCGAAGACTGGAGCGAGATCACCGCGCAATGGGTGATCGATTCCGATATCGGCCTGACGTCGTTCCAGGGCGGGCAGGGTCTCTCTGTATTCGCGCGCTCCTTCTGGTCGGCGCGGCCCATGTCAGGCGTCAAGCTCACGCTTGTCGCGCGCAACAACAATGTGCTGCAGGAAGTGCATACGGATTCTTCGGGCCGCGGCGATTTCGATCCCGGCTTTTTCCGTTCCACGGGTGGTGACGAACCCGTGGCCGTCATGGCCTATGGCAGTGGCGGTGATTTCACCTTCCTCGATTTGCGCCGCTCTGTGTTCGATCTCACAGACCGCGGCGTGGAAGGCCGCGCGGCACCTGGCCCGGTGGACTCTTTCCTCTACACCGAGCGCGGCGTTTATCGCCCGGGCGAAAAGGTGGAGTCCGTCACCATGCTGCGCGATCGCGTCGGCGTCGCGGTTACAGCGCCGCTTACTCTTATTGTCACGCGTCCCGACGGCATCGAATTCCGCCGCACAACCGTAGCAGCCGCCTCGCTAATGGCGGGCGCCGCGCATTGGTCCATCCAGCTTACGGCAACCGCGCCACAGGGCCGCTGGCAGTTGGCCGCCTATCTCGATCCCAAGGCCGAGGCTGTGGGCCGCATCGGCTTCGATGTCGCCGACTTCGTGCCGCAGCGTCTCAAGCTCGCGCTCAAGCCGCAGGAGAAATTCCTTAAACCCAAGGAAGATTTCCATGTGCGCATCGAAAGCCGCTTCCTTTATGGCGCGCCGGCGGCGGGGCTTTCGGGTGCAGGTGAAGCGCGCATTACGCGCAACAGCAATCCCTTCCCCGATTACGCGGGCTATGCGTTCGGCCGCGACAACGACAAGTTCGAGGATGTGCTCGTCACCATAGCGGTGCCAGAGACGGACGATGCCGGCGTCACCACCGCCGAAGGCAATACCGGCGATCTCGCTGATACGTCGCTGCCGCTGATGGCGAACCTCACCCTCTCGATCAACGAGCCGGGCGGGCGCACCACATCGGACAGTTTGAGCCTGCCCGTGCACACGAAAGATGTCTGGCTTGGCATCAAGTCTGATTTCGATTGCTGCTCGGTCGCGGAGAACACGCGCGCCGGGTTCCAGATCATCGCCATTGATGGCGACGGCAAGCGCATTGCACGGAACGGTCTGAAATACGAATTCCTGCGCGAGGATACGCGTTACGAGTGGTATCAGGAAAACGGCGAGTGGAAATACCACTCGGCCGTGCGTACGCGGCTCGTCGCCGGCGGCACGTTCAACGTCGCCGGCAATACGCCGGCTAAGCTCGCGCAAACTTTGCCGTGGGGCGACTACCGTCTCACCATCACCGATCCTGCAAGTGGCGCGTCATCCAGCATGGGCTTCTGGTCCGGTTGGGGCGGCGAACAGGGCGAGCGGCCCGACCGCGTCGCCGTCGTCACCGACAAGCCCAGCTACAAATCGGGCGAGACCGCGCACGTCAAGTTCCAGCCGCAGACGGATGGCAAGGCGTTGGTCGCGGTAGCGGGCGACAAGCTTTATTACTCGCGCTTGATCGATGCGCCCGCCAGCGGCGCCTCCGTCAATATCGACGTGGACGAAGAGTGGGGTGCCGGCGCCTATGTGCTGGTCACGCAGTATCGGCCGCTCGCCGACGATGCGGGTCACGCGCCGGTGCGCGCCATCGGCGTGGTCTGGCTTGGCATAGACAATTCCGCACGCACGCTCACCGCCGACATTGGTGGTGCGAAAGTCGTGCGGCCGCGCCAGAACGTGACGATTCCGATTTCTGTGAAGGGATTATCTGGCGACGAAGAGGCGTATCTCACGCTTGCCGCCGTCGATGAAGGTATCCTCCAACTCACCGATTACGCGACGCCCGATCCCGCCGGCTATTATTTCGGCAAGCGCAAGCTCGGCGTTGGCATGCGCGACGATTACGGCCGCTTGATCAAGATGGAGAAGGCGCCGATTGGTCAGATCCGCACAGGTGGCGACAGTTTCGGCGGGCGGCCACTGGCCGTCGTGCCTCAGCGCACGGTCGCCCTGTTCTCGGGCCCCGTGAAGCTCGTTGACGGCAAGGCGAACGTGACTTTGCCCATCCCCGATTTCAACGGCGAACTCCGCCTGATGGCGGTGATGATGTCGAAGGACAAAGTGGGCGCGAGCGAGCGGCCGCTCACCGTGCGCGATGCGCTGGTGGGCGAGCTGGTGCTGCCGCGCTTCCTGGCGCCTGGCGATGTTGCCGATGCTGGCCTCAACCTTCACAACGTGGAAGGCGCGCCTGGCACGTATATGGCGGTCGTGCGCGCGACGGGCGCGGCAGGCCTGCCCAAGGGCGCCACCGAAACCAGGATTACCAAGGATCTGAAACTCGGCCAGCGCGTGCTGGTGCCGGTCTCGATCCTGGGCAAGGATCCCGGCATTGCCACGATCACTCTCGCACTTACGGGACCGAACGGCTTCGCGGTCAATCGCAGCTGGCCGATCGAGATCAGGCCTGCGCAGTTGCCGCAATCGCGCGAGGAAACGGCACTGATCCAGGCACATCAGACCTGGAAGTCCGATGGCAAGCTGGCGGCCGGACTGATCCCATCAACGACAAGTGTGTCGCTGACCGTTTCAGCGATGCATGGCTATAGTGATGTCGCAGGCATGCTGCGCTGGCTCGATAAATATCCCTATGGCTGCATCGAGCAGACCACGAGCCGTGCCATGCCGCTTCTCGTCTTCAACGAACTTGCTGGGCTTGCGGGACTGCCCACGGACCAGGCGCTGCGCCCGCGCATCCAGGAAGCGGTCGACAACGTGCTCGACATGCAGACCTATTCCGGCGGTTTCGGCATGTGGAGCCCCTTGGGCGACGTCAATCGCTGGATTTCGGTCTTCGCCATCGACTTCCTCTATCAGGCAGATACGAAGGGCTACGTTGTACCCAAGGAAGCGTTACGCCGTGGCTCGCGCTTCCTGCACGACACGGCTGCATCCGATGCCTACGACGATACGACACGCGCTTACGCGTTCTATGTGCTGGCGCGTCAGGGCGAAGTGAATCTGTCAGACCTGCGATATTTCGCGGACACGCGCGGGCCTGAGATGAAGAGCGCGCTGGCCGCCGGTCTTTCCGGCGGTGCGTTGGCGCAATCGGGCGATAGAGCGCGCGCCAATGCGAACTTCGCCCGCGCGCGCGATATTTCGCTCGCGGCCAATCCTGCGAAGTACGACAGCAACACGTCGGATTACGGTTCGCTGCTGCGCGATGTGGCGGGCGTCACTGCACTCGCAGCCCAAGATGCCCCGGAACTCGTGCCGGCGCTGCTGCGACGCTCCGACCGCTTCGACATGAAGCTAAACGGCACCACGACGCAGGAAAAGGCATGGATGATGCGCGCGGCCTTCGAGCTGTCGCTTGAGCGCAATCCGCTTGCCATTACGGTCAACGGCAAAGCGGCCACGCCAAAAGCGGGCGCGGTGCGCATGGCGCCTCGGCTAGGCGATCTCAGCCGCGGCATCGTGGTTGCCAACAACGGCCAGGGCGTCGTCTGGCGCACGGTTTCCGTGCAGGGCATGCCGGCCTCCCCGTTGCCCGCGGCAACCAGTGGCATGTCGAGCGTACGCAAGACCGTGTGGACGATGGGCGGCGAGCCCGCCGATCTGTCCAAGTTGAAACAGAACGATCGCGTCATCGTCGTCATCGACGGCGATATGGAGAACAATTTCTACCATCAGATGGCGGTGCTCGATCTGCTGCCTGCGGGTCTTGAAATCGAGACCACGCTGTCGGGCGATGAAGGCAAGGTTTATCCCTGGCTGGGCTCACTCACCTCCACCTCCATCGCGGAAGGCCGCGACGACCGTTATGTCTCGGCCTTCGACATCGGTTCGCGCTACCGGCCGGTGGCCGAGGCGGGCAAGCCTGCGCCGAAAGAGCCGATCCCGAACTTCCGCGTGGCCTATATCGCGCGTGCGGTGACGCCCGGGCATTACACCATGCCGGCCGCCGTGGTGGAGGACATGTATCATCCCGAGCTGCGCGCGCGCGCATCCATGGGCGCGATGAACGTTTCGCAGTAGGAGGGCGCCATGGCGCTGTGGCGCGCGCTCATCGTAGGGGGCTTTGCGAGTTTCGGCGTCGTGGCCGCACTCGCCTCGGCCGACCGCGCCAATCCGCCCAATCTCGCGCGAGGCGAAATGCTTTCGGTCGAGGTGCGCGATTCAAAGGGCGTTCTGCTGCGGCCATTCCTTGCGCGTGATGGCGCGTGGCGGCTGAAGACCAATGTCGCCGACGTCAGCCCGCGCTATCTGGCACTCCTCAAGGCTTACGAGGATCAGCGCTTCGATTCCCATTTCGGCGTGGACTTTTTGGCTGCAGCGCGTGCGGTGCGCCAATTTGCGGAAGCGGGTCACATAGTCTCTGGCGCTTCCACGATCACCATGCAGGTAGCGCGGCTGTTGGAGCCGCGGCCCAAAGGTCTCGTCACCAAGCTGCTGCAATCGGTGCGCGCGGTTCAGCTCGAGCTGCGCTATTCCAAGGAAGAAATCCTGGGTCTTTATCTCACGCTGGCGCCCTTCGGCGGCAATCTCGAAGGCGTGCGTGCGGCCTCGCTGGCCTATTTCGGCAAGGAACCGAAATCGCTGACGCTGGCCGAATCCGCCTTGCTGGTAGCGCTGCCGCAATCGCCCGAGCGCCAGCGCCCAGATCGCCTCGCGCTAGCCGCCGCGGCGGGCCGCGACAAGGTTCTCAAGAGGTTGGAAGAGCGCGGCTTGATCGCGTCCGACGAAGCGGCAGAGGCGCGCCATTCAGTGACGCCGTCATGGCGGCTGGCGCTGCCCATGTTGGCGCCGCATTTCGCGGAAAAAGTGAAGCGCGCCCATCGCGGCGAGGCGCAGATCGTCTCCACGCTGGATGGGAATTTGCAGCGCGCGGTCGAAGCAATGGCCGCGCGAGAAGCGCGCTTCCTCGATCCCGGCGCCAACGTTGCCATCGTCGCGGTGAAGACGGATACACGCGACGTGCTGGCCTATGAAGGCGGCGTCAATTATTGGGGCGCTTCGGGCTATGTGAACCTGGCCGAGCAGCCGCGCTCACCCGGCTCGGCGCTGAAACCGCTTATCTACGGCATGGCATTCGACGATCTGGCGCTTCATCCCGCCACGCTCATGCAGGACGAGCCGCAGGTCTTTGGCGATTACGCACCGCAGAATTTCGACCGCGGCTTTCAGGGCGCCGTGACCGCGCGCGATGCGTTGCGCATGTCGCTCAACGTGCCGGCTGTCGCCGTGCTCGAGCGTGTGGGGCCGGTGCGCTTCACATTGGCTCTCACCAACGCGGGCGCGCATATCGCCTTTCCCACCCGTGATGCAGCGCCGAGCTTGCCCATGGCGCTGGGCGGTCTCGGCATCAGTCTGCATGATCTCACCATGCTCTATGCCGGTATTGCCGCAAAAGGCGAAGTGTTGCCGTTGCGTGAGACGCGTGAAGCACAGACAGCGCTGCCCTATCGCCTGTTCGGGCCGGCGGCCGCCTACTACCTGCGCGATATTCTCAATGGCGCGGCGTTGCCCGATGGCTGGGCAATGGGGCAGGGGCTGAAGCGCCCGCGCGTCATTGCCTTCAAGACCGGCACCTCATACGGCTATCGCGACGCCTGGGCGGTCGGCTTCTCGAACGATTACACCGTTGGCGTGTGGACGGGCCGACCCGACGGCGCGCCGCAGCCCGGACGCATCGGCCGCAGCGATGCGGCGCCGGTTCTTCTGAAGGTTTTCGATCTGCTGCCGCCCGACAAGCGCGGCGCGCCACCGATACCCGCGGATGCCATACTGGCGACGAACGCCGAGCAATTGCCGACTGCGCTTCAGCACTTCGCGCGTCAAACACAAGTGGTGGAGACGCGCTCGCATGTCCGCCCGCCAGCGATTTCTTTCCCGCCCGATGGTGCTGTGGTGTCGCTCGCTTCCAACGATGCGCCGACCAAGGAGATCGAACTTAAGGCAGATGGCGGCCACGCCCCGTTCACCTGGCTGGTGAATGGCGCGATCATTGGCAGTTATGGGCGCTATGACCAGACGCTTTACGTACCCGACGGCGAAGGCTTCGCGCGGATCACGGTGGTGGACAGCGAGGGGCTAAGCGACACCGCGCGCGTGCGCTTCAAGCGGCCTCACTGAGCCTGTTGCTGTTTCGCGCGTTCGCCGAGGATTTTGTAGAACAAATCCATTGTCGCAAATCCATCGGCCGGCAGCTGGTGCGCCTTCTGGTATTTGCGGACGGCCGCGCGCGTTTTGTTGCCAATCAGCCCATCCGGATTCCCAACCCCGTAGCCGAGCGCCGCCAGATCTTTCTGCAGTTCGATGATTTGGTCACGGCCCAAGGGCTGCTCATCGCGCGGCCACGAGCCCATGACAATACGCCCGCGCAAACGATCGGAAAGAAGTCCGATGGCGAGCGCGTAAGAAGCTGCTGTATTGTAAGTCAGCAGCGCATCGAAATTGGGCAGCGTGAGAAATGCCGGCCCGCGATAGCCCGCCGGCAGATAGATCACGCCAACTTCGTCGCCGCTTAATTGTTGGCCGTTGACGTTGGTTACGTCGAGCTTGCCCCATTCGCTGCGGCTCTTGCGGAGATCGGGGTCGGCATTCTCGGAAATAAAGTCCTTAGGCAGCAGCACTTCCTCGCCCCACCAGCCGCCTTCCCGCCAACCGCTGTCCTTCAGATAGCTCGCCGTCGACGCCAACGCGTCGGCGAGGCTGTTCGACAGATCGCGCACGCCATCGCCGTCGCCATCAACTGCGTGATCAAGGAATGTCGTGGGCACGAACTGCGTGTGGCCGAAGGCGCCGGCCCACGATCCCGTCATCTCGCGCGGATCGAGATTTTCCGTCTGTGCGATCCTGAGCGCCGCCAGCAATTGGCGGCGCCCGTATTCGACCCGCGTACCTTCATAAGCAAGCGTGGCTAGCGCCTCGAACAGATTGAACGAGCCCTGACTCTGGCCATAAGCAGTCTCGATTCCCCAAATCGCCGCCAGCGTCTCGCGTGGCACGCCGTATTTCTTTTCGAGACGATTGAACAGCGCGCTGTTGCCGTCGAGCACTTCCTTTCCTTTGGAAATGCGCTGATCGGAGACCGCACTATCAAGATAATCCCAGATCGCGCGTGAAAATTCCGGCTGATATTCGTTCAACTCCTTCACGCGCGTGTTCAGCGCAATACCGGATGTCGCCCGGGCGTAAATCGATGGCTTAATGCCGGCAGCAATTGCCTCTTCGCGAAAATCGCGGAGGAATTTCGCGAAGCCGCTGTCCTCACGATTGTTTTCGTCTTCGCCGAGGTTGTCGCGTGGCGACTGGATAGGCACGGGAATTTCATCGCGCGAGTGTTTGTGCCGCCCTTCGTGATGCGCACGATGATGCTTCGCTTCGCCCGGAACTGCGAAGCCCACCACCAACACGATTGCGCAGGCAATACGCCAGCGCGCAGGCCTGATCATTGTCCGAAGTTTCCGCTTCTGCCAGTGAACGGATGGCCAGAAATAATACTGACCAGATGCGCCACCATCACGAGGGCAAATACCGCCGCAAAGAAGGTGAGGTAGTGATAGTTCATCATCCGCACCTTCAGCGGTTCGGCTGGTTTATGCGCCTTCCAATAGGCGAAGGCGAAGAGCCCGAGGGCGAACGCCAAAAGTCCAAGCGTCGGGTAAAGACCGATATCCATGGCGCCTTCCTATCATGGACAGTGGCCATATCTCGCCCCCGCTTTTATTTTGGTTTATCCCGTGGCGGCCAGGTCGCAGGTTCCGTTCATCTGGCGTTGACAGGCAAGAGGCCCGTCCCTAATTTCCGCCCCTCTTTTACGAACGCCGGAGAAGCCATGAAAGTCCGTAATTCGCTGCGGTCGCTGAGGAAGCGCGACAAGAACAACCGCATCATCCGGCGCAAGGGCCGAACCTACATTATCAATAAGAAAAATCCCCGCATGAAAGCGCGCCAGGGCTGACGCGCGTGCGAGGCATCGTTCTTATCGCTGCGGCCATGCTGATGCTCAGCACGGCCGGGCACGCGGCCGTGCAAAATGCAGATACGCTGCTGGCGGCGCTGTCGAAGGCGAAGTCGGCCGATGACGCCCGGGCGATCGAAGAGCAGATCGAGCGCTTGTGGTCGCATTCGGGCAGTCCGAGCGCCGATCTGCTTTTCAAACGCGGGCAAGAAGCGCTGGCGGGCGAGGATATCGAGACCGCGGATAAAGTGTTCAAGGCGCTGACGCACGTCGCTCCGAACTTCCCGGAAGGCTGGCACGCACGCGCGGCTGCTGATCTGCAAACCGATGATTACGAGGACGCGCTGGTGAGTTTACGCCGCACGCTGCAACTCGAACCGCGCAACTTCAATGCCATGGTCGAGCTCGCCGGCGTGTTCGAAGAATTCAACGACAAGGCGCATGCGCTTGCCGCCTATCGCCGCGCGCTGCAGCTCAATCCGTTCGTGCAGGGCGCCAAGGATCGCGTGCGCGAGCTCGAACGCGACGTCGAAGGCCAAAAGATCTAGCTACTATTTTACGAAGGCGACGCGCAGCAGGTTGGTCGAGCCGGGCGTGCCCAACGGTACGCCCGCGGTGATGACGATGCGGTCACCCACTTTGGCGAAACCTTCGCTTTGTGCGATCTGGCTCGCACGATCGACCACGTCTTCGAGGTCGCGCGCGTCTTCTGTTTCCACGCAATGCAGGCCCCAGGACAACGCAAGCCGGCGCGCGGTCGCGATGAGCGGCGTCAGCACGATGATGGGCGCTTCGGGGCGTTCGCGTGCCGCGCGCAAGCCTGTAGAGCCGGTTTTCGTCCAGCAGACAATCGCGGATGCCTTGATCGTGTGAGTCACGTCGTGCACGGCTGCCATCAACGCATCGGGCATGGTGGGTTCGGGAGCTACGCGCTGGGCATCGATAATCGGCTGATAGGAACGGTCGGCCTCGACTGCGCGCGCGATGCTGTCCATGACTTTCACTGCTTCCACCGGATGATGGCCGGCCGCTGTTTCGGCCGAAAGCATCACGGCGTCGGCCCCGTCGAACACAGCCGTTGCCACGTCCGAAACTTCCGCGCGCGTGGGCACTGGCGATTCGATCATGGATTCCAGCATCTGCGTCGCCACGACGACCGATTTGCCGCTGCGGCGGGCGGCGCGAACGATTTCCTTCTGCCGGCCAGGCACCATTTCCAGCGGCAATTCCACGCCCAAATCGCCCCTCGCCACCATGACGGCATCGGCCATCATCAAAATGTCGTCGAGCACGGCCAGCGCCGCGGGTTTTTCGATCTTGGCCAGGATCCCCGCGCGTCCCGCAACCAGCTTGCGAAGCTCCGCCACATCGTCCGCGCGCTGAACGAACGATAGCGCGATCCAGTCGACGCCTGCCGCCAGTGCGTGATCGAGATCCGTGCGGTCTTTCGCCGTCAGCGCCGGAATGGGAAGAACAGTGTCGGGAAGATTGATCCCTTTATGGTCCTTGACCACGCCGCCGCGAATGACCGCGGCTTCGATGCGATCATCGCTGGCTGAACGCACCTCAAGCCACACCTTGCCGTCATCGATGAGGATGGTCTGGCCCTGCTTGATGGCGGCAAAGATTTCCGGATGTGGCACGGGCAGGTGCCCGGCGTCGCCGGCGGCGTCCGTGGGTTCGATGCGCACCGTCGCGCCCTCGTCCAGCCGCGCGGAACCCCCTTTCAGTTTTCCCAGCCGCAGTTTCGGGCCTTGCAGATCGGCAAGGATGCCGATAGGCCGGCCAACACTCTTTTCTTCCGCGCGCACCGCACTCACCAGCGCGTTCAGATGCTGGCGATCGGTGTGGCTCATGTTGATGCGGAAGACGTCGGCGCCCGCCTCGAACAGCGCGCGTACCTGTTCCGGCTTCGAGCTAGCGGGCCCCAGCGTGGCTACGATTTTTGTCTTGCGCCGGCGCCGCATCCGCTAGTCCGCAAGGTTCTCGGTCCAATCGAGCGACTCGCCCGTATCGACCTGAAAGAAGCCCTTGCGATCGTAGCCGCGCTTGGCGCAATCGGCGTGGCCTTCGATGCGGAACTGTCCGCCGCGGACGCAGAAGCCGTGTTCGCCGTCCCAACCGCCGCCGATCTCGTGGTGCACGGCATAGAGGTAGTAATAGCGGCCGGGCAGTTTGTCCTTGAGCAGTTGCGTGCAGGCCTTGGGCCCGACCGTCCACCAACCCTGCGAAGACCAGTTCTTGCCGTCGTAATAGCCGAGCGCCACGTCGGTCGCGTGCGCCGTCTTATTGCAGACGCCGAAGCCGGCTTGGGCGGGGGCGGCAAGAGTGAGGAGAATCAGGGCGAGGGCAATCCGTCTCACAACCCAAAGGGTGTCCCGCAAGCCCCCCATTCTGTCAATGCGGGGCTTTGGCGTTTCGTGAATCAGCCGCTGGCGACTTTCGCTGCGGGGGTGTCATCGGTGCTGCCAGTGGCCTCGTTGCCGTCGTCGAGGCCAAGGTCCTTGAGCTTGCGGTAGAGCGTGGAACGGCCAATGCCGAGACGCCGTGCCACTTCCGACATGCGGCCGTCATATCTGGCGATGGCCAGGCGGATGACCTCGGCTTCGATCTCTTCAAGCCGGCGCATATGGCCGCCCAGATCGGTGGCCGACAGGCCGAAGCCCGGAGGCGCCTTGGCCGCAGGGCTCGTCTGCTGAGCGGGTACCAGGGAAGCGCCGAACGAGCCCAAGGAGGCCTTGCGTTCCTGAATGGTCAACCCCATGGCGTTGGCGATCTGCGGGAAGTCGGTGACGTCGAGCGCATCGGCGTCGCACAGCACGACAGCGCGGAAGACGGTGTTCTCGAGCTGCCGCACATTACCGGGCCAGGAATAGGATTCGAGCAGTTGCATGGCGTCCGGTGTGACCCCGCTCACCTGCTTGTTCTCTTCCGAGGCGAAGCGGGTGACGAAGTATTGCGCGAGGGCCGGGATGTCCTCGCGCCGTTCGCGCAGGGGTGGAATGAACACGGGGAAGACGTTGAGGCGATAATAAAGGTCTTCGCGGAACAGGCCTTCGCGGGTTTTTTCAGCAAGGTCGGAATTGGTGGCCGAGATGATGCGCACGTCGACTTTGAGCGAGCGTTTGGCGCCGACAGGATCGACCTCGCCCTCCTGCAACGCACGCAGTAATTTGACCTGCATGTCGAGCCTGAGCTCGCCAACTTCGTCGAGGAATAGCGTGCCGGTATCCGCTTCCTGGAATTTTCCCAGATGCTTGTCGGTGGCACCGGTAAATGAGCCACGCTCGTGGCCGAAGAGAATGCTCTCAACCAGATTTTCCGGAATGGCGCCGCAGTTCACGGTGACGAACGGCTTGCCGGCGCGATCGGACGAACCCTGTATCGCACGCGCGATCAGCTCTTTGCCGACGCCGGACTCGCCTTCGATGAGTATCGGAATGTTCGATTGCGCCGCGCGCTGACCCAAGCGCATCACCTGGCGCATGGCTGCGCTCTTGCCGATGAGATCATCGAAGACCAGACGGTTCTCCCGTTTCTTCTTGAGCCGCGTCACTTCACCCGAGAGCACACCCAGCTTCAGCGCGTTCTGGATCGAGACCCTGATGCGTTCCGGGCTGGCTGGCTTGACAAGAAAATCGTTGGCGCCCGCGCGCATGGCCTCGACCGCCGCATCGATGCCGCCTTTGGCGGTGAGCACAATGACGGGAAGCTCTTGATTGACGGCGCGCAGTTTGGTCAGCACTTCGATGCCGTCGACGTCGGGCATGATGAGATCGAGCAGCATAAGCGCGACGCTGTCGCCCCTGGGCGAGAGAATTAGATCGAGCGCTGGGCCACCGCCTGGTGCGGTCAGCGCGGCATAGCCGAGTTTGGCCACGACGGTCTCGAGCAGCCGGCGCTGCACGGGATCGTCGTCGACAACAAGAATCTGAGGCATGCGTGAAACCCCATTGGGAACCGTGAAGGCGGCTCCTACCATTCCCGGGTGCGATCCTCGCCTGTCCACGGTAAAGGGGTCCTTAAGCGTTTCGCTTTGCGACAGGAGCGCGCGACCTTATCCTTAACGCCACATTGCCTAATTCGATGAGTGCTGCTTTATGAAGCCATGAGCGTCGAATTCCGCGCCGCTTCGATCGATTACTGGGAATTATTCTCTCGCGACGCTGTTGAGCTGAAGGCGCCTTTATATGCACGTTTGGCCCAAGGCATGGCGTGCGACGCCGAGTTGCGTGCGATCACGGGTGCGATCAAGCCGGGACAGCCTCCCGCCAATATGCTGTTCGGCGCCGTGCATTTTCTTTTATTGCGTGGCGCGCAACATCGCTTACGTGCTTTCTATCCCAATCTTGCGGCAAAGCCGGCGAGGGGCGATCCGCTTCCGGCTTTTCGCGATTTCTGTCTCACGCATCGCGTGCAACTGACATCCATTCTGGCAACGCGCGTCACCAACACCAACGAGGTCGCGCGCTCGGCCATTCTCTGTCCAGGCTTTGTTGTGCTTGCGCGCGAGGCGGCGGAGCCGTTGAACATCATCGAGATCGGACCCAGTGCCGGACTGAATCTTTACTGGGATCGTTACGCCTATCGTTATATGCGCGAGAGCGAGTTTTTTCTCGGCGGCGACAAGAATTCGACACTTGTTATCGAGACACCGCTCAAAGGTGATCGTTTGCCGCCGCTCGATCCGTTGCCGCGTGTGGGCAACCGCATTGGTCTGGAACTGCAGCCGCCCGATTTGAGCAATCCGGACGACCGCGACTGGCTCAAGGCACTGGTATGGCCCGATCATCCGGAACGGTTCCACCGCCTCAAGCTGGCGCTGGGACTCAATGCCGAATGGCCGCATGACATTCGCGAGGGCGATGCGTTGAAGTTACTGCCAGACGTGCTAGCCGAAATTCCGAAGGATCAGACGCTTTGCATCTATCACACGCTGACGACCTATCAGTTCACGCCTGAGATGACGCGCGCGCTTGACGACATGCTGACGACGGCAAGCGTACGCCGGCCTGTCTGGCGCCTCTCGCTTGAACGCGCCAATGGCGACTTCCCGCTCACGCTTGCGCGCTATGCCGACGGAACAGTTGCGACCAGGGTGCTGGCCATCGGTGGGCCGCAGGGGAGTTGGCTCGAATGGCGCTGAGACGTAATGACGCGCGTGTTGTGGCCGACCCGCCCTTTGCTATAGTCGCGGCCTTTCGCCGACGGGGACAATCATGGCCGAACTGAAGCGGGCGTCGAGTGGGGGCAGCGTGGACGACGTTGCCGATCACATGCGCATCTGGAAGGGCTTCGTCAGACTCATCAAATGGAGCCTGATCTTCGTTCTGCTGATCATGGGGTTCTTGGCGATCTTCCGCGTGCACTGATCCGTTTTCCAATTTTCCAGCAGCTGAGTTTCCATGGCGACACGTATCGCGATTCCGAAAGAACGCCGCGCAGGCGAGACGCGCGTGGCAGCGACGCCCGAGACGGTGAAAAAGCTCAAGGGGCTGGGCGTCGACGTCGTGATCGAGAAGGGCGCGGGCGCAGCCGCTCGCTTTGCCGACAAGGACTACGAGACGGTAGGCGCAATCATCGCGGCCGATGAAGCCGCGGCGCTCAAAGATGCCGACATCGTGCTCAAGGTGCGTGGGCCCGAGTCTGGTGAGATCGCGCTGATGAAGAAGGGCGCGATATTGGCCGCACTACTCAATCCCTATGCCGAGAAAGAGACGGCCGCGAAATTGGCGGCGGCCGGCGTCGATGCCTTCGCCATGGAGTTTCTGCCGCGCATATCCCGCGCGCAGACAATGGACGTGCTGTCGTCGCAAGCAAACCTCGCGGGTTACAAGGCGGTGATCGATGCCGCAGCCCAGTTCGGCCGCGCCATGCCGATGATGATGACGGCGGCCGGCACCATCGCGCCCGCGCGCGTGTTGGTGATGGGTGCGGGCGTAGCGGGCCTTCAGGCGATTGCCACCGCGCGCCGCATGGGCGCGATCGTCTCAGCCACCGATGTGCGGCCCGCCACTAAGGAGCAGGTGGAATCTTTAGGCGCCACGTTTGTCGCCGTGATGGATGACGAGTTCAAACAGGCACAGACGGCCACCGGCTACGCCAAAGAGATGTCGAAGGAATATCAAGCGAAGCAGCAGGCGCTGATCGCCGAGACCATCAAGAAACAGGACATCGTCATCACCACGGCACTGATCCCCGGGCGCAAAGCCCCCGTGCTGGTCACCGAAGAGATGGTCAAGTCGATGAAACCGGGTTCGATCATCGTGGACCTGGCGGTCGAGCAGGGCGGCAATTGCCCGCTGTCTAAGCCGGGCGAGGTGATTGAGGTGCATGGCGTTACGCTGATGGGCCATATGAACCTGCCGGGGCGGCTGGCGGTGGATTCTTCCAGCCTCTACGCCCGCAACCTGTTCAACTTCGTGAGTTTGTTTGTTGATAAAAAAACCGGCGTTCTCAATTTGAACTGGGACGACGAGATCATTAAGGGCGCCGGCCTTACGCGCGGCGGCGCTGTCGTTCATCCGGCGCTGAAAGGATAGAGCATGGAAATGATCGATCCCTTTGTCTTCCGCCTGTCGATTTTCGTGCTGGCGATCTTCGTGGGCTACTACGTGGTGTGGAGCGTGACACCCGCGCTGCATACGCCCCTGATGAGCGTCACCAACGCGATCTCATCCGTGATCGTCGTTGGCGCGCTAATTGCGGTCTCGGTGACAGCGCTCTCAAGTGAATCCTGGATCTCAAAAGGTTTAGGCTTTGCGGCGCTATGCCTCGCGTCCGTGAACATCTTCGGCGGCTTCCTCGTCACGCAGCGCATGCTCTCCATGTACAAGAAGAAAGAAAAACCGCCCTCAAGCAGCGCAGCGGTAGGGCAGAAAAAAACGTGACGCTCGACGCCAACATCGCGGCACTCGCTTATCTCGCCTCAGGTGTGTTGTTCATTTTGGCGCTTCGCGGGCTGTCCTCGCCCGTCACGTCGCGCGCCGGCAACCGCTTCGGCATGATCGGCATGGCGCTGGCCATTGTCACCACTCTGTGGCTCGCGGGCGTGCGCGATGCGCTCACCTGGGGAATGATTGCCAGCGGCTTCGCCATTGGCGGCACGGTGGGCGCGGTAACCGCACGCCGCATCCACATGACCGCGATGCCGCAGCTGGTCGCAGCCTTTCACTCTCTCGTCGGTATGGCGGCGGTGCTGGTGGCTTCGGCCGCACTTTACAGCCCCGAGGCCTATGGCATCGGTGAGGCGGGTGCTATCCGCGCGCAAAGCCTGATCGAGATGAGCTTGGGCGTTGCCATCGGCGCCATCACCTTTTCGGGCTCGGTCATCGCTTTCGCCAAGCTCAATGGCAATATGTCGGGGGCGCCGATCCTTTTGCCCGCGCGTCACCTTATCAACATTCTTATCTTCGCCGCCATCATCGGCTTTGGCGTCTATTTCTATATGTCGCAGCTCTATTGGGCGTTCTGGGCGTTGGCGGCGCTCTCCTTCGTCATCGGCGTCACCATCATCATCCCGATCGGCGGTGCCGACATGCCGGTCGTTATCTCGATGCTCAATTCCTATTCGGGCTGGGCCGCCGCCGGCATCGGCTTCACGCTTGCCAACACCGCGTTGATCATCACCGGCGCACTGGTGGGCTCCTCGGGCGCGATCCTCTCCTACATCATGTGCAAGGGCATGAACCGCTCGTTCATTTCCGTGATTCTGGGCGGCTTCGGCGGCGAAGTGGCGGCGAGCAAGGCCGCCGAAACGCGGCCCGTGAAGCAGGGCTCGGCCGACGACGCGGCCTTCATTCTGAAAAATGCGGGCTCGGTCATCATCGTGCCGGGCTACGGCATGGCAGTGGCGCAGGCGCAGCACGCTTTGCGCGAGATGGCCGACAGGTTGAAAAAGGAAGGCGTGAAGGTGTCCTATGCCATCCACCCCGTGGCGGGCCGCATGCCGGGCCACATGAACGTGCTCTTGGCCGAAGCCAACGTGCCTTACGACGAAGTGTTCGAGCTCGACGACATCAACCACGCCTTCGCGCAGGCCGATGTGGCCTATGTGATCGGCGCGAATGACGTTACCAACCCCGCTGCCAAAAGCGATCCCAAATCGCCCATTTTCGGCATGCCCGTGCTCGACGTGGAAAAAGCCAAGACCGTGCTATTCTCGAAACGCGGCATGGGCTCGGGCTATGCCGGCATCGAGAACGAACTTTTCTTCCGCGACAACACCATGATGCTGTTCGGCGACGCCAAGAAGATGACGGAAGAAATCGTCAAGGCGCTAGGCTGATCCCGCTTCTTCAATTCATTCCAAACAAGAGACCACGATGAACTCGTGGTGGAAATGCTGAGGTCCCTGGCGTAAGCGTGCGCCCGTGAACAGAGTCGAACATAGCCACGAGCGGCCCGAGCACGTGTTCCTGGGCGCGGGCCACGAGCGCGCCGAAGCGCGCACGCGTATCGTCACCTGGCTCACGGCCGGTTTCATGGTGGTCGAGGTCGTGGCCGGCATCGCCTTCGGCTCGATGGCGCTGTTGGCCGACGGCGTGCACATGGCGACGCATGCAGGTGCGCTGGGGCTGGCGACCTGGGCCTATTGGCTCGCGCGCCGCCACGCGCGCAACACGCGCTTCACCTTCGGCTCGGGCAAATTCGGCGATCTCGCGGCATTTGCCAGCGCGCTCCTTCTCGGACTGATTGGCGTGGGCGTTGGCGCGGAATCCGTCATGCGCTTCTATGCGCCAGTCGATATCCAATACACCGAGGCCATCATCATTGCGGCGATCGGGCTGGGCGTGAACATCCTGAGCGCTTTCCTCCTTCAAGAGGCGCCGCACGAACATTCACATCCGCATGGCGAGGCGCATGATCACACGCACGATCACGTGCACCACCGCGATCACAATCTGCGCGCGGCTTATATGCACGTGATTGCCGATGCGGCGACGTCGGTTCTGGCGCTGATCGCGCTTTTGGCCGGGCTGTATTTCGGCGCGCGCTGGTTCGATCCCGCCGTGGGTCTTCTTGGCGCCGTGATGATCGTGCGCTGGTCATATCAATTGTTGCGCGACAGCGGGCTTGTGCTTCTGGATGCGGAAGACGATCCCAAACTCGCCGGCGAAATCCGCGACACGCTTGGCGAGATGGGTGTGAAGGTGGCCGATTTGCATTTATGGCGGCTTGGCCCCGGCCATCGTGGGCTGATCGTCTCGCTCGTCAGCCCCGTCGATCGTCCCACCGAGTATTTCAAGGAGGCGCTCGCAATCCGTTATGCGAGCCTCAGCCACGTCACGGTCGAGATCACCGTCTGCGACGATTGCGCCTAAACGACAAAGGCCGCAATAGGAGCGCGGCGAAGCCGCGCGGGCGGCGGCCGCTCATCAAGATCCCCGCCTTCGCGGGGATGACCTGCTGACGCAGGTCATTTCGGCAGCAGGCCCTCGCGCTGCATCTTCTTGCGCTGGAGCTTGCGATAGCGGCGAATGGCCTCGGCCCGCTCGCGCGCGCGTTTCTCGGACGGTTTCTCGTAATGGCCCCTGAGCTTCATCTCGCGGAAGATGCCTTCCCGCTGCATCTTCTTTTTCAGCGCCTTGAGCGCCTGGTCGATATTGTTGTCGCGAACGATGATCTGCAAACGCTGCTCCTTGGCCGTTTCTTAAGGGTCGGGCTAGATAACAGAAGGGATTTGGCCTGTCCACCCCGCGCTTCCCGTTTTGACCGGTAGCAACAGACCAACCATATTCGCCCCATGGCCATACTGAAGATCGCGCGCATGGGACATCCGGTCTTGTCGGCCGCGGCCAAGCCCGTGCCCAATCCGAAGGCGCCAGAGATCCGCAAGCTCGTCGCCGACATGATCGAAACCATGAACGATGCGAATGGGGCGGGGCTGGCCGCACCGCAGGTGCATGTGCCCTTGCGTGTGGTCGTGTTTGCGGCGCCTGAAAGCCGCTCCGATCCCAACTTGAGCGAGGAGGAGCGCTTCGATCACGTCGCGCCGCTCACCGTACTCATCAATCCCGAAATGGAGGTCGTGGACGAGACGAAAGAGGGCATGTGGGAAGGCTGTCTTTCGGTGCCGGAGATGCGCGGCTGGGTCGAACGCTCAGGCCACATCCGCTATCGCGGTTTCGATCTCGAAGGGCGCGCGATCACGCGCGTGGCGCGCGGCTTTCACGCCCGTGTCGTGCAGCACGAATGCGATCACATCAGAGGCGTACTCTATCCCTACTGCATGAAGGATCACCGCAAGCTGATGTTCGAAAGCGAGATCCATCACTGGCTGAAGCCAAAGGCCGACGCATGACGTCGAAAGGTCCCAAGGACATTCGCGAAGCGGTGCTGAAGGCGGCGCTCCCGGACATCGAACGCGAGGGGTTCAGCGACCAAGTGCTGACGTGCGCTGGCAAGAAAGCTGGCTTCAAGCCAATCGAGGTCAACAGCGCTTTCCCGCATGGCGCCGCGAGCCTGGTGGAAGAATTTTCGCACTGGGCCGATGCGCGTATGACCTCGCGCCTGAAGAACGCGAAAGAGAAAGGCATGACGGCACGCATCACCGCGGCCGTTCGCGTGCGCATCGAGGCAATGGCGCCGCATAAGGAGGCCGCGCGCCGTGCGGCTGCGTTTCTCGCGCTTCCCAACCATGCGCCATTGGGTGCGAAGCTTTTGTACCGCACGGTGGATGCGATCTGGCGCGCCGCGGGCGACCGCTCGACCGATTTCAGTTTCTATACCAAGCGGGCGACGCTCGCCGGCGTCTATGGCGCGACGGTTCTCTATTGGCTGGGCGACGAAAGCGAAGGCAATGACGCCACCTGGAAATTTCTCGATCACCGCATCAAGGACGTGATGAGCTTCGAGAAATTCAAGAAAAGCGCGCGCGAGGCGATGGAGAAACTGCCCGATCCGTTCGGGCTATTCTCGGGTTCGCGCCCCCGAAACTAGAAAATTTTCAAATCGCAAAATGCAAATTCGCCAGAGCGGACGCAGCTGTCGCGCCAATCACGAAGGCTTTTTTGAAAATGCATGTCGCGTCTGCGCGCGGGGGCGGCACCCCACTCACATGGCTCTCTCCAGAAAAGTGGGTTCAGAAATATGAACGGCGCGGGGCCTGTCTGGGCTCTCGCGCCGTCTCGACCGCTCTTATGCGGATATTAGGTGATATGGTGTCAGCAGCGCCGCGCTGCAAGGGGATGGGCCAAAATTATTTCAATATTCGCAATGACGCGATAGTTGCCGAGCGCAAAACTACGAATGCAGAACGCTTAGCCAAAGCGATTGGTGCATCGGAGGGCAAGCGCGTCACGCCTAGCGACCAGGTCTCGAAAGCCGGAAATACTGGGTGAGGGCTGTGGCAAGCCCGCACCGGATTCTTTTCGGAATCGTTTGCGCTGAAATTCGCAAGATATTTACGATTCTGGCCTGTTATACTGACCTATTAGAATCCGTGGCCCATTGGGGACTGACCATGCCTAAAGTGAGTGAAATCTCTATTGAGCTTCAATACGCGAAGCACAGCGATGGGCGTTACCATATCGATAGTGTTGACGTGCCTGGGCTTCGCTTGATCGGCGCTGATTTCAGGGCGCTGCAAGCAGATCTAGATGAAGTCGTAAAAGATCTGCTGAAACTGAACTGCAATTTTGTAGTCGAAGAATTGCGCTGGGTTCCCAGCGTTGACGACGTTCGCAAGCAACTAGACAATCCTGCGCCACAGGGGACAGCAACCTATATCGCAAAAGGTATGCTGGCTGCCTAATAATGGCCGTAAGGCTGCTATCCAAAGAATATGTTGACGGAGAGCTTCAACGCCGAGGCTGCACGTTCGTCAAAGATTATCGAACGGCTTCTCTCTGGCACACTCCAAATCACTACTATTTCACAGTGCCGAGAGAAGGTCCCGACAAGCGCACGGATGAATATACGCTTCGGTCAATTCTTGCCGACATAGAGCGCGATGCCGCGACATACTCCTATCCCGAAGCCTCAACATTATCGGTGGGGCCCGCGACATTAGACCCTGCGTGTTTCTAAGAGCGCCTTACAGAACCGAACGGTTGCAACCTCGTCAGGTGCCCCATCTTGCGCCCGGGACGCGCTTCGCCTTTGCCGTAGAGATGCAGGCCCGAGGGTTTTGCGGTGAGCGCCAGCCAATCGTTCACCTCGGGGCCAATAATATTGTCCATCACCGCATCGGAATGCCGCGCGGGATTGCCCAACGGCCAGCCCGCAATGGCGCGGATGTGCTGCTCGAATTGCGACACCTGGCAGGCATCCATCGTCCAGTGCCCCGAATTGTGCACGCGGGGCGCTATCTCGTTGACCAGCAATTGGCCCGCTTTGGTCACGAACAATTCGACGCAGAGCACGCCAACGTAATCGAAGGCCTCGGCAATCTTGCGGGCGATGGCTGTGGCTTCGCCGGTTTGCGCCGGCGTCAGCCGCGACGGCACGGAGGAGCGGCGCAGAATATGGTCGCCATGCTCGTTCTCAGGCGGATCGTAGGCGGCGAACGCGCCGTCGCGCCCCCGCGCGGCAATGACCGAGGCCTCGAAGGCAAAATCGATCACGCTTTCCAATATACACGGCACGCCGTTGAACGCCTGGAACGCGGCGCGCGCTTCGGCCGCGGTTTTCACGCGGCTCTGGCCCTTGCCGTCGTAGCCGAGCCTCGAAGTCTTGAGGATCGCGGGACCGCCAATGGCGCGTAACGCATCGTCGATCTGCCTCTCCTGTCCCACGAGCTGGAACGGCGCCGTGGCGACACTAAGCCCCGCGAGGAATTTCCGTTCCAGCGAACGATCCTGCGCTACCGCGAGCGCGCCGGGCGGGGGCGCGACGGCGATATGCTGGCCCAGAAGCGTGGGCGCGATTTCCGGCACGTTCTCGAATTCGAACGTGGCCATTTCGATGCCCTTGGCGAACTCCTCGATCAGCGCGCGATTGTTGTAGGCGCCGTGGCAGCGCGCGTCCGCCACCTGAAAGGCGCAAGCATCGGCTTGATCGGAATAGATATGTGTCTTGAAGCCGAGCCGCGCCGCCGCCAGCGCCAGCATGCGGGCCAATTGGCCGCCGCCGAGAATCCCGATGGTCGCGCCGGGCTCGAGCGGGCGCGTGAGCGTCTTCGCCTTTGTCACCGTTTGCGCCGCTTCTTGTCTTGCGGCCGTTTCGCCACCGCTTTGGTCTGCTTCCAGCGCCATGCCTCGAGGCGCCGCGCCATCGCCGCATCGCTGTTGGCAAGAAGCGCGGCCGCGAACAATCCAGCATTTTTTGCGCCGGCTTCGCCGATGGCGAAGGTCGCCACCGGAATGCCGCCCGGCATCTGCGCGATCGAAAGCAGGCTGTCCAAACCCTTCAGCGCTTTCGTCTCCACCGGCACGCCCAGCACCGGCAGCACCGTCATGGCCGCCGTCATGCCGGGCAGATGCGCGGCCCCGCCCGCGCCCGCGATGATGACTTTCAGGCCGCGCGCCTTCGCGCCGTTGGCGTATTTGTAAAGCCGGTCAGGCGTGCGGTGCGCCGACACCACGCGCGACTCATGGGCGATACCGAGCTGGTCGAGAACCCGGGCTGCCGCGCGCAGGGTTGGCCAATCAGAGCGGCTGCCCATGATGATGCCGACGAGTGCTTTTCCCGACGGCTTTTTTGCCTTGGCCATGCCTGGTGCTTGTTCCCGCGAGTAGCCGAAGGCGCCGGATTATAGGGACCGCGCCTGCGCACACAATATGATGTGCGGGTGATTCGCGAGAGAGGGCGCGAGACACGTGGGCATTGCCGAGCGCAGCAAGGACAGGGCCGTCGCTGAGCCACTGGCGAGCGACGACGGCAGCGATGCCGTGACGCGCGCGGCCCGCAGGCTCGGTATCCCCGAGCGCGAGATAACCCCGCGCGTCCGCATGGCGGTGGCGGCGCTCACCGGCGAGGTGGATCGCCTGCGCCGCGAAGCCGAGGGGGCACGAAAAAAACTCCATGAGGCTGAGCGCGCGGCCAATCAGGACACGCTGCTTCCGATCCTCAACCGCCGCGCTTTCATGCGCGAAATCACCCGCTTCATCGCCTTCGTCGAACGCTACGGCACGCCTGCAAGCCTCATCTATTTGGACCTCGACGGCTTCAAGGCCGTGAACGACGCGCATGGCCACGCCGCGGGCGATGCGGCGCTCCAACACATCGCGACGCTTCTGGCCGCGCAGGTGCGGGGCACAGACGTGCTGGCGCGCCTAGGCGGCGATGAATTCGCCATCGTGCTGGCGCACGCCTCGCTCGAACATGCGCATGCGAAAGGCGAAAGCCTGCAGATGGCCATGAACGCCAATCCGCCGCGCTGGCAGGGCCAGCCTGTGCGTGTCACGATTTCTTATGGCGTCCATGAACTACGCGCGGGCGACAAGGCCGATATTGCCCTGGCGAGCGCCGATCTCGCGATGTACGCCAACAAGCGCGAGCGTGGTTAGGCGATAATATCTGGCAGCAGCGAATCCTCGATCTGCTGGATCTGGTCCTTGAGCTGGAGCTTGCGTTTTTTCAGCCGCGTTAGTTGCAATTGGTCGGCCACACTCGTCCCCGCCATCGCTGAAATCGCAGCGTCGAGATCGCGATGCTCTTCGCGCAGTTGCGCGAGTTTTGCCTTGAGCGCCTGTTCTTCTTCTTCTGTCATCGGGCTTCCAAAACCCAGCTAGTATGACGCGCGGCCCGCATTCGCCCAAGGGTGGCGGGCGCCTTCCGATTCGAGCGCTCGCGCCAAGCGTTTGCCCGTTTACGGGCGGTAAGCCATGGCCGCCCATCGGGGGTGACAAAAGGGGCGGACGGTGTTTTAATTCCTGCTCCTTCAACGTAGAGGGACTGATGGCCTTGCACTCGCATATCGAGGAACTTTCGGATAAGCACAGGAAACTTGAGGAGCAAATCCAGGCCGAGATGGCGCACCCCGTGTGGGATGAAGTTCGCGTTGCGGCTCTGAAGAAAGAAAAGCTCCGGTTGAAAGACGAAATCGAGCGGCTTCGAACGCTCGCACACTAAGCGGCCCGGCCCCCTCTGAATTGAGGCAGGGCCGGAGCCGGCGCCGTCCTCACAGCTTGCTGTCGAGGAAGGGGATAGTTTGTAACCCGCGCCTCACAGCGCTTTCGCCATTTGCCGAGCCATTTCACGCAGGCGGAATTTCTGAATCTTGCCGGTCGACGTCTTCGGCAATTCGCAGAAGACGATCGTCTTGGGCACTTTGAAGCGCGCGAGCTGCTCGCGGCAAAAGGCGAGCAAATCTTCTTCCGTCACCTCCTGACCCGCCTTGCGCTCGATAAAGGCGCAAGGCGTTTCGCCCCATTTCTCGTCCGGTTTCGCCACTACGGCCGCGAACATCACGGCCGGGTGCTTGTGCAGCGCGTCCTCGACTTCGATCGATGAAATATTCTCGCCGCCTGAAATGATGATGTCTTTCGAGCGGTCCTTGAGCTGGATGTAGCCGTCCGGGAAGGTGACGCCGAGATCGCCCGAATGAAACCAGCCGCCGGCAAAGGCCGCTTTGGTCGCTTTCGGGTTTTCCAGGTATCCCTTCATCACGATATTGCCGCGTAGCATGACTTCGCCGAGTGTCTCGCCATCGGCCGGGGTCGGTTTCATGGTCTCGGGATCGAGCACGGCAAGTGCTTCCAGCGCGTGGTAGGAGACGCCCTGGCGCGCTTTCTTGGCCGCGCGCTCCGCGGCCGGCAGTTTGTCCCATGCGGGCTTCCAGTCGTTGACGACGGCGGGGCCGTACACTTCGGTCAGGCCATAGACATGGGTCACGTTGAAGCCGGCTTCGGCCATCCCGGCCAGCACCGCTTCGGGCGGCGGCGCCGCCGCCGTGACAAACTCGACCTTGCGCGGAAGCGGGCGGCGTTCGTCCGGTTTCGCATTCAACAATGTCGCCATGACGATGGGCGCGCCGCAAAGATGGGTGACGCCTTCATCGGCTATCAGATCGTAGATCGTCTTGGCGCGCACCTCGCGCAAGCAGACATGGGTGCCGGCCACCAGCGACAGCGTCCAGGGGAAACACCAACCGTTGCAATGGAACATCGGCAGGGTCCAGAGATAGACCGGCCGTGGCCCCATATTGGTGGCGAGGATGTTGGAGTAACCCATCAGGGCCGCCCCCCGGTGGTGATACACCACGCCCTTGGGGTTCCCTGTCGTTCCCGACGAATAGTTGAGGGTGATCGCGTCCCATTCGTCGTCTGGCAGTTGCCAGGCGAAATCAGCGTCGCCGGACGCCAGGAATTTTTCGTAGTCGATGGCGCCCGTCATCTCGCCCGATTGCGGAAACTCGGGATCATCGTAAGAGATCAAGAGCGGCTTATTTCTGATCAGCCTTAGCGCCGCTGTGGCCAGGTCCGCGAACTCGCGATCGACAATGAGGGCTTTCGCCTCGGCATGATAGAGCATGAAGGCGACCATGCGGGCATCCAACCGCGTGTTGATCGCGTTCAACACAGCGCCCGCCATCGGCACGCCGTGATGGGCTTCCAGCATGGCGGGAACGTTCGGCAGCAGCGCCGATACCGTGTCATTCTTACCTAGCCCGTGCTTTTTCAAAGCCGAAGCCAGCTTCACAGAGCGCGCGTAAAATTCGGCGTAGGTTCTACGGCTCTTGCCGTGGATGATTGCGGTCGCTTCCGGGTGCACGTGGGCTGCGCGTTTCAGGAACGACAGCGGCGTCAGCGGCTGGTAATTGGCCGGATTGCGCTCGAGCCCAATGTCGTACACGGACGCGGCCCGCGTGCGCCGTTCCGCCTTCGCCGGGCGGCGGCTAGGTTTCGTTGCACGGGATTTTTTTCTGGCCATGGCGGGGAGCGCGGAAGCTAATGAAACGCGTTCCATGGGGCAAGCTGCGCTTTGACTTGGGGGCGCGAAGCGCGCTAGCGAGCCCCTTGCAGGCGGGCGATCATGGCGTCTCAACTTTCCAGCATCAGGGCCATCCTTCTTTCGACCGCCCTATTCCTGATGGGCAACGGTCTGGTAGGTACGCTCACCTCGCTGCGCGGCCACCTCGACGGCTTCTCGGATCTCGAGATCGGCATCCTCGGCGCCTGTTACTTCGCGGGCTTCGTGCTCGGCTGTTTCGCCGGGCCGCATCTCTTGGCGCGCGCGGGCCATATCCGCACTTTTGCCGTGTGCGCCGCCCTGTGCGCCGCCAGCGTACTGGTGCAGCCGATCTACACCACGCCGCTGGTGTGGTTCGTCGCGCGCATGGTGGGTGGCTTCTGCAACGCCAATCTGTTCATGGCGCTCGAGTCTTGGCTTAATGACCGCGCCACCAACGAAACGCGCGGGCGGCTGCTCTCCTATTACGTAATCGTCAATTTAAGCTCGCTGATTCTGGGCCAATGGTTGCTGGTCGCGGCCAATCCGCTGAGCTTCGAAGTCTTCAATCTCGGCGCCATTGTTTATTGCCTGTGCCTCGCGCCCGTCGGCATGACGCGGCTGCCGCAGCCCGCGCCCGCTCAGTCGCCAAAGTTGCGGCTTAAGCGCTTGTTCAAGGCCTCACCGGTTGGCGCCATCGGCGTAGCGGCGGCCGGTCTGGCCAACAGCGCCTTCTGGGTGTTCGCGCCCGTCTATGTGAACGGCCTTGGCTTTTCTACGCGCGGGCTTGCGCTGTTCATGAGCGTGTTCATCGCCGGCGGCGCGCTCATCCAATGGCCGTTGGGGCGCTTCTCAGATCGCGTCGACCGGCGCTGGATTATAGCCGGCGTCTGCGCCGTTTGCTGCGTGGCCGGCATTGCACTCGCGATCCTCGGCGGCACGGCGCTTCGCGCCTCCATCTTGCTGTACATCTTTATCGCCATCTTCGGCGCCAGCATGCTGCCCCTCTATTCGCTCAGCATCGCGCACGCGAACGACCGCCTGCCGCGGAGCGAGTTTGTCGAGGCTTCAGCGGGGCTGCTTTTCCTGAGCGCGCTGGCTTCCGTCTTCGGCCCTCTGCTGGGCTCATTCGTAATTGCCGTTGGCGGGGCGCCGACGCTGTTTCTCTACACAGCCACGGTGCATGCGGCGATGGTCATTTTCACCGCCACCCGCATCTTCACGCGCGCGGCGCCCAAGGACGAGACCCGCGAGCCGTTTGAGCTTGTGCCGCAGGGCTCGCCGGCGTCTTTGCCCCTTGACCCGCGTGCCCCAGAGCATGCGAGTTAGGGTCCGATGAAAGGCAAGCCGCCAAAGACGAAGCGCCGTGGCCTGGTGCGCCGCTATTACGAGTGGACGATGCGCCACGCGCAGGGACCGCATGCCTGGATCACACTCGCGCTGGTTTCATTCACCGAAAGTTCGTTCTTCCCCATTCCGGGCGATCTGTTCCTTATCCCCATGGCGCTGGCCGACCGTAGGCGTGCGTTTTTTCTAGCGGGCATCTGCACGCTGGCGTCCGTCCTAGGTGGCATATTGGGCTACGCCATCGGCGCCTGGCTCTACGACTCCGTCGGCCACTGGCTGATTTCGATTTACGGCTATGGCGACAAGGTCGAGTGGTTTCGCGCGCTCTACGCCAAATACGGCGCCTGGATCATTCTGATCAAAGGTCTGACGCCGATCCCCTACAAGGTTGTCACCATCGCCTCCGGTTTCTCCGGCTACGATCTCGGCACCTTCATCATGCTGTCTTTCATCACGCGGGGCGCGCGGTTCTATCTTTTGGCGACGCTGATCTACTTCTTCGGCGAGCGCGTGCGGGACTTCCTAGAGCGCCGGCTCGAGCTAGCTCTCGCCCTGTTTCTCATAATCGTCGTGGGGGGCTTCCTCGTCCTGCGCTACGTCTTCTGATTCCGGCGCGGGTTGCTCCAGCATATCGGTGATCACGCCAGAATCGTTTCTTTCCGCCTCTTCCGGCGTCATGGCTGCCGTCGTTTCCTCGACCGGCTTGAGACCTTCGGCCTTTTTCACCGCGCGCGTCGACGGTTTGCGGCGCGCTGCGCGGGCGACGACGAAATCGAGCTCGATCTGGCTGCTAAGACCGAGCGTCACCGGATCCACCGCCTTGATGTTGGGCGAATTCCAATGGCCGCGCTCGCGGATCTTCGAGATCGTCGCCTTGGTGGTGCCGATCAGACGCACGATGTCCGCGTCAGTCAGCTCGGGGTGATTGCGCAGCAGCCAATAGATGGCGTCGGGCTTGTCTTGGCGCTTGGAGACGGGCGTGTAGCGCGGCGTCTTTTTCTGCTTAACGGGCGGCAGTTTGTGCTTGGCTTGGGCGAGCTCGAGCTTGACGGAAGGATCGGCCTCCGCCGCCTCGATCTGCTCGCGCGTAAGCTGGCCCGTCGTTACCGGATCGCTGCCCTTGATGCCTTTGGCCACATCCTCATCGGCAATGCCTTTCACCTCGAGCGGATGCAGGCCGCAGAACTCGGCGATCTGCTCGAAGGTCAGCGTGGTGTTGTCCACCAGCCAGACGGCGGTAGCCTTTGGCATCAACGGTGTCTCGGACATGACTTTTTCCTTTCCGCGTAAGGCTTTTCACCCCACGCTCCCTTCAGGCATCGCCTTTCTAGGAAGGCCGGTCTTTTAGCGGGTGGTGGCCCGAATGGGAAGGGAAATCAGGCGGCCAGCAAAATCTTGCCGATATGGCCGCCGGCCCGCATGCGGGAATGGGCCTTGTCCGCCTCGGCAAGCAGGAACGTGCTGTCGATGACCGGTTTGATGCGGCCTGCCTCGATGAGCGGCCACACTTCGCGCAACAGCGCGTCGCGGATGCGGCCCTTCTCCTGGTCGCTGCGGCCGCGCAGTGTGGTCGCTGTCATGGTCAGGTGGCGCGCCTGCACAATGCGGAAATCGACTTCGACACGCGCGCCCTTCTGATAGGCAATGTTGATCAACCGCCCGCCAAAGCTGAGCGCGTTCAGATTGCGCTGCACATAGTCGCCGCCGACCATGTCGAGGATGACGTCCACGCCTCTGCCATCGGTTTCGGCTTTGACCACGGATAAGAAGTCTTCTTCGCGATAATTGATCGCGCGCGTAGCCCCAAGTTTTACGCAAGCGGTACATTTCTCGAGTGAGCCTGCGGTCGTGAACACACGATGGCCGCGCGCGTGCAAGAGTTGAATGGCGGCCGTGCCGATGCCACTGCTGCCGCCATGCACTAGAAAAGTTTCACCCGGTTGCAGCCGGCCGGAATCGAAGACATTTGCCCATACGGTGAAAAATGCTTCGGGCAGTGCAGCGGCATCGCGCAGCGTGACGTCTTTCGGCACCGGTAGAATGCAAAGCTGGTTCGCCAGCGCGTATTCTGCATAGCCGCCGCCCGGCAGCAGCGCGCAAACCTGATCGCCTTCGCGAAGTTTTATGGTGCCCGAGCCAGTGGCGGCCACCGTTCCAGACACCTCCATCCCCAAAGTCTCGGGTGCGCCTTTTGGGGGCGGGTAGCGGCCTTCCGCCTGCAACAGATCGGCGCGATTGAGACCGGCGGCGGCCACCTTGATCAGCGCCTGGCCCGGACCGGGCTCGGGTATGGGAAGCTCGGCCAGGACAAGCCGCGGCGGCGTGCCCGCCTCAACGCGGATCGCCCTCATGGTTTTGCGCGACACCCCTGTCATCTGCCAACATTAGCAGAGGCAAGTGAGGACCGCCGATATGCCTATCGACCCCGAAGAACTGCTGCCGCGCAAACCCAAGTCGGAAATCGTGATTGGCGAAGACCTCTCCGCCATGTCGGTGAGTGAGTTGGAAAAGCGCATCATGGCGCTCGAAGCCGAAATCGTTCGCTCCCGCGAGGCCGTGACGGCGCGCATGGCCACCAAATCGGCGGCCGACACGTTCTTCAAGCAGTAACTGCAGTGCCATTCCCGGCAAATTAAGGTTGTGAAGTCTGAACATATGTTTCAGCCCTGTTGCAGCGGCGCGTCGCCGCGGGGGCTTCATAAGTATTAACGCGAGTTTTGCATCGGTCCGCGCTTGCCATCGGGGCCATGCTTGCTAGCCTGCGCGCCTTGGGTCGCTCAGGACCGAGGGGTCAATGGCAGCCGAACTCGCAGAAGAAGAGTCCGTTCGCGGTATGTCGCTGCAGACCTTTGCGGCATCTGCTCTGTTCTCACGGACGTTCGATGAAGGCATGGCGCTGGTCGAAGAAACCGCGTTTTACCTCGACGGCCGCGGCCGCACGGAATCCAAAAATCTCCAGCGCAAGGCGCAGCTCGTTTATGCGGGCGAATCCATGCGCGTCACCACGCGGCTGATGCAGGCGGCAAGCTGGCTGCTCATCCAGCGCGCCGTGCAGGAAGGCGACATGACGGTCGAGGACGCCTCGGCCGAGCGCTATAGGCTGGGCGGACGCGAGATCTGTCTCGCCAAGCGGGAAGAAGGCGTTGGCGACATGCCGGCCAAACTGCTCGATCTTCTGGAACGTAGCGACAGTCTATACCGCCGCATTGCGAGGCTCGACGACGTGCTGTTTGGACGGACCGAGCGCAGTGCCGGCGTGGCAACGCATTTCAAGAAGCTGGAACAGGCGTTCGGCCGCGTCGAAGACGGGCAGCGCTAGCTACTTCACGAAATCCTTGAACTTCTTGTTGAAGCGGGTCAGGCGCCCGCCGCGGTCCATCAAATGTTGCTGGCCGCCCGTCCATGCCGGATGCGTGGTCGGATCGATATCGAGCGTGAGCTGCGCGTTAGGCGTGCCCCAGGTCGTGCGCGTGCGATAGCTCGTGCCGTCGTTCAGCGCGACGTTGACGAAGTGATATTCGGGGTGGATGCCCTTCTTCATGGCGGGGGCTTATAGGGGATGGGCCCCACCCTGGCAACAGGGCGGGGCCCGCATGACTTCAGGTGAGTTTGAACAAGACGGAGGCGGTGGCCTTGGCTGGAACGGGTTTGCCATCCTTCACTGCTGGCCAATAGCGCCAGTGCGCCTTCACCCAAGTAGCCGCCGCTTCGTCGAGCCGCGGGAAGCCGCTTGAGCTAATGATCTGCGCCTCACTGACGTATCCGCGCTCATCGATGCTGATGACGAGGCGCACCGTTCCTTCTTCGCTGAGCTTGCGTGACTGTGGCGGATAGTCGGGGCGCGTGTGCGTCGAACTTATAGGCTGCGGGGGCACAATGTTGAAAGTCTGGACTGTGATGCCCCCATTGGATTCCTGAAAATCCCAGGTCGGAGAATCAATTGGTGGCACACCCCATTCTGCGATTGGCGGATCCTTAGGTGGTGGCGGCCGTTGCGTATCGATTTTTGGCAGATCGATCTTGATTGGCAGTAGTGGCATCGCTGTCTGCATTTGCGATCTGAGGCCGAGGGCCAGCGCAATGATAATTGCTACGTTGATTAACCCTGTGAAACCGAGGCCGAACAGACGCGATGAACTCGGACGCGGCAATGGTTCGAGATTGAGCAGAACTTCGCGCATGAGCTTTCTCCCCAAGTAAGCGCGACCGGCAAATCCGCCGGTGCGGCATACCCAGCTCACACAACCCCCGGAGGAATCGTGGTCCCAACATCGCGCCTTTTTTGTGACGTGCGTGGCAGGCGCATTGGTCGTCGTTCCTCCCCCTCATGGGGAGAGGGGATTCAGTCGCGACTGAACGTTGAATTCCTGTCGTCTTTGGCTCAGCCCGTGCGCACGAAGACGTCGACACGGTCGGGAGTACCGCCATCGGTCGTGCCGCCCAGCGCGCGCACGTCAATGCGCTCAGCTGGCACGCCACTTTCAATCAGCAGCGCGCGGACGGCGAGGGCGCGCTTGAGCGAAAGCCTGCGCGCATCCGAAGACTTGTCGCCCGGCGTGCCGCCAAAGGCTTCCAGCTGCACGCGCGCCGTGCCGTGGAGGGCGCCACCGAGATCGGAGGCGAGCTTGCGCAAATCGGTGATGGTGTCCGGCGTGGGATCGACGGCCCCTTCGGGGAAGACGATCTCGGACCGTTTGCTCAGCCCGCGATGCGTGTCCGGCTTCGGCGTCAGCGATACCGGCGTGATGGAGGCGACGATGGCTGCTGGCGGCGGTGCACTTGATTCCAGCGTTGCGGTTTCCGGCTGCCTAGGCGTTGCGACTGCCGGTTGGTGTGAAGCCGGTGCCGATGCCGTTCGCGTTTGTACTGGAATCTTTTTCGGAGGCGCGACCGAAGACGCATGGAACTGCTCCTGCGGCTTGCCGTGCGCGCCGATGATGATGTCGGGCGAGGTCGGCGACAGCGAGAAGGGAACGCGGTTGGCCGAATTGGTTGTCGTCTGGGCAGCGGCCGCATGCTGCGGCGCTGGAGCGAATGTGATCGGCTCATCTGGCGCCACCACTGCCTGTTGGACCGTGGGTTGCGCGTTCTTCTTTTTGGCCGGCGGCGGGGGCGGCGCAATCTCCGACGGCGCTATCGATGCATCGATCGTTTGCGGCACTGCTATCTGCTGCTGCTTGGCCAGGCGCGCTGCGGCAGCTGCCGCTTTGCGCCGCTTTACTTCATCGGGCGGTATCAGCTTGATCCTGGTTTCGGGATAGGACGCGCCGGGCTCCAGCAGCGGCCCTTGCACGCCGACGACGTTCGTTCCGGGATAGAGCAGAACGTCCGCGCCGCGCTCGGACGGCGGCGGCGGGTTCACCTCGACGCCTTCGCCGGGATAATTCGCCTGCGCACAGGCGGGCGACGCCACCGTCAAAGCAGCGAGGCCGGCCCCAAAGACCGCAAGTGAAAACGCACGGCACAGTTTCATTTCAGCGATCGCGAAGTCCCAAGGACGTTGCCCCAAGCCTCTCCGACGGAGGCTGTCCGCGTAAGGAGAGAATAGTCCCTGAGCGGGACTGCCACAACTAGCCCCGTGCTTTTCCAAGCAATTCCAGCATGGGGCGATGCAGCGCATCGTTCGCCGCCAGCAGATTTCCGCTCTCGAGCATGTGCTGGCCGCCGTCTATGTCGGTGACGACGCCGCCTGCTTCGCGCACGAGCACGATGCCGGCGGCGATGTCCCACGGGCTGAGATCGCGCTCCCAATAGGCATCGAAGCGTCCGGCGGCGGTCCATGCGAGGTCGAGCGCGGCCGCACCTATACGGCGAATGCCAGCCGATGCGTTCATCACGGCTTTCAGCTCTACAAGAAATTGTTCATGTCCCGACGTGCCATGAAACGGCGTGCCGGTGGCGATCAACGCGTCGCCCAGATTCTTGCGTGCGGCCACGCGCAGGCGGGTGTTGTTGAGAAAAGCGCCGTGCCCGCGCTCGGCAACGAACATTTCGTCCGTCACCGGATTGAACACGACACCAGAGACGAGCGTGCCCTCGCGCTCAAGCGCGATGGAAATAGCGAATTGCGGAAGCCCGTGAAGGAAATTCGTCGTCCCGTCGAGCGGATCGATGATGAAGCGGTGCGTTTTATCCTTGCCTTCGACGGTGCCGCCCTCCTCGGCCAGGAAACCGTAACCGGGGCGCGCCTTCGACAATTCCTCGATCAGGATGCGCTCGGTACGCTGATCGGCCGCCGAAACGAAATCGGAAGGGCCCTTGCGCGAGACCTGGAGATTTTCCAACTCGCCGAAATCGCGGATGAGACCGCGCCCCGCTTTGCGGGCGGCCGCCACCATCACATTCAGCGCGGGCGAAAGATAGGGCACGTTACTCAGCACGCCGCACGTAGGAACCGTCGTCGGTCGCCACCACGATGCGCGTGCCCGCCTCGATGAAAGGCGGCACCATCACGCGCAGGCCGTTTTCGAGTTTCGCCGCCTTGTAGGACGAAGCGGCGGTCTGCCCCTTGGTGGCGGGATCGGCTTCGACAACTTGCAGCGTCACATTCGGCGGTAGCGCGATATTGATGGGGCGCCCTTCATAGAGTTGCAAAATCACTTTCATGCCGTCTTGCAGAAAATGCACGCGCTCGCCGACGAAGCCGGCATTGAGTTCGATCTGATCGAAGGTCTTCGTGTCCATGAAAGCGAGCGCATCGCCGCTGGCATAAAGAAACTGGAAGTCGCGGCGGTCGAGCTGCACTTCCTCCACGGTCTCGGCCGCGCGAAAGCGCTCGTTGAGCTTCGAGCCGTTCAAGATGTTCTTGAGCTCGACCTGATTGTAGGCGCCGCCCTTGCCCGGCTTCACGGCCTGCGTCCTCACCACGGCCCATAGCGAGCCGTTGTGCTCGATCACCATACCGGGACGGATTTCGTTGCCTGCGACTTTGGCCATGAACGCGCGCCTCTTTTCAGAAGGCGCGCGTTCTAACAGCCCCGATAGTCGGCTGCAACGACAGGAAATCAGGCCTTTTTTGCCATCATGCCGCCGTTAAGGCCAAAGCCCGCGCCGAGGAGGACAACGGCGAGAACCACATGCAACCACTGATCAGCCTGATTCATGGCGATCATGCCGAGCATCATGTCGCCTGGCATGACGAAGCCCAGCACGGCGACCAATGCGTAGATAACGCCCGCGATCTTAAGCGCCATCGAAGAACCAAGCGACGTGTAGACGCCCGCGAGCAGCAGCGCGCCGCTGATCAAGTGCACGAGGTCGTGGGTCATGTTGGTCACGAAAATTCCCCCGGGACCGACGATCGGATTCGGAATGAAGCCAAGAACGCCAACCAGAATGAAAACCACGCCGAAGACAAGCGCGGCAGTCTTAGCGGTCAAACCCATGATTTGCCCCCATGTTGACGCTGGAGCCGAGTTTGCGCGGACTTCAGCCGCGAACTCAAGGGAGCCCGGCTAACAAAAGAGTGCGTTGAACGCCTTGACCGCGGCTTCAGGGCCCTTCTCGTGGGCCCAGACGCCCGCCGATACAGCAAGGAAGTCCGCGCCCGCTTCGATGAGCTGTTTCGCGTTCGCCGGCGTGATGCCGCCGATGGCAACGCAGGGCACCACCATCATCTCCGACCACCATGAAAGGAGTTCGATGGGTGCGTGCGCTTTCACGTTGTCTTTGGTCTGCGTCGGGAAGAACGCGCCGAAGGCGACGTAATCGGCGCCGGCTTCCGCCGCCTCGATCGCGAGGTGACGCGAATTGTGGCAGGTGACGCCGACGATGCGTTTCGCGCCCATGGCTGCGCGCGCGTCCGCGTAGCTTGCATCGTCTTGGCCCACATGCACGCCGTCCGCATTAATTTCCGAAGCGACATCGGGCCTGTCATTGATAATGAAGGCAGCCCCGGCGCTTTGCGTCACCGGCATCAGCGCTTCCGCCGCGCGGCGGAATTCGTCGTCGCTCGCGTCTTTCAGGCGCAACTGCACGCAAGCCACATAGCCCGCGCCAAGCGCGCGCTTCAGCGCTTCACCGAATGCTGGAAGTTCAATCCGCGGCGGCGTGATCAGATATAAACGGCAACGCGTACTGGCCATGATTGATACTCGGCCTCACCCTTCGACAGGCTCAGGGTGAGGAACCTCATGCTGAGCTTGTCGAAGCATGAGGTCACGCCGCCTGCTTCTCCAGGTCGGCGCGCCATTGGCCGGTCGTAGCCAGCCCGTTCATGCGCGCGCGATGGGCGAAGGCGTGCTGCGCCGCCGCGACGTTCTCGGCTTTGCCCTTCCACGTGGTTTGCGGCGCGTGCTGCAACGCGCGGCCGTAAGAGAAAGTGAGCGGCCAGGGCAACACGCCAATTTTGTTCATCGCGTCGAGATGCGCGGTCGCCTGCTCGTCGGATTGGCCGCCCGAAAGGAAGGCAATGCCGGTGACGGCGACTGGCACGCAGGCCTTGAGACACTTGATGGTTTTCTCGGCTACTTCCTGCACGCTCGCTTGCTTCGCCGACTTCTTACCGGCGATCACCATGTTTGGCTTCAGCACTGTGCCTTCGAGAAACACATCCGCTTTGTAGAGATCCATATAAAGCTGCTTCAGCACCCATTCGGTCGTCTCGTAACAGCGATCGATGTCGTGGCCGCCATCCATCAGCACTTCTGGCTCGACGATGGGGACAATGTTCTGTTCCTGGCAAAGCGCCGCATAACGCGCGAGCGCATGCGTGTTGGCCATGATGCAGGCGAAACTCGGGATACCGGGACCGATGTCGATCACGGCGCGCCATTTTGCGAAGCGTGCGCCAAGCTTGTAGTACTCCATCAGGCGTTCGCGCAGGCCGTCGAGACCTTCGGTGATGAACTCGCCTTCGTAGCGCGCGAGGGCCTTCGCGCCCTTGTCGACCTTGATGCCAGGCACAGCCCCCGTGTCGGCAATCAGTTTCACCAGCGGCGTGCCGTCTTTCGCATTCTGGCGAATAGTCTCATCGTAAAGAATGACGCCCGAAATGTGGTTGCGCATGGCGTCGACCGTGCGAAAAAGCATCTCGCGGTAATCGCGGCGGTTGTTCTCGGTCGATTCCACGCCGATGGCATCGAAACGCTTCTTGATCGTGCCCGAGCTTTCGTCGGCGGCGAGGATGCCCTTGCCCTTCGTCACCATCTTCTTCGCGGTTGATACGAGTTCGTCCATATTCATGGCGTCACCTTATTTGTTCCAGCGCCGCGACACCCGGCAAAGTCTTTCCTTCCAGCCACTCCAGAAACGCGCCGCCCGCGGTCGAGACGTACGTGAAATCGTTCTCGACTTTGGCCATCGCCAGCGCCGCCACCGTATCGCCGCCGCCCGCCACCGAAGTCAGCTTGCCTTCGCGCGTGCGCGCAGCAACGAGTTTCGCCGCCGCCACCGTGCCCGCCTGGAAGGGCGGCGTCTCGAAGGCGCCGAGCGGCCCGTTCCAGACGATGGTGCGCGTATTCTGCAACTCGTGGGCGAATGCTTCAACCGAGGCGGGGCCTACGTCCAGAATCATCTCGTCGGTGGCGACGCGATCGGCAGCAACCGTGCGGTGCGCGGCATTGGCCTTGAACTCCTTTGCCACGACGACATCCACCGGCAGCACGATCCTGGCGCCCACTTTTTCCGCGGTCTTGAGAATATGCCGCGCGGTTTCCAGCTGCTCCTGCTCGGAAAGGGACTTTCCGATCTGCATGCCCTTCGCGGCAAGGAACGTATTCGCCATAGCGCCGCCGATGACCAGCGAATTCACGCGGCCCATGAGGTTCTCCAACAGCGCGATCTTGGTCGAGATCTTTGCGCCGCCCACCACCGCCATGACCGGACGCTCCGGCTTGCCCAGCGCTTTTTCCAAGTGCTCGAGTTCGGCCTGCATCGAGCGGCCTGCCGCGCACGGCAACAGACGGGCGAGACCCTCGGTCGTTGCATGCGCACGATGCGCGGCCGAGAACGCGTCATTCACGAAGATATCGCCGAGCTTCGCCATTTCGCGCGCGAAAGCGGGATCGTTCTTTTCTTCGCCGGCGTGAAAGCGCGTGTTCTCCAAGAGAGCCACGTCGCCGTCTTTCAGTCTGGCGACCGCCGCCAGCGCTTTCTCGCCTACGCAGTCCTCGGCAAACGCGACAGGCCGTCCGATTTGTTTTGATAGCGGCTCGGCCACTGGCCTGAGCGACATCGAGGGTACGACCTTGCCTTTCGGCCGGTCGAAGTGCGACAGCACGATCACGCGCGCGCCCTTGCTCGCAAGCTCCTTGATCGTCGGTGCTTGGCGCTCGATGCGCGTGGCGTCGGTCACGCGGCCGTCCTTCATCGGCACGTTGAGATCGGCGCGAACGAGAACGCGTTTCCCTTTCACGTCGATATCGTCGAGAGTTCGGTAGCGGGGCACTGTCTACCCCCCTTCCGTCCACCTACGCTGCTTCGCAGCTTCGGCGGACACCTTCCCCCACAAGGGGGGAAGGAAGGCGACACTCATTCCTCCCCCCTTGTGGGGGAGGATGGCCCGAAGGGCCAGGAGGGGGGAGATGCGAATTACAAACACCGTTCTCTAGATCAGCTTGCCCATCGCAACCGCCACATCGCTCATGCGGTTGGAGAAGCCCCATTCATTGTCGTACCAGCTCATCACGCGGACAAAATTGCCATCCATCACTTTGGTCTGGTCGAGTGCGAAGGCGGAGGATGCCGGATTGTGGTTGAAATCGTGGGAGACGAGTGGCGCATCGACGATTTCGAGCACACCCTTCATCTCCTGCGCCGCCGCGCGCTTCATTGCGCCGTTGATTTCGTCCACGCTGGTGGCGCGCTTCGCCACAATCTTCAAATCCACAACCGAAACGTTCGGCGTCGGCACGCGGATGGAAACGCCGTCGAGTTTGCCCTTGAGCTCGGGAAGCACAAGTCCCACCGCCTTGGCCGCGCCGGTCGAAGTTGGGATCATGGAAAGCGCTGCCGCGCGGGCGCGATACAAATCCTTATGCACCTGGTCGAGGGAAGGCTGATCGTTGGTGTAGCTGTGCACGGTGGTCATGAAACCCTTCTCGATGCCCACCGTGTCGTTGAGCACTTTGGCTACGGGCACCAGGCAGTTGGTGGTGCACGATGCATTGGAAACGACCAAGTGGTCCTTGGTCAGCATCGTGTGATTCACGCCGTAGACGACTGTGATGTCCGCACCATCTGCCGGGGCTGAAACCAGCACGCGCTTGGCGCCTGCATTCAAATGGGCAGAGGCTTTTTCTTTTGATGTGAAAAGGCCCGTGCATTCGAGCGCGATATCGACGCCCAATTCCCTGTGTGGCAGTTCGGCCGGATTCTTGATGGCCGTCACCTTGATGGTTTGACCGTCCATCATCATCCGGTCGCCATCCACTTTTACTTCGCTAAGGAAACGGCCATGGACGGAATCGTAGCGGAGCAAATGGGCGTTGGTGGCGATGGGCGCCAGATCGTTTACGGCGACGACCGCGATGTCCTTGCGTCCGGTCTCGACGATGGCACGCAACACCAAACGGCCAATGCGGCCGAAGCCGTTGATCGCAACCCGAACTGCCATGATGAAACCTCGTTATCTCGTCTTCTGAACACGCGCGAGCGCAGCTTCGGCTGCGGCTTCGGCGGTGATGCCGAAATGTTTGTACAAATCCTTGTACGGCGCGCTCGCGCCAAAGCCGTGCATGCCGATGAAGGCGCCGTCTTGGCCGGTGTAACGCTCCCAGCCAAGGGGGGCGGCCGCCTCGATGGCGACCCTAACGGTTCCCTTGCCCAACACCGCGTCACGATATGTTTCGGGTTGTTCCTCGAACAATTCCCAACACGGCATCGAGACGACGCGCGAGGCGACATCTTTTGCTTTCAGTAGCTCGCGCGCTTTCAGCGCGATTTCGACTTCCGATCCAGTGGCCAAGAATGTGACACGCGCGTTGGCTTCATCGGCAAGCACATAGGCGCCCTTGGCCGACAGGTTCTCCTTATTGTGTTCGGTGCGCACGGTGGCGACGCCTTGGCGCGTCAGCGCAAGGATCGAGGGGCGGTTCTTTTGCGCCAGCGCGAGCTCCCAACACTCCGCAGTTTCAACCGCGTCGGCAGGGCGGAAGACGAGCAGATTGGGGATCGCGCGCAAGGATGCCAGATGCTCAACCGGCTGATGCGTCGGCCCATCTTCCCCCAGGCCAATGGAGTCATGCGTCATCACATGGATGACGCGGAGTCCCATCAATGCGGCCAGGCGAACGGAGGGGCGGCAGTAGTCCGAGAAGATAAGGAACGTACCGGAATAGGGAATCACGCCCCGATGCAGCGCCATACCGTTCATGGCGGCGGCCATGCCGTGCTCGCGCACGCCGTAATGGATGAAGCGGCCCTCGAACTTGCCGGCCTCGATCACGCCCATGCCTTTGGTGAGCGTGAGATTGGAGCCGGTGAGATCGGCCGAGCCGCCGATCGTCGTGGGCACGTGCGCATTGATCACTTCCAGCGCCATCTCGGATGCCTTGCGGGTGGCGACGCTGGGCTTCTCGGCGCTGATTTTCTTTTTCAGTTCGTCGAGCGCAAGCCCAAGCGATGCCGGAATGTCGCCTGCGATGGCCGCGTCGAAAGCGGCGCGCTTGGACGAGGCCGCGCGGCGCTCCTCCCACGCCTTGCGTGCCTGATTGCCGCGCGCGCCAGCCGCGCGCCATGCCGACAAGATGTCATTCGGTACTTCGAAAGCGGCATGCGGCCAGTTGAGTGCGAGCCGCGCGCCCGCCACTTCTTCGGCGCCGAGAGCTTCGCCGTGCGCCTTGGCCGTGCCCGCGCGCTTGGGCGCGCCATAACCGATCTGCGTGCGGCAGGCGATCAGCACGGGCCTGTCGCTCGATTGCGCTTTTTCAAGGACTTTGGCGACGGCTTGCGCGTCGAGGCCGTCGACGCGGGTTGTCGCCCAGCCGTATGCCTCGAAGCGCTTCAATACGTCCGTCGATTCCGCCAGCTCGGTCGGGCCGTCGATGGAAATGTGATTGTCGTCGAAGAGCACGATCAGCCCGTTGAGCTTCAGATGACCCGCAAGCGCCGCCGCCTCGTGGCTCACGCCTTCCATCAGATCGCCGTCGCTGGCGATGACATAGGTCTTGTGATCGACCAGCTCGTCGCCGAAACGTGCATTCAGAATGCGCTCGGCAATTGCCATGCCGACCGCGTTGCCGAAACCTTGGCCCAATGGCCCCGTAGTCGTCTCGACGCCGGCGGGATGCCAATACTCGGGATGGCCCGCGCACGGGCTGCCAAGCTGGCGGAAGCGCTTGATGTCGTCGAGTTTGATGCTCGAATAGCCGGTGAGATAGAGCAGCGAATAAAGCAGCATCGAGCCGTGGCCGGCGGAAAGCACGAAACGGTCGCGGTCGGGCCAGCTGGGATCGCTCGCGTCGAATTTGAGAAAGCGCGTGAAGAGAACGGTTGCGGCATCCGCCATGCCCATCGGCATGCCGGGATGGCCGGACTTGGCGGCCTCGACCGCATCCATGGAAAGCGCGCGAATGGCGTTGGCGAGCCGCCTCACTTCAGCCGTCTGGACGCTCATGCCATGGCCCTCATCCGACGCGCTTCTGGCCACCGCGGAAACGCTATCCATCGCCGCTGAATCCCTTGCGATTGCGCTTGGCCTTAACCAGCGGAATTTCGCCCGTCAAGGGTGGGCGGGCGCGGTTGCCCCAGGCGAACTCAGCGCCTAAGGTTTGGTGCGTTTTCACGCACAGGAATCCGCTTTCATGTCGCGACTGGATGCTGCCATGAAACGATTCTCCGCGGCGTTGGACGAGCTTCAGGTGCGCATCGCGGTGCGACTCGAAAGCGGCAAGGCTGAAGCCGAATCCGATCCTGAGCGCGAAAACCTGCTCGCGCGCATCGCGGCGCTGGAGGAAGAATCGCGCGATCTCGCGGGGCTCTCGGAAGAAGTGGAAGTGCGTCTCGACGGCGCCATCGCCGAGATTCGTTCCGTGCTGGACCGGAACTAGGCCATGCCGCTGGTCAACGTTCTCGTCAACAATCATGCTTACACCGTCGCTTGCGACGAGGGCGAGGAAGAGCATTTGCGCGAGCTCGCTCGCTTTCTCGACGGCCGCGTGCGCCAGCTGGTGGAATCGGTCGGGCAGGTGGGCGACGCGCGACTGCTTCTCATGGCCGGGTTGGTGATTGCCGACGAATTATCGGAAACCGTCGGCCGCCTCGACGAGCTGAAAAAGGAACTGTCAAGCCTCAAGACCGCATCCAAAGAAGGCGAAATTTCGCAGCGCAGCGAAGACGAATTGGCCGACGCGTTGGAAAAAGCCACGCGCCAGATCGAGGATATTGCCGCCCGCCTCGCGCGCGCCTAACGTCCCCGACGGGCGGGCACTACTTCGCGCGTCAGGATTGCGATACCCAGGGGCCTTAATGGTACTCACTGGGAGCTGTCCCTGACCGGGATCGTGGTCCCGGACATATGGCGCCCACCTGCACTTGCAGGCCCGTGAGGATCCAAACTCCAACGGCGATCGTGGTCCCGCCCACTTCACTGCGATGGACATAGCCAAACAAAAAGACATTCTTCGGCGTGAAGCACGTGAACGACGCGCCGCATTGAATGCGGCCGCACCCGATGCGGCCTGGCGCGTTGCCGAGAATTTTCTCGCGAAAATTCCATTCGAGAAAAATTCCATCATCGCCGGTTACATCGCGGCGCATGACGAGCTCGATCCGGCGGAATTGATCGCGGCGCTGCGCGCCCGCGGACATGCGATCGCGCTGCCGCGCGTTGCGGCGAAACGTGCACCACTGGAATTTCATCGCTGGGAGAAAAACGCGTCGGCCGCGAAGGGCGCGCATGGCGTTCTTGAGGCGGCGCCCCGCTGGCCGCCGGTCAAGCCTGACGTGTTACTTGTACCGCTGGCTGCCTTTGACGATGAAGGTTATCGCTTGGGTTACGGCGGCGGCTATTACGATCGTAGCCTGCTTGCCTTGCGCGCAATGGGTCCGGTATTGGCTGTCGGCCTGGCCTATGATGGTCAGCGCATCGCTGATTTACCGCATGATGATAGGGACGAAAAACTCGATTGGGTCGTGACCGAGAAGTGTGTAAGGACATTCGCATAACATGCGCATTCTCTTCATCGGCGACATTGTGGGCCGCGCGGGCCGCGACGTGGTAGCGGAGGAATTGCCGCGCCTGCGCGAGAGCCTCAAGCTCGATTTCGTCATCGCCAATGCCGAGAATGCGGCCGGCGGCTTCGGCACCACGCGTGCGGTGGCCAATGATCTCTATGCCTGTGGCATCGACTGCCTGACCAGCGGCAATCACTGGATGGACCAGCGCGAGATCCTCACCTTCATCAATGATGAGGACCGCCTGCTGCGTCCACGCAATTATCCCAAGGGCACGCCAGGGCGCGGCAGTGTGGTTCATCAGGCCAGAGATGGCGGGCGCATTCTCATCATCAATGTCATGGGCCGCCTGTTCATGGACGCGATCGATGATCCGTTTGCAGCGGTAGATGCGGAGTTGAACGCGTGTCTATTGCGCGAGGGCGCCGACGCCATCGTGGTCGACATGCACGCGGAGGCGACATCTGAGAAGATGTCCATGGGGCATTTCTGCGATGGCCGCGCCAGTCTCGTCGTGGGCACGCACAGCCACGTGCCGACGGCGGATGCACAAATTCTGCCTGGCGGTACGGCCTATCAGACGGATGCGGGCGCCTGCGCCGATTTCGATTCCGTCATCGGCATGGACAAGGAAGAGCCGCTGCAGCGCTTCACGCGCAAAATGTCGGCGGGGCGCATGACGCCGGCGCTCGGCCCCGCCACGCTTTGCGCGGTTTACGTTGAGACGGATGGGAAAACAGGCCTGGCATGCCGCGTCGAGCCCGTGCGCGTGGGCGGGCGGTTGAAACCGTCAATCCCCGAACTTTAACCAGGGTCACCACCCTCCCTCAAGGGGAGGGTGGAATTCATGTTGAACCGCATCTGCTGCGTGGCTATTTCAGTCCTGAATATTAAGAGCGCGCCATGGCAGGCCATTCCCAGTTCAAGAACATCATGTTCCGGAAGAACCGGCAGGACGCGCAGAAGTCCAAGCTGTTCTCCAAGCTCAGCCGCGAAATCACGGTGTCGGCCAAATTGGGCATGCCGGACCCCGCGCACAATCCGCGCCTGCGCGCGGCCATCGCTGCGGCCAAGGCGCAGAGCATGTCGAAGGATGTGATCGAGCGCGTGATCAAGAAGGCGCAAGGGGGAGACGCCGAAAATTACGACGAGGTGCGCTACGAGGGTTACGGCCCGGGCGGCGTCGCCATCATCGTGGAAGCGCTGACCGACAACCGCAACCGCACAGCGTCTGATGTGCGCGCGACGTTTTCCAAATATGGTGGCGCGCTGGGCGAGGCGGGTTCGGTGGCCTTCATGTTTAACCGCACCGGCTCGATCGTTTATCCCACGAAGGTGGGGAGCGCCGATGCCATGCTCGAGGCTGCGATCGAAGTGGGCGCGGATGAAGTGGTGTCGACCAAAGAGAGCCACGAATTTCTCTGCAGACAGGAAGATTTCGCCAGCGTGCGCGATGCGCTGGAAGCAAAGCTCGGCGCGCCGCAGTCGGGGGCAATCGTCTGGCGGCCGCTCAACAATGTGGCGGTAAGCGAGGAGCAGGGGGCGAGCCTGTTGAAACTGCTCGATGTGTTGGACGACCACGACGATGTGCAGAACGTCTACGCCAACTACGAAATGAGCGACGCGCTCATGGAAAAGCTGTCGGCGGCTTAACCGCATTCGTCATCGCCCGCTTCATGCGGGCGATCCATCTTCTTCGAATCAAATGGATTGCCCGGACAAGCCGGGCAATGACGAGGGTGTTGTTCGTCAACAGCGAATGCCCGACACTGGCGTACCTGATTCGTTTTGGGCGGGCCCATGCATCCCTTGCGCATTCTCGGCTGCGATCCTGGTCTGGGCTGCACCGGCTGGGGCGTGATCGAATATTCCGGCACAAGGCTCGTCCACATCGCCAACGGCGCCATCGAAACACGGGCCAGCGAAACCTTGGGCGAGCGCCTGGCGGCGCTGCACGCTGCCTTGGTGAAAGTCATCCGCGCGCACCGCCCGGCGGCCGTCGCGGTCGAACAGGCCTTCGTGCACAAGGACCCATCGGCTGCGCTGAAGCTCGGCCATGCGCGCGCCATTGCGCTGCTGGCCGCCGCCGAAGCCGGAATCGAGATCGCCGAATACACCCCTAATCACGTCAAGAAATCGGTGGTGGGCGTGGGCCACGCCAGCAAGGATCAGATCCAGGCGATGGTGCGGCGCCTGCTGCCCGCCGTCGAATTCGAGCGCGCGGATTGCGCCGATGCTCTGGCTGTCGCCATCGCGCACGCGCACCTCTCGCGCACCACCGCGCGTATTGCCGCCGCCATGGTGGCGCTATGATCGGCAAGCTCACCGGCAAAGTGGACAGCGTGGCGGCCGACCACATCATTCTCGATGTGGCGGGTGTCGGTTACCTCGTGCATTGCCCGTCGTCGACGCTGTCGAAGATGGTGGCTGGCGCCACTGTCAGCCTCGCTGTGGAAACCAAGGTCAGCGAAGACGCCATCCGGCTCTATGGTTTTTCTTCTTCGGAAGAGCGCGACTGGTTCCGCCTGTTGCAGACCGTGCAGGGTGTCGGCGCGCGCGTTGCGCTTTCTCTCCTCAGCACGCTTTCGGTGCGCGAGCTGGAACGCGCCATCGTGCTGGGCGACAAAGCTGTGGTCGGGCGCGCGCCCAATGTCGGGCCGAAGCTCGCGCTTCGCATCGTCACCGAATTGAAGGACAAGGCGCCGTCGGTGCTGCTGAAAGGGCACGAGGCGGGAAGCAACGTCCATGTGCTGACCCCGCGCACACCCGAAGGCGACGCGGTGGCGGCCCTCGTCAAGCTCGGCTACAGCCAAGGTTCGGCGGCCGAGGCCGTGATGCGGGCGGGACAGAATTTAGGCGAGGCGCCGCTCGACACGCTGATCAAGGAGTCGCTGCGCCAGCTCGCGCGATAGATAGATGGCAACGGCGAAACCCAAACCCGATCCCAACCGCCTCGTCGCACCCAATCGCGGCGAGGAGGACACGCTGGAGACGAGCCTGCGTCCCAAGCGCCTGGCCGAGTTCGTCGGTCAGAAGCAGGCGTGCGAAAACCTCACCGTCTTCATCAATGCGGCGCGGGCGCGCGCGGAGCCGCTCGATCACGTGCTGTTTTCCGGCCCGCCGGGTCTCGGCAAGACGACGCTGGCGCAGATCGTGGCGCGCGAGCTTGGCGCGAATTTCCGCGCGACCTCAGGTCCGGTCATCTCGAAAGCCGGCGACCTTGCGGCGCTGCTGACCAATCTTGAAGACCGCGACGTGCTCTTCATCGACGAGATTCACCGGCTCAGTCCGGCGGTGGAGGAGATTCTCTATCCGGCGCTCGAGGACTTTCAGCTCGATCTCATCATCGGCGAGGGGCCGGCGGCGCGCTCGGTCAAGATCGACCTCGCGCCGTTCACGCTGGTCGGCGCGACCACCCGGCTCGGCCTCCTCACCACGCCGCTCCGCGACCGCTTCGGCATTCCGATCCGGCTCAATTTCTACACCGTCG